>Ga0102924_1000484_pt1 | contig 49673 bp, 39 predicted proteins | sample PaiPotPPM11metaG_FD_80116 | JGI IMG/M metagenome (GOLD analysis project Ga0102924, IMG submission 80116) | Iron sulfur acid spring bacterial and archeal communities from Banff, Canada, to study Microbial Dark Matter (Phase II) - Paint Pots PPM... ... | reverse complement strand
CTCCAGCAACCCGACCTTCGCCCTGATGACCTTCTGCTCCGTGCTCATGTCCATGCTCCTCTCTCTCGTGAGGGGCACCGACGGGCCAAGTAAGTGTCAGATCAAGTCTGAGTATTTCCAGATAGTCCGAGGCCCCTCGTACACGCTCCCGAGATACCAACCGTCATCGCCCGCTAGACCACTTCGAGGGCTCGGCCAGGTTGCGCAATAGCCGAATACTCCCTTTATTCGCGCGCGAAACACATTTCCTTTCCATGTCTATGGTCACCTTTCATCGTGACGATGATCGCTATCCACGCGACCTGCTTCAAGCGTCACAACACGATCGACAGCTTCCAGCAACTCGGGCGCATGTGCCACGATCAGCACCATACGTTCCTGCGCACATTCCTTTACGAGTTTCGCCACGAGTTCCGTGCCGGTGCGGTCGAGGTTTGCGTCGGGCTCATCTAAAACGAGCAACGGCGCTCTCCGCGCAAGCACGCGCGCGATGGCAATACGCTGACGCTCTCCTATGGAAAGCAGTCCAATGCGAACGCTGAGCGGATCCGACGACAACTTACGCAGGGACTGAAGTACGCCGACGCGACCCAGGTTTTCCACCATTGCGTCTTCGGAAGTGTCGTCCGTGAAATTTAGGCACTCGCGAACCGACATTCGCACGGGTAGGTAGGGCCGCTGCGGCAGGAAGGATATGAGCCTTCGCCAACCGACAAGATCCAACTGGGACAACGGCGTACCATCGATCACGACGGATCCCTGCGACGGCGAGGCAATGCCCAGGAGCGCGCGAACGCACGTGCTTTTGCCGGATCCGTTCGGCCCTGTTATCGCAAGCGTCTCCCCTGCGGTCCACGTAAACGTGACTCCATGGAGCACGTCGCGGTCGTTACTGGTTCCAACTCCGTACGAGAGTCGCACGTCTTCCCATTGCACGCGCCTGGGGCCATCACCTGCAGGCTTCGCTGCTCCCTGCGAGCGCGGCCGTCCACGCAGTATCTCGTCAAGCATGCGGAGCCGACGTTCCGAGCGGACCAATTCGACCGTCCCGTGAGCTACCCCCAAAAAAGGGGGCGCGATACTACCGAAAAGGGCAGCGCGCGCAAGGAGGCGGCCCCAAGAGAAGTTCGTTGCACCCACGTCGATAAGGAGGACGAAGCCAAGCCCTGCAATTAGAAGTACGAGCGGAGCCCGCGAGATGGCTCCCACCAGGCGACCGGCTCGCATAGCACTCACGGACCATCGCTCCGCGAGCGCTGCGAAGCGACGTTTGAAGTCGCCATCACGTCCCGCAGCGACAAGATCGAACCGTCCGTCGATAGCATCGGTCACTGTATCTGCGACATCAATCCATGCTTGCCATGCACTCTCGTGTGCGCGATCAAGCCAACCGCGCGCTTGCACCAGTAGTAGGCCGGCGGCCGCCAATGTCGTGACCGCTAGGACAGTAATTCGAAAGGGCTGCAGGAATGCGAAAACAAGAGCAAGTCCGATTGCGCTTACGATGTTGGCCGCGAGGTGGGGCAACGTTCCGGCGAGTAACCCCGCGCTCCTGTGCATGCCCTCAAAAACACCTGCCCGGACGTCCTCATCGCGCACTACACAAGGCTGCAAGACATCGCGGTCAAGCACCGACGCAACCACGCGTCGGTACAGTTCAGCTTCGGTGCTCGCAACAGCAGTCGCTTGAAGCGCACTTCGAACGACGAAACATGCGCACAAGCTCAGACCCACCGCCATCGCTATCGGACCATCGCGGTCCACCGAAAGAGCGAGCGCAGGTCCGAGCACACGCTCGGATGCAACGAGGGCGAAGGTGATCGCTCCACGCCATATCGAGCTGCGATTCGTGAGCCGCAGCGCAAGGCGCAACGAAGTGCGCAGCGACGACATTCCTCAGCACGTCGTCCGGCACACGGGTTGGGCCCGCGGTGGATTCCTTATTCAGCCCCCGCCCCCGGCATCGGCGATGTAGGCATTGCAGAAAACCGGGAACGGGAGTGACGTAGAACCTCCGCACATTGCGTTGTCGCCGCACAGACCGGAGGTACACGCCATGTCGTAGAAGTTTCGCTGCGCGGAGTCGGTGCACGTGACTCCGTCTGCAAGCAGAGGCTTGCACGTCGCGCCACCATCGGGGCTGCTTATCAGGTCACAAAAGAGCGCCGGCTGATCGGAGCCAAGATAGCTGCACATTTGATCGGGGCGAGACGGCACCCGTCCATTTCCACATGGTTGACCCGAGCCAACAAGTGCACTGCACTGACCTCCATCCACGCTCTGATCACAGAAGGTTCCGGGTGCACACTCCCAGGAGGAGCGACACCCAGACTGCCCCTGCGGGATCCTCCCGTATAGCGCAGCAAAGCACTCCCTAGTGATCCCTTGCCACTCAGCGGAGGTTTTCGCACCGCACGGAAAAGTGCGCAATGCAGCTAGACAGGCGGCACCCTGCGCGGGGTCGAACGCGATATTCCCCGCGTCATACAGGTCCGTGCGCTCCGGCAAGGTGTAGTCGAACCACCCCTCGACCAGGAACACTGAAGCGCACTTTGCGACGTCGTATGCCCCCGAGTCGAGGCCGCCGGCACAGCAATTGAGGACACCTTGGCACATGGCAAGCGCTTCCTGCGTGGACCAATCGGGCGGAGGCAGCTGAGGAGGCCCGGCTTCGCCGTCAGGGGTTACGGGGCCATCCCCGCCGGCATCTGCAGCAGGACCGGCGTCTGCACTAGCCTCCACAGTTGCTTCCTGCCCTCCGGTTTCCGGGGTCGCGGCCTCGGCCATTGGGGCATCCTCGTGGCCGCCCCCATCAGCCGTCGCGTCCGCGGTACCCGGAGTAGTCGTATCGTCACCGCCACAGCCGCCGGCTACGAGTGCAGCGATGGCGCCGGTGCTGATTGAGGCACCCAGTGAGAGCATCAGTCCGCGCAAGCTTCGCATCAAGAGCCTCCCTCTAACCCGCCCACTATACCACGTACCATGGACCGACATTAAGCTCGACGCCCCGGAAGCCTGGCAATCTCTAGTCCACGCGGCTCAGAACCGTCAAACGGGCGCCCTCCGACTTCGAGCCAGGCGTGGGCTGCAAATCCTCCTCCGTGGCGACGCTCGACCCCGATGACTACTTCGCTCGCTGGCGTGCGCGCAGCGAGGGTGAGCGCTCGACTTAAGCAGGTACCCTGCCCAGCCAACCGCAGCGACGCCGTGCGGATGTCTTCCCGAATGCGGTTGGGACGAAGCCGTCGTCCCAACCGCATCAAGATCGCGTGTGTCCACATGGGAGGACAGACATTCAGCAGAGCTCGCGTGAGGATGTGAAGGTACGGGTCCGAACTCATCTCGGCCCACCCGGAAGCAATAAGCCCTTGGCCACCAGATCGTTGACTAGGGCAAGGAGATCCTCCAATGCGTTGTCAAGGGAGACGTCGTACTCAGCCGCGATTGCTGTGGCGATCTCCTCGACACTGGTCCCAGCGTTTAGCCCATTCCAGAGTTTTGTCCCCAACTCGTTGAGGGCAAAGTACTCGCCGCCACGCAGATCGAGCAGAACCATCTCGTCATCGAACGTGCGCGCATGCACCGATGGCGCCGCCCGACCTGTAGTCCCGGTCGGCGAAGAGTCGCCCCTCATGGTCTCTGCTCCGCGAGTGCTCGGACAATAAACTCTCCAACGCCGGGATTGTGGTGCGGGCGAGCCAGCTCGACGATGGGTGCCCGATCGTAGATACGGGTGACATTGTCCAGTTCTCTCCGCCGCGCTTCGTCGTCCGCCAAATCGAATCGAATCATCCCATCGACGATTCGGTGCACGGCGCTATACCCCCGCAGTTGACTCCATCGTCCATGAGGCAGCGAATCGTCGAATCGAAGAGCCACGACGAGGCGTAGAGGATATCCAGCCATTGCACGCTTTCTTGGTCTCACGGCCGACTTCGTCGAATGCGATACGGGATGCCGAATTGCGATAGAAAGACCCAAGCCGATGCGAGATTCCCGGGATAGGTAGTGGGCACTCTCGGAGGGCACTACGTAGATCGCACCGTCCCGCACCTCAAGAAGCGCGGCATCGTCCGCCAAAAGCTTCGCACCGTATTGGAAACACATTTCTGCAGCAGCGGTTGACTTGCCCTGACCAGAGTTCCCGACGAATAGAACCGCTCGCGAGGAGAAGGCTATGGCAGATGCGTGCATGCCGAGCCCACCTCTTCGCTCCGAGAGGAGTGCGCGCACGAAACCGTTGAGTTTCGTCAGATCCCGACGTGGTACTCCCAGAGCCGGGATTACACGGAGCATACTGCCATCCAACCCACAAGTAACCCGCGCGAGCCCCGGCCACTCAGCAATTAGGCGCGCACCTTGCCTACCTGCTCGGTAAGTGATGCGCTCGCCTGTCGTCACCACGTGTGTCCAGAGCGTCGCCGCATCCGCCCAATCGTTTGAGTTCGGCTCCGACATCACGCCCAGCCGAGCCTTGCTTGGCGCACGAAGCGCTCGACGGAGAGGAGTTGCCAGACAAGGTGCCAGCATTCATCCGACGGGTCGCGTTCCAAGCGCTCGCCGCGCCGCACCGCACGCAACCAGTCCGAGAACGCGGATCGAAACGTGAATGGAACCACAAGCCCAAGGTCCGCCAACGCTTCCAAGGAGGACAGGTCCTCCAACGACGCGAGGGCATGCGCCTCCAAAGCCGCCTCGGCCAGCATGGGTTGTCCCGCTGCCTTGTCTACGCGCAGTCTCACGGAGTCAGGCACTAGTCCCCGGAGCGCGAGACGGTAGAGTCCGCGCGCCATGTGACCATGACAGCGTACCGCTGGGTCCGTCTGAGCCATTAAGCAAACGATGCTTAGATCGCAAAATATGTCGACCGCGGTCGCACCCGTGACGCTTGCAATCTGACCCCACGTAGTCGCTGATTCGGCGAGGGCGGAGCTCGAGCAGTAAGCCGCAAGTTCCTCGTCCGGCGTGCGAGGCAATTCAATCGGATTCGACCGGATGCTAGCATCGAGCAACTGTCGAAATCGCTCGGTCATCCATGGACGCCGCATGCGCCCGCGACGCCTGGCGCGAATAAGCGCGCCAGGTACAAATGGGCGTAGCACGGGACCAACGACCCAGCGGGCGATTCGTTTCGGGGCACCCACTCTGGACGGCACGCGGAGCTTTACTGCGGTGGCCATGGCGCGGAACGGATGCCCTCGCCGAAGAAAAGTGCTGAAGTCAATCCGCCCACCGAAAACCGCGTCACCTGCGTGACCGGTCAGGGTTACGCTGGACGGCTCCCGCGCTGCCAAGAGTAGGTGCATGTCCAGGCAGGTCCCCATATACGGCGCCGGCTGGGCGTCAGCGCACAGAGAATGCAAAAACCAGGGCGCGGCCGTCCGCGGCGACTCCCGCTGGGCGCTGAACCCCAAGTGGCGCTCGAGCTCGACTAGGTGCGGCCGATCGTCGCCCGGCGTAGCGCAGCTGTGTGCAAGAACCCTGAGCTCACGCCCTTCGGCGCCCAACCGCGCCGACGCGAGTGCAACCACACCCGCGGAATCCAGGCCCCCACCCGCAAGAACGGTGACCCTCCTGCTTCCTTCGATTGCGCGTCCGATCGAAGCGTCGACGCGGCGCCGCAGCTCGGATGCGAGTTCCTCCGGACCCTCCCCTAGGAACTCCGCGCCCGCTCGCGGAAAAGTGCGACCGAGTCGGATGCCGTCCTGATCTGCGTAAATCGTTTCGCACGGCTGCAACCGGCGCAACCGACGGTACACAGTTGCACCGCGATCGGCATCCTCGCATCCCACAATGAGGGAGACTAGGCGCGGTTCGTTGATGTCGGCGTCCACGAGGGCCAGGAGCGCTCGCAGCTCGGAACTGACCGCAAGCACCGAATCGTCCGCCGCCCGATGGTAGTAGAGCGGGTACTGCGGCACGGGCCCTACGGCTGCGACGAGCGTCCTGCCCACGCAACGAAGCTCCGGTCCGCGCGCCTCTACGGGCGAACCAGCGGGCCCTGACGGGTGTAACCACGCCGTCAGCGCGCCCTCCCCTAGTCGAAGTTTTCCGGTACCCCAAACCCCCAGCATTACGCCCTCACCCGCTGCCCACGACGGTGCCTTGCCCATCGCCCAGCGCTTCAGAGGAGACCAGAGCGGATGATCGGCCGCCGCACCCAAGCGCGCCCAGAGCGCGAGCAGCATCAGGTGCAGGATCCGCCGGAGTTCACCGGCCGTTGGTCTGAGTTGTCTGGGTCAGCTCGCGAACGGATCCTAGCCGCTTCAAGGTCGGCCTTACGTACGGCTTCCTCGGGTTCGGTTCCGCATTTTCCCCGAGGCCCGCGGAAGACCCGTTCGCTTCCGTCTTCGGAGTCTTGGACATGCCCGTGTCTCCTCTTCGCTCTTTCCGACGCCCTTGTCTTACCTCGGGCCGTTCCCGGCGTCTATTCCGACAAATCTGGTGCCGATGCGCCCCCCAACATTCGCTTGTGGGGCGGCCCTCAGGCACAATTACAGGCATGGCACGTCGACTCACGGCACTATCTCTGCTACTAGCACTTGCTTCCTCGGGTGGCGCCGCCATGGAGGCCTGCCAAACGGGCACGTCGGGCACCGGACCGCCGAACAGGGACGCTGGGCCTGACACAAGCGTCCCCCCTGACGCGAACGATGAGAATGACGGCGGAGATGAGCGATCGTCGGACTCGGCTACCGACGCCTCAGATGGCGCCTTGGACAGCTCGGAGGACGCAACCGACAGTGCGATGGATGCATTCGGGTTGTGCGAGTCGCTTTGCACGATGGCGGGCGCCTCCTGCCAAGGCGACGGTACCTGCCTGATCGCATGCGGCGCGCAGAACCCCTGCCCGAGCGTCACCTGCCCTCCCGGGATCCCCTGCTCCGTCGACTGTGTGGGTCAGAACGCCTGCTCCCAGGGCGTCGATTGCACCGCCGCAAGCCGCTGTGCGGTTGTGTGCACGGGAAGCAGCACCTGTGGCGAAATCTCGTGCGCCGGAAGCGATTGCACCGTGCAGTGTCTGCTCGACGGGACGTGCACCCAAGGCGTGTCCTGCAAGGCCACGAACTCGTGCAATATCCAGTGCGGCAACGCCTCCTGTCCAAAGGACGTCAGCTGCACCGGGGCCATGTGCACCGTGAACTGCACTGGCACCGGCTCCTGCGGGGGAGCGATAACAAGCGCCGCCGATGCCACAACGGTCGCATGCAGCGGACAGAACTCGTGCGGTGGACCCGTGACGTGCACTGGGAGCACCTGTGGCGTGGGATGTGACGGCGGCGGCTCGTGCACGAGTGGCGAATGCTGCGATGCTGGGTCGTGTTCGCCGAGTGCTGCCCAGCACTGCCCGTGAGTGCACCGAAAGGCGGTTCACCGGAATCGGCCAATGACAGCCTCCGTCGAAGTCGTTACCTGGACCCGGCAGCTCGTCGCGCTCCGCGTGTTTCGTCAGGTCGCCGAAGCTCTAGCTGAATCCGGCATCCGCGTTCTGCCAGTCAAGGGCATCGTCACAGCACGGCGGCTTTACGACGACATCGCGGAACGGCCGATGACCGATATTGATCTGCGAATCGCACCAACTAATTTCCGCGATTTGTTACGGGTGGGCACCGCGCGCGGATGGAACCCCGACTCGAGCGGCCCCCGACTCTTTGAGGCCGTTATGACCGTTGATGGTTGGAACGTCGAAGTTGAATGCACATTGGGGCCTCCAGGCCTCTGTTCACTCGGCGTCAACGACATCCTCCAAAGGGCGTCGACTCTAGTGGAACCCTTTGGCTTCGCCCATTTTGAACCGGAGCTACATGATCACGCGCTTATCCTTGCATTGAACGCGTTTAAAGACGGATTGCGCCAGGCGCCCTGGGCCCTCGAGGATCTCCGGCGCGTTGTTCGAGCATCACGATTCGACGCGACATCACTCGTCAAACGAGCGCATACCGGAAAGGTATTGTCGGCCCTTTGGATAGTTGCCAATTGGATGGTTGATGCGCATAAAGCCCAGGAATGGATGGTCGTACGAGATCTGATTGGCGCGTACCCCCCGAGTCGGCGCGTAGAATGCGCATATCAATGGACGGCGCGACGGGGTTGGTCGCCAAAGATAGGATTGCTCGTTGTCGGATCATCGAATGATGATGCTTGGCAGGCGACGGCCGGACTCGGCCTAACGGCTTTGGGCGTCGCACATGGACGGTTGCAACGTACCCTGGAACGAACGTTGTCGCCTCGCCTGCGAGCACGATAAACCCAGGCACCCGCTGCGGCCGCCACGGTCAATTCGCGCTGAACGACACCGACTTGATCGACCGATAATTCGCTGCTCGCCTAGTTATGCTAGTAGCGAATGCACCGACTACCGGCAAGGTAAGGATCGCATCACCCCCGAGGCCGACTATTAGCGAGCCTACCAGAGCTGCTGGGATGAGGGCGGGGGTGTCTTTGCGAAGCCGCAGGCAGCGACGCGAGAGCCAAATTGCGCAGGCTACGGCCACGAGTCCGAGGGTTCCCTGTTCGGCGAGCCAGCCGGTATACTGGTTGTGGGGCTCGCGCGCTGGCGACCAATAGCCGTAAGTACTCATTGTCATGACCGGACACCTGGCGGCAAATCTGCGATCACCGACGCCCAGCACTGGATGATCAACGAAACAAATCAGCCCTCGGACTGCCAGATAGTGATATCCGGTCCAGAGCCACTCCAGCTGAACGGGACCCGCGCGCAATGTTTGCTCCGGCATGTACTTCGGACCTAAACCATCCCTCTCCCACTCGGGTAAATGCCTACTCAGGACAAAGGTCTTCGCCCCAATGCGTGCACATAGGACTTGCGTATGCATCGTGCCGAGGATCACCAGGATCGCTGCAAAACACAGCGCTGCGCGGCCGGGTCTCGGTCCGACAGCCCAGGCAAAAGCTCCGATAAGCGCAAGGCTTGCAAGAGACAGGGTCGCAAGCACGACGGGAATGCCCAAACAAGTGAGGCATCGCCTCAGGTCCCGCCGCGGCAGCCACTGGACGAGGCCCATAGCAAGTAGCGACCAATGCCCTGCGGCGGTAGGGGTGCCGGCGAACCCCTGAAAACGAGGCACGTTTCCGAGCATCTCGTGAGGTCCCGTTTCGAATACCGTTGGCGCGAATCCCTGAACCATTAGGCCCAACACCAAGAGCGCGGCGTTCTGAACGATCAGGGCGGCAGCCGAGATGGCAAGCGCTCGCCGCAACCCAGAAGGTGCAAAGAAAGTCGCGCAGAAGAAGGCAACCCCGAAGCACACAACCACCCCGACGCGCCCAAGGCCCACGAGGCTGACCGAAGGTCTGTCGGATACTAGGACGCTCGCGAGCATCGACGCGAGGAGAAGTGCCCCGATGCCTAGGAGCGGAAGCGCGAACACCGCGGCGCGCCGGATCCCCGCCCATCCGGTAGCCTTGGCTAGGGTCCCAATACCCGTGGCTGCTGCGATAACCGCAACGCAAAACGCCAACCCCACGGATCCCATTGGCGTCGCTATGGACAGTCTGGTGTAGGTCGAGAGCTCCCACGCGCTGGCCATGCACACCACACCGCAACAAATAAGAAATCCGTTGCGTCGCGCTCCAACGTGCGCCGCTCGGCGGCAGGAGACGTTCACAACGGGGCCTTTCATGCCGAACGGGTACGGCGAGAATGCATCCCGCGCGCAGCTACTGTGAACATCGCGGCGTCGCTCGCTCCTAAGCGATGCAAGCTGGACTACCTCCGGTTCCATAAACGGTCAGGGCGACGTAAGCGAGCGAGATTGCTGCGCAATCCACAGGCCACTTCCCATGCGGTTCGTCTCGCCGGTTCACCATGCGGATGGACCTCACCGACGAGCAGTGGGCGATCCTCGAGCCGCTGATTCCACCGCTACCGGTTCGGGATGACGGCAAGGGCCGTCCGTGGAAGCCGATACGCGACGTGCTCAACGGGATCCTCTGGGTGATGCGGACCGGAGCGCCCTGGAAGGACATGCCTGCGCGCAATCCACCGTACGCGACGTGCCATCGGAGCTTCAGTGGGTGGGTACGGGACGGCACGCTGCGCAAGATCGTCGAAGCGCTGGCGCGCGACCTGCGGGGCGGGCTCGACCCCGAGGAGGCGTTCGTGGAAGGTACGTTCGCAGGCGCCAAAAGGGGGCCTCTACCGTCGCGCTTCGACGAACAATGTCTCAGCCTGCCTGCCGGTCGACTGGTTGTCCCAATTCAACATCGGATCGGCACTATCGCGATGGCTCGCGCGCCTGACCTCCTGAAAGCCGGCGACCTGCAGCTCTCTCCGCAGGCAGTCGAGATCGTAGATGAATCGATGTGTATGACCGAAGATATAGTTGACGATTTCGGCCGCGTGTTCGACACGGCCGATGCCGACGACCTGGGCAAACTGCCGGTCGTCATTCCGATAAGCTTGGACGTACCGCTCGAGGTCGGGAACCCCGAAACGAAGGTACCCTCCGGGCCGAAGAACACGCGCTGACTCGCGAAGAAGCCTGCGCGCGCCGCGCGGATAGTCGACATGCTCGAGGACGTGTTGGTGAAAGATGCCCTTGATGCTCGCGTCCCTGAAGGGCAGCGTACCGCGCAAGTCTACGACGACGTCGACAGCTGCCCCGCGCACACGGTCGCAGTTGACGAACCCGGGAAGGCGCTCGCCACCGCAGCCCAAGTGCACGTATTCGGCATCTCGCGCGGTCCGTTGGGGCGCTCCTCGCAGATCCGAAGCCAGCGCGCGGATGAACACCGACACCTCGACTCGCGCCCTGTCGTCGAGCCCGAGCCGGTACAGTGCTTCTTTTGATCGAGCCGCCAGGCGAGCCAGCATCCGGCCACTATCCCGTGAGCCAGCCATCGACGCAACCGCATCCGCCTTGGTAAAAAGCATACGCCTCGCCTATGACAGCACGTCGATGATCTCCCTCGTCGCGGGCACGCGTCCCAACTTCATGAAGGTGGCCCCCATCTGGCGCGCTCTGCACGCGCGCGGATTGGCCACCCGCCTGATCCATACGGGCCAGCACTACGACGCCAGCATGAGCGACGTCTTCTTCCGCGATCTTGGCATGCCGGAGCCGGACTTGCGGCTGCAGGTAGGCGGGGGCACGCATGCGGAGCAGACCGCCGCAGTGCTTGTCGGCGTCGAGCGAGACCTCGTGGCCCATCGTCCGCAGGTCATCGTCGTCGTCGGCGACGTTACCAGCACGATGGCCGCAGCGCTTGCCGCTGCAAAACTCGGCGTCCCGGTCGTGCACGTGGAAGCGGGGTTGCGCTCGCGCGACTGGACGATGCCCGAGGAACTGAACCGGGTCGTGACCGATCGCTTGGCCGACTTGCTCCTCACATCCTCGCGCGATGCGGACGAGAATTTGGTGGCCGAAGGATTGCCGCGTGAACGAATCCACTTCGTAGGCAACGTCATGGTCGATTCCCTTCACTGGGCGCGCGGGCGTCCGACCGATGCGCTTAGTCGGTTCGGTCTGCGCGAGGAAGGCTACGCACTCGCCACACTGCATCGACCTGCCAACGTGGATACGCGAGAGTCCCTGACTGCAACGCTCGAAGCCTTGAGCGCGATTGCAGCACGACTCCCGCTGCTGTTTCCGGTACATCCCCGCACAATCGCGCGTGCAGAGTCACTGGGTTTGGCCGAGCGATTGCGCTCGACTACTGGGCTCCGGACCATCGAGCCTCTAGGTTACAATGACTTCGTCACCCTCATGACCAGGGCGAGGCTTGTGGCAACGGATTCGGGCGGTATCCAGGAGGAGACGACCGCACTCGGCATTCCGTGTCTGACGATGCGTCAAGGCACCGAGCGCCCGATCACGGTAACTGAAGGCACGAACGTGATCGTAGGGCTCGATGTAAACCGAATCGGAGGCGAGGTGGATGCGATCGCCGCAGGACGCGGCAAGGTGGGGGTCGTGCCCGACGGATGGGACGGCCACGCGGCGCCTCGCGTAGCGGACGCAATTCAGCGACTCCTTGCCGGAGATCCACCTCCACTCACCGCCGGTACTCGCGCCTAACACTCGATGCGTATCCTCTTCCTTTCGCAATACTTTCCGCCGGAGCCTGGCGCCCCAGCGGCCCGGGTTTCCGAGCTCGCGCGCGCGTGGGTACGCGCAGGCCACGAGGTGACCGTCCTTACCGCTATGCCAAATCACCCGACTGGCGTTATCCCACCCGAATACCGCGGACGTGCCCTTGTGCGAGAGAGAGTTGATGGCGTGGACATCGTACGGACGTGGATCTACGCGGCCGCAAACAGGGGGCGGGTGAGGCGGTCGCTAGGCTACGCCTCGTACGCCTTATCTTCGATCTTCTGGGGCCAACTGCATACACATACGCCCGACGTCGTGCTCGCGACCAGCCCTCAGCTTCTATGCGGCGTGGCAGGACGGACTGCTGCTGCCGCGCATGGGGTGCCTTTCGTATTCGAGGTGCGCGACCTTTGGCCCGAATCCATCGTTGCAGTGGGCGCCCTCGCGGCCAATCACCCGCTGATTCGGGCGCTCACGCTTTTGGAGGAAAGCCTGTACGATGCCGCGCGCGCAATTGTCGTCGTGACGGACTCGTTCCGAAGCAGACTTTTGGAGCGCGGCCAGCCGGACAGCAAGATCCACGTCGTAAAGAACGGCGTCGATCTCGGTCGATTTTCGCCCAGCCCACGTGAAACGCCTCTTCGCGCCCAGCTCGGATGGGAGGGCAAGTTCGTGGCCGGCTATGTCGGAACGCACGGTATGGCGCATGCGCTCGACGCTGTACTCGATATGGCTAAGCGCCTCGCCAATCGTGATGACCTGAGGTTCCTCTTCGTAGGTGAAGGTGCCGAACGAGCCCGTCTTGAGAGGCGCGCCCATGAGGAGGGCATCCATAACACCCGATTCCTTGGCTCGCTACCTCGCGAACGAATGAACGAGGTGTACGCAACCCTCGATCTTGCGCTGGTGACGCTACGCAAAACGGAGCTATTTACCACGGTAATCCCGTCGAAGATTTTCGAAATCGCGGCAATGGCCCGTCCGATCCTCATTTCGGTAGACGGAGAAGCCCGCAAGATCGTCGAAGCCTCGGGCGGCGGAGAGTTCGTGGCACCCGAGGATGTCGACGCAATGAGCGCAGCGCTCTTGCACTTCGTCAACGATCCGAAGCGCGGCCAGCGCATGGGGCATGCAAGTCGCGCGTTCGTCACGCGCGAATTCGATCGCGAGGCGTTGGCTCGTCGTTACATCGACGTCCTCTCAAGGATCGTTGCTAGCTCATGAATACGGGCCGGCTGTTGCGTACGGTCGGTAAGCTCCACCCACTCCAGGTGGGTGCCCGGGCCGCAAACGCGATCCTTGCGCGCGTGGTGCGCGCTGTGCCGGCGGTCTTGCCGCCTCGCACGATCGAGACCTGGGCTCCGGTGCCTGCGGAGCTGCGCCGAAGCGCTAATGCCGAGCGCGTGCGGGGTGCGGAGCGTTCGCACCGGCTAGTTCCGGGGCAGCTCCGAGCTTTCGAGGCAGAGTACGGACTGGAGCTTGGCGGCGACGAACAAGGGTCGCCTGCTCCAATCTGGCGATCCCCCGTCGCCGTGGCCCCCTACCCCGCGTCCGTACGCGCACGAAGGCTTGCAGTCTCGATTCGTTGCGGCCGACGCGGATTCGAGGGGGAGCTGGCGCGCGCGGCGAGAGCAGTACTAATTCGGCCCGAGCTGCACCTGATGGGTAACCACCTGCTCGAGAACGGCTTCGGCCTCGCGTGCGCAGGAGCAGCAACTCGAGGTCCTGAGGCCGACGTCTGGTGGCAGGCGGGCATGCGATTGCTCGAATGGCAGCTTCCAGCGCAGTTTCTCGAGGATGGCGGTCACATCGAACGGTCCGCCTCTTATCACTTGGCCCTCACCCATGCGCTGCTGGAGACTATTGAGCTCTCTGAGGCCTCTCCGCGCAGAGTGCCTGCGATCTTGCGCGAAATCGCCTCGCGCGCACTGGGTTGGGCGAACGCGGTGCGTGCACCGGACGGTACCTACCCCCTATTCAACGACGCAGCGCTGGACGCTGCACCAAGCATCGACGAGGTCCTATCTCTAGGAAAGGCGTTGGGTCTCTTCCCAGCGTCCATTACGCAGGTCGATGGCTCGCATCGACTTCGAATCACTCGACTGGCGGACACAGGATGGGTGCGAATGGATGCGGAGGGCGCCTGCCTCTTCATCGATGCCGGACCCGATGCCGACGGGTGGCAGCCGGGACACGCGCACGCCGATGGGCTTACCTTCGAAATGTGGATCGATGGCGTTCGTTCTGTCGTTGACTTCGGCGTCGCGAGCTATGGATACGATTCAGCGCGAGAAGAGACGCGCGCGACGAAGTCGCATAACACGGTGGAGCTCGGCGGGCGGGACTCATGCGAGGTTTGGGCCGCATTCCGCGTTGGCCGCCGTGGCCGAGGCATCATCAAAGAGTGCTCGGTGAAGAGCGGACTGGCCCGCGTGCTCCTGGAGCATGATGGCTATGCATGGCGGCCCCACTCACCGAGACACGAGCGCACGTTGGAGTTGGGTGGCCGCAGGCTATTCATCCGGGACCAGGTTCGCGGGTCAACCGAGCCGTGGGTCTCGCGCGTCAGAATGGACGCTCGCGCAGCGGATCGCATTCGCATTTCCGGCACGAACATCGAGCGCAAAAAAGGCCGCTGGCACTTACGTCACGCCGAGGCGCAACCTGCGATCGTCCTCGAGCAGAAGTCCGTTGGGCACACTGGCTATACCATCGACTGGTCCTTCGAGTGGTAGCGACCCATCATAGTGGGTGCGCGTATACCCCTCCGCCCGCCGCAACGACCAGAGATCGATGGGCGACGTCACCGATGATAGCTGGTGCGCTTGCGCCCAGACTGGGCACCTCGTACGCATCGAATCCCACCCAAGGCTGAGTTCCTCTCCGGACGAAAACCCCGGTGGTCGTGGTTGCATAAAGGTCGCCCGTAACGACATCTTGCACCAGGCCATTCACGTCCAGCGTCGATAGCCCATCGCTGGCGTCCGCCCACGATGCACCCTCGTCATCGCTTACCTGGATGCCACTCCCAGCCACGCAAGCGAAGACACGAGTTCGGGTGGCAGACACGGCGAGGACGCAGTTGACGCGTTCAGTAGGTGCCAGAACACTCGTCCATGTCTGCGCGCCGTCGGTGCTCTTATACACGCCGCGCCCATTGGTCCCAACGTACAGCGTCTGGGAGTTTAGCGGGTCGACAGCGATTGCTCCGACGTCGATGACCGGTTGGCCTTGCTGCTCATCCCACGGGGTGATGCCGCTGTTGACCGCCGTCCAGGTCGCACCGCTGTCAGTCGACTTGTACACGCCATTGAGCTCCGTTGTTGCGTACAACACATTTGGGCTCTTCGGGTCAAAGGCGAAGGCAAATTCGTTTTCGCTCACCGAGTCGGCTGTAAACGACGACGCATCATTGGATTGGTACAGGGTGTACCAGCTGCCGACGAGCACACGGTTTGGGAAAGACGGGTGAGCCGCCGCGGCGAACGTATAATCCGCTGGCAAAGACGAGACCCGTTGCCAGGGCTGGGATGCTGACGGACGCTGCCAGACGCCAGAGCCCCATGAAGCCAGCCACAATCGCGCTGGGTCCATCGGTGACACGTTCAATGCACGAACCACCATGCCGAGAAGCCCTTTGGCGACACCCCATTGCACGCCGTAGTTAGCGGTGACCCAGATCCCCCCGTGGCTTCCGAGCACGATGCCACCCGACTGCTGCGGGTCGACTGCCATCCGCCCGGGCCAGGTCCCAACAGGATTGAGCTGCACGCCATTCATCAGGGGCGGTCCGAACGTTTGTCCCCCGTCGGTCGAGCGACGTGGCCCATCTGTATAGGCCATCGCGTAAACGTCATCACATGTGCCTGGGGTGATCGCTACGTCCTCAACAGTGGTGCTCAACGGTGTCAAACCCCACGTTTGCCCCCCGTCGCCCGAACGGAGAACGCCCTTGTCCGACGCAACGTAAAGGACGCTAGGATTCGATATGCAGCGGGTGACGTTCCATACATTTCCGTTTCCCTGCGCAACGGTTTCCCAGGTCTGTCCCCCATCCGCAGTACGGACGACCACGCCGTCGCTGCCGCTCTCGAGAATTCCGCCGACGACAACGACGTCGGGATCCGCAGGGTCGACGCTGATCGCGAGGGCGTTCGTACCCAGCGCTGGGTAGCTGTTGTTGATTGCCGTCCAAGTTTTTCCACCATCGTCGGAACGGAAGATTCCGCCACCACTGACACCAGCATACGCGCGCAGCGGCTGGAGGGGATGGACGCTGATCGACCTGACGTCAATCCCTTCCAACGCGATCCGGATCCATGTCTTCCCGCCGTCGCGCGATGCGATCACACCAGAGCTCGAGGTCGCCATCAGGTTCTTCGGGTCGGATCCGACGAGAGCGAGATACCCAACGGAGCCCCCTTCAAAGCGCCCCTGAGCGTGCCATGTACGACCGGAGTCAGTGCTCTGGTACACGGTGTTCGCGCTCGTTGCGTATACAACACCTTCCGCCCGAGGGTCGAAGAGCACGTCGACGATGCTCGCACCGCTCAAGCCGTCGCTATACGGGGCCCACCCCATCTCCTGGTCTGCGGGCTGACCACCTTGCGCAATAACTGACCCCGCTTGCGGAGGTCCGCTTGCAGCACCCGAGCATCCGGAGAGTGAAGCAACGCTCGCAATTCCCATCCACAGCAGCTTGTCTCGCATGACCCCTCACGGTTGGTCGCAACTGGTAGGCACGCGCGCAACGCTGCGCGCGCACTCGCCCGAGCCTACGATTCTTGGTCCGCGACTTCCCCGCCGTCAAACGGGAAGCGGTCGCGGGGACGCCGAGAAGACAGGTGCTACCCGCGACGTCTTCCGGTGCATCGCCCCGGTGCACCGTTCACGTCCGAGCAGCGTCCGGATAGCGCCCGCCCCGGCCGTTATGTCGGAGGTGGTCGCATCGGCACCACGAATGGTACAAGGCAACTCCGTCACCAAGACTGGACGAACCCATGCAACTCCAAAAGGACGCCGTTCGCAGCTACTGGGACGCCGCCCCCTGCGGCACCGCCGATGTCGCCGACCGCGAAGAGCGCGAGCGGGATCGCGAGATCGAGCGCATCCGGTACCAAAGGGAGCCTTTCATCGAGCAGTTTGCGCGGTTCGACGACGCCCGCAATAAGCGGCTGCTTGAGGTTGGCGTGGGCGCCGGAACCGATCACCTGCGCTTCGCTCGTGCGGGGGCGGTCTGTACGGGAGTCGATCTCAGCGCCGTGAGCGTCGAAAACGCGCGACGTCGGCTCTCGGTGGAGGGGCTCGCGTCGGACCTGCGTGTTGCTGATGCCGAGACCCTGCCCTTCCCCGACGACTCATTCGACCTCGTCTATTCCTGGGGGGTAATACACCACACTCCTGATACGCTCCGCGCCGCCAGGGAAATTCTCCGGGTGCTTCGTCCCGGCGGCCGGTTTTGCGTCATGGTCTACAACCGGCGCTCGCTGGTCGCGGTGCAGGCATGGCTTGTCTATGCGGCGCTTCGCGGGACACCGTGGCGTTCGTTTGCTGACGTCCTCGCACATCACGTGGAGAGCCCGGGTACGAAGGCCTACACAGCACCTGAGGCGTCGGCGCTGTTTGATGGTGCGGCGACCAAGCGCGTGGATTCGGTGGTCACGCCGTACGACCTCCGGGTCGGGCGCCGGCGATTCTTACCGAGCTGGACATCGCGGACGGTGCCACGTCGCCTGGGGTGGTTTCATGTCGTAAGCGGCACCAAATGACAGGAGTAGCGTGAAGCAGGTCGCTCAGAGCTATCGGACAGGAACACTCGCGCTTGCTGATGTCGCGGCTCCAACGCGCGCCCCGGCGGGCGGCATTCTGGTCGACACCAGCGTGTCCCTCATATCCGCCGGGACGGAGCGCACAATCGTAGACTTGGCGCGTAAGAACCTGCTCGAAAAGGCGCGCGAGCGACCGGATCTCGTCAAGAAGGTGATCGACAAGGCAAGGCGCGAGGGAGTCCTCGCCGCGCTGGAAGCCGTTCGTGCGAAGCTCGATTCCCCAATCCCGCTGGGGTACTCGCTGGCAGGCCGAGTTGCGGATATTGGCAAGCACGCACCCGGGTTTGCACGCGGGGATCGTGTAGCTTGCGCGGGCGCCGGGTTCGCCAACCACGCAGAAGTGAACGCCGTTCCGAAGAACCTCGCCGTACACATCCCTGACAACGTCAGCGACGAGGAGGCCGCATTCGTCACCGTTGGGGCGATTGCACTCCAGGGTGTCCGCCTAGCGCGCCCCGAGTTGGGGAACGTCGTGGTCGTGATCGGGCTCGGACTCATCGGCCAGATCACGGTGCAACTCCTCGCTGCGCACGGCTGCGACGTCGTAGGAGTCGACGTCGAGCGCGGGAAAGTCACGCGGGCCGTGGCGTGTGGTGCAGTCGCCGGCGGCGTCAGCGGGGAAGACGACCTGGTAGAACTTGTGCGGGCCACATCGCACGGTTACGGAGCCGACGCGGTAGTAATTACTGCGTCCTCACCGACCGCCGAACCTTTGGCGCTCGCCGGCGAGCTGGCACGCGACCGCGCTCGAGTCTCCGTCGTGGGCCTTCTGCCTCTCGAAATTCCACGGAAGACCTACTACGAAAAGGAGCTCGAGGTCGTTGTCTCGCGCAGCTACGGGCCGGGCCGCTACGACGCCGACTACGAAGAGCGAGGCCGAGACTATCCGATTGGATACGTGCGTTGGACTGAGCGACGGAACCTTCAGGCCGTCCTGCGCGCCATCGCGACCAAGCGGCTAGACGTAAAGAGCCTTATTACTCATCGCTTCGCATTCGAGCAGGCACTCGACGCATACGCACTGATTACGGGGGAAAAGCCAGAGCCGCACCTAGGGGTGCTCTTAACGTACGAGCCACACCCGCACGCATCGCCAAAGCCAGTCGTGAGCTCAGTGCCCGTGATCGCTCGCGCTACGGACAGCCTGGGCATCGCAGTCGTGGGTACCGGCGCGTTCGCGACGAGCGTGCTGCTGCCCGCGCTGAGTACGATCCCGGGCGCCAGGCTCGTTCGCACAGCCTCAGGCCGTGGTCTAAGCGCACGTCACGCGGCGGACAAATTCGAAGCCGAGGGCGTGGCCGCGTCGCTCGATGACGTGCTGGCACTATCCGAGGTGGACGCAGTTGTCATTGCGACCCGCCATGAGAGCCACGCGACACTCGCAACCAAAGCGTTGTTGGCTGGTCGAGACGTATTCCTTGAGAAACCGGCGGCGATTGACGAAGACCAGCTGCTGCAGCTCGCCCATGCCGTACACGCTTCGAACGCCCGCCTAATGCTCGGTTTCAACCGGCGGTTTGCTCCGTTTGCTACGGCCCTGCGGGATGCCTTCGCCGGCCGACGGACCGGCTTGGTAATGAGCGCTCGCATCAACGCTGGTCGGATCCCCTCCGGCAACTGGGTAACCGACCCGGGTGAGGGCGGCGGACGGGTAATAGGCGAAGTTTGCCATTTCATCGACCTTTTCTCCTATTGGGCTGGTGCACTGCCCGTCCGCATCAGCGCGCACGCAATCGGTGCCGGAGGCGCTTGGGACCGCAGCGACAATCTTTGCATCGGCCTATCCTTTCGCGACGGTAGCGTCGGGACAATCATCTACAGCGCCATGGGCGATCCCAGCGTTAGCAAAGAACGCTACGATCTCTTTTGCGAGGGCAAAGTCGCTCAGATCGACAACTGGAGGACGCTCGAGGTCACGTCCCGCGGAAAGACCGAGACGAGGCGGGCTCTAAAAGCTAACAAGGGGCACGCCCACGAGGTGCGGGCGTTCGTCGAAGCATGTCGGCACCGTCGCCCCAGCCCAATCTCCTGGGAGAGCATCGAAGCGACAACCCGAGCCACCTTCGCGGCGGAAACCGCATGGCGAGAGGGTCGCACGGTCGAGGTCGAATGTGCGGGATCGTAGCCATTGCGGGCCGCGACGCGACGGCGCCCGGTGATATCGAGCGCGGCGTCCGCGCAATCCGACATCGCGGTCCTGACGGCGAGGGCATCTGGCGATCACCCGATGGGCGCGCGGCGCTGGGTCATGCGCGCCTAGCGATCCTCGACTTGTCCCCGCTGGGGGCACAACCAATGCGTTCCGCCGACGGCCAAGGCTTCTTGAGCTACAACGGAGAAATCTATAACTTTCGCGAGCTCGCGTCCCGGCTCCAAACACCGATACGCTCCCGCTCGGATACCGAAATCGTCCTCGAGCTTCTGCGGCAACGCGGCATCGAGGCGATTCAACTCTTCCGAGGCATGTTCGCGTTCGCCTACTGGAACGGTGAAGAGCTCTTGCTCGTCCGCGATCGCCTGGGAATCAAACCTCTATTTTTTACAGAAGAGGGAGATCGCATTATCGCCGCGTCCGAAATCGGCGCGGTCCTTGCAACGCGCCAGACGTCGCCGCGGATCGACGGACGCGCGCTCGACGACTATTTGACGTACTTGTACGTCCCTCCGCCGCGAACAGGCATTACGGGCGTTCGCGAGCTGCCGCCCGGACACTGGCTTCGGTGGAGACCGGGGCGGTCGAGCGTGGTCGAACGCTACTGGCGAGTGCCATCCCACGCTTCGTCCCGAACTACTAGCCCTGTCCGCGTTCGTGAAATTTTGGAGGACGCCGTCCAAACGCATTTAGTCTCGGACGCACCTGTAGGTGTCTTCCTATCGGGCGGGCTCGACTCCTCGAGCATAGTGGCGCTCGCGGCGCGACATTATCCGGGCACTCTGAAGACTTTTAGCGTGACCTTCGGCGACGAGGGCACCTACCTCGATGAACGGGGCTTCGCCCGGCAGATTGCGCATCGCTACGGAGCAGACCACCGTGAAATTGACGTGCGCGCGGATGTGGCCCACATCCTTCCGGAGCTCGTGGCACATTTTGGACAGCCCTTTGGAAACCCGACAGCCGTTCTCACTTATGCGCTTGCGCGCGCCACGCGCGAGCACGTGAAAGTCGCTCTCGCCGGTGATGGCGGTGACGAGGTGCTCGGTGGCTACCCGCGATATCAGGGACTCTGGATTGCCGACGTGGTGCACCGCGCCCCCGACGCCGCGCGCCGTCGCTTTCTAGGCGCGCTCGAGCGGCTGGCGCCCAAGCATTCCACGCGCGGGCTACTGGGAAATCGGATCGCGCGTTTCCTTCGTCACGCCGATCAGTCGCCCGAGGGAATGTATTACCGCTGGGTCTCTTACCTCGACGAGGCTCGCAAGGCCGATTTGCTTGTTGATCGAGCTAGCCTTCTCGATGAAGACCCGCCGCGCGAGCCATACGAATTCCTTGCGGCGAAACGTGCCGTTCATTCTGACGTACCGATGCGGGATGCGGCTTCCCTCGTCGATGTTGAGTCCTTCCTCCCGTGCAACGTACTCGCTTATGGGGATCGCATGAGCATGGCCCATGCGCTCGAGGTCCGCGTGCCCTACTGCGACCACCTGGTCGTAGAGCAGTTGGCGCCACTGCCGCTCGCCGCAAAGATGCCAGCGGGCGTCCAAAAGGGCCTTTTTCGCTGGGCCATGCGCGCCGAGTTGCCGGCTGCCGTCCTTCTTCATCGTAAGATTGGATTCAATCCGCCCATTGCGGCCTGGCTTCGCGCCGAGCTTGCGCCCGTCGTTGACGACTACCTGAACGATCGCGCCGTCCGGCAGCGCGGCATTTTTGCTACCGACGCCGTCCGGAAGCTGCGCGACGGCTTCTATGCCGGACGTACGGACGCGGCGCACCCGCTCTGGTCCCTCGTCGTCACGGAGGCGTGGTTGCGCTGGCTCGACCGCTCGGCCCCGACGCAGGCACTCGGACACCCCGCGCGCGACGCCGCACTTTGAGCTGCAGGTATCTGACATCGATTAGCAGGGGAAACCACAGGCCCTGCAGCAGGTGGTAGGTCAGCCCCGCCCGGCCGTCCAGAAAGCCGCCGCGGACGATGTACCGGTAACCAAAGTACGCGAACGGGCGAGCCAATGGCGGGAGGCGATTCCAGACTCGCTCCCGTAGCCAACGCTTTCGCTCTGCCTGAGTGCCGCGCGGATTGAGGGCAATGCCATTCTTGGAGGGACCAGCGATTAGCTCTTCCGCCTCGCGAAGCGCGTAGCTCTTGTGCTTTTCAATCCACCGACCGAGCCCGTTGCGGTCCTCGTGCATAAAATCTGCTTCGAGATATCCCACCTCGCCGCGAACCACGAGGTGTTCATTTACGCTGCGCTCTTCGCACCACCCAGTTTCTGTCCGAAACAGGCGCAAAATCCAAGTGGGATAGTATCCCCGGCGCACCCAGCCGCCCATCCAGAGCAGCCGCCGCCGACAGTAGAATCCGTTCTGCCGCGGCCGCGCCGAAAGAACTCGGCCCACTTCGCTTCGAAAGGCCGGCGGGCACCACTCGTCGGCATCCAAGAACAGCACCCACTCCGTATCGATGGGCAGCATATTCAGCGCCGCGTTGCGCTGTTTGCCATAGTTCTCAAAGCGATGCTGCACCACTGTACAGCCGCGCGCCTCCGCGATCTGAACGGTCCTGTCCGTGCTAAAAGAATCGAAGACGAACACACGCTTCGCCCATCCGCACACAGAATCGAGCGCTTGCGGTAAGTTGTGCTCCTCGTTAAGTGTCAGAATTACCACGGACACGTCCACGAGCACGGTCAACAGGCCTCCGCGCCCGGCCGCTCGGCTTCTGCGGACTCGTCACGTACGTACGACGGCACCTGCCGTCCGATCTCCTCCAACAACCGTATCGTCGGAAGAATGTCCTCGAACCGCACCGGATACGTTCCCCTACCCCGCAACCAATCCACGTACGCGTCGATCGTCCGATAATGCGAGATGTTGCGTTCTCGCAAGAACGTACCAGAAACCAGCTTCTGCCCAATCGTCCACGCCGCTTTCAACTCGTCGCCGATCGCCTTCATGGGCGTCAGCTGGCCGGCCGTAGTTCTCAGCAATGGCGGAAACCACCGCACAAATGCATCCATTCCGGTGCCGTACGCCTGAATGTGCGTAAAATGAGTCGAGTGCCTCAGAGAGTCCGAAGTGATCTCAAGACGCCCGACGGCACCTCCGGCAAATGCGATGGATACCTCCAAATCTGTCGTATGACCCACTGCAGGTTGCTCGAACGGAAGCACGTGAAGCACACGCTCGTGCGGACCCAGCAAATGGACAAGAATGTCGAGAAAGTGAATACCAAATTCCCAGACGAGATATTTGCTTTTTTTCTCATTCCAGAGCCACGGCGCTTCCGAAAAAATGAGCGGTCCGTGGTGTGTGATGTAAACCTTGACCAGATCACCCAGCGCCCCCTCAACCGACAACTGCTTGAGTTGCACGATCAAGTCGCGGTACCTATAGTTGAAGATCGCCCCCAGCTTCAGGTTCTTTGAAGCCGCAAGGCGCGCCAAATGCTCCGCTCCTGCCGCGGTACTCGCGGGCGGCTTCTCCACAAGCACATGGCTGCCCGCCTCTAGTGAGCGTTGCGCCTGTTCGACGTGCAGGTAGCCCGGCGAACAGATATCCACCACATCCGGCCGTTCGCGCTCAAGAACGTCGTCCAATGACCGATAAGTTTGGCACGAAAGTTTGTGACGGTCGCGAATGATGTCCGCGGCAGCTGTTTCCGGATCGCACAGAGCGACGATCGCCGCCTCGCGATTGTTCAACCATGCCGGCACGTGCGCGTGACGAGCAATGGCCCCGCAGCCAACGATTGCCACACGGATTTCGCGACTCATGTTGCGATCCCGGCCCGCGTCCGCAACGCATTTCGCAGGTGGTACTCGAAATGTGGGAACTCGAAGTGATACCTGTTATACTGAAATTGCGGAATGTCCGTTTCTAGCTCATAGTCGATCGGCCCCAGGCCCGCCTCGGCACACAGACGAATATGTCGAACGGACCGCGGTCGAAAGCCCATGACGCGCGCTTCGCACGCATCGACCGCCACAGGATTTGTCCCGGCTATGAGCAATTCACAGCGTTTCGGTCTACCAAAAGCAGGGCCCATGCCCTCTTGGCCAATGTAGCCATCAATCAAGCACACGTCGGGCCGGATCACCTTATTCATGTCGTGCAGTACGTCATCGATGGTGCCGTGCAGCATCACTTTCCGCTTTGCACGGTAAAAGGCGAAAATATTCTTCAGACAGCCCGTCGTCTTTGTCAGCGCGTTCGTCTTTAGTTTCGCAAAATTTATGAACACGTCGCATTCGTCGAGGATCGCAGGAACCTCCAGCTCCTTTAGGACTCGGCCATCCGGGACGGGCCTGACGGCCCACGCGCCCATGGCCATGTTGTGAAGCTCGGCCCCGTGATCTGCGGCGACACTATCGAACCCCAGCAACCTGTACGCGACCCCAATATCGAGCGTGGTAGCGTCGTTCTCGACGAGAACCAGTCGCGAGGACGGATGGCGGTGCCGCAACACGCGAAGGAGCGCGCCGAGAATTGAGGGATCCGTGGTGGCGCCGCTTTCGGGGCGGCGATAGTCGCAGATATTGATCTTGATGGCGACGAGCTTCGGATCGGTGCGAACGGTGGCGTGCTCGAGGGCCCTCCGCATTGCTTCTGCGGCATTCGTGGCCGTCAGGTGTCCAATCCAGACACGCTTTTCTTGAGACATGTACCTATTCATTTAGTTGCCAGGAGGTGAGAGTGATCGATCCAGCGTACGTGCCGATACCCAAGGGAACCCAGGGTGCGCTCAATTCGGGCAGGCGCATCGCGGTGGCCGCGAGCCTCGAGCAGAGCAAAATGTACCTCACAAAGTACCGCTCGACAGGTGGGCTCGGCGAGCGTCACGCTGAGTCCCTCGATTACATCTTCTTCTGCCCCCTCGACGTCGATTTTGATCGCGTTCGGTGAACACAGCCCGACTTCCTCGCGAAACCGATCACCCGTTGCGACGGTCACCGACACGGCGCCCGTCGATGGCGCCGTCGCGGAACTGGCGAACAGAGTGTGGGAGCCTGCCGTGAAGTGTTCCGCGAAGTGAAGCTCCATCGTACCCGCTGCGCGACCGAGGGCCACGTCGAACACTTGCACGTTGGTGAATGCGTTTGCGCGTACGTTTTCGCGCAATCGCGCGTTGGAGCGAGGCTCGGGTTCGAATGCCACAACACCACCTGTCGACCCAACATGGGCGGCCACTAGCGTGACATACAGTCCGATGCTCGCTCCGACGTCCCAGTAGACATCGCCCTGTGACAGCGTCGCTAGGAGCGCTTCGATGATGGCCCGATCTTCGCGGTACGACATCACTCGGACGAACTCCGTCTCGTCGGCGACGAGCATCGCGGCCGCGCTTCGATTTACTCGTGTATTAACGACGGTGGGGTGGGCAGCCGCATACCAGGCTCTGCGCACGCGGTTACGCACGCGTGCCGGGGCACCAATCAGCTGCGTGATGCCAGCCCGCCTAAGATATGAGCGAGCTGTATTAACGTACGGCAGAGTCCAAACGTGCACGGGCATCCTCTAGGATTGTTAGTTGGGACACATTGCAGAGAACAGTGCTCTGACGTGTGTGTCCCATGAAAATTGCTTGGCGCGCAACATACCGCGCTGCCGAAGCGAGTACGCGAGGTCGCGATCTGTTGCGACACTCTCGATCGCATCGGCGCAACCTCTTGCATCGAATGGAGCGAAGTAGACGGCAGCATCGCCACACATCTCCCGATTGCAGGGAGCATCAGCCGCCACGACTGGGAGGCCAGCAGCCATCGCTTCGAGCAATGGATGGCCGAACGATTCCACATAGGAGGGAAAGACAAAGACGTCGCAGGACGAATAGAGGTCGCGAAGGGATCCGTATCGTCGCCACCCTACATCTTCGGCAGCACCGCCGGCCGCAAGCCGCCGAAACTGACCGCGCTCGGCGGCGTAGTTCGGGAAATATGGGCTGTTGGCGAGCCATTCTTGGTGGAACCCAGCCGTGAGGACCAGCTGAAACCGGCCGGGGCACCGTGCCTCGAGCTGAAGCATCCCGTTGAGTAAGGATCCGAAGTTCTTTTGATCGGCGTACAGGGAAACGTTGAGGACGCGGACCCTATCGACAGCAGCTTTAGGCTCTCCTTCGCGAGGTGCCAACAATTCGTGTCGCGTGCCATACGGCGCAATGCGCCAATTCGACCTCGGCCCGCCGAAGAAGGGCTCAACAAACGCCTGCATCGTTTTGCTCGGAAATAGCACGACGTCGGCCGCCTTCATGCTTCGAATCACCAACCAGCGTTGGGCGAGGTGTCGCGCCCGAACGCGCGGGTCGCGCATGCGGCTCTCGTACACCTCGTCGAAGTACACGGTGTTGCGCACGAGGAGCACGTGCCGGCTCGAGGTGCGCAGAGGCCCGAAATTGGCAGACGAGAAAAGAACGTCGAATCGCTCGGATCGCAGGATTCGCGGCAAAAGCAGCTGATCAAACCAGAGTCGCCCGAACGTTCCACCCACCGCCCTCACGCCGCCCGTGGCCGCGCGCTGCTCCCGATACTCCACCTCTTGCGGCCAGTGCTCGTCTGCCGTAACCGCGTCGGGCCGCCATACGACCACTTCTCCACCGCCAGAGGCCATCACATGCCGCTGCAGGACCGGCAGCATATTTTGAAGGTAGGTCACTGCTCCACCACGTTTGGCGGACACGGCGTTGATGGCAATTTTCATAGTCGGCCGTCACTCGTCGCGGAGCGAGATTGCTCTCGCGATACGTCTCTCGCTGAGTTGGTCGTGGCCGGGTTCATCAACTTGGTCGCGCTCGTCTGGATCTTCCATGAAGCGAGCGCGGACAGGAGCCAGGCGCGCGACCATCCTGCATCGCGATCCGCAGCGAGAAAGTTCCGCCAGGTACCGCGTACGGTTGACGCTTCCACAAGTCCGGAAACGCACAATCCATCGAGGGCGGCTTCCACTTCATCGCGAAGCGAACCTCGCATCCAGCGCGCATGCGGAAGCGAGAAGCCTCGCTTTGCCAACGGCCGAACATGATCCGGCAATCTCGCGCCGAGCGCCGCGCGCAACCACGGCTTGTTAGGTCCTTTCACGAAGTGCCTGGGAGCCCGCGACCAATCGAGCGCCGCGTCTACGACGCGACGATCTAAGAGCGGAACACGGATCTCAAGTGCGTGAGCCATCCCGAACACATCCGAATCGCGGAGCAGCATGTTGCCCATATAGAGCCTTGTTTCGAGCTGCCTTATGCTTGCCCACTCGTCCCCCTCGTAAAGCCATTGTTCGACGGGGAGCTCCGGCGGCAGATAGCGCCGCTGGCGCCACTCGGGAGCTTCAAACCCAAAGCGACGCATCTCGTCATCCGAGAACAGTCGCCGCCGCAAGAGACATAGGTCAAGAATCGAACCATCGCTAGCGGCGAGGTCTCCCGCCTTAAGGGCACGAGCACCCCCCAATGGCCGAGCGAGGCGGGCCGCGATGGCGCGACGTCTGGCCGGTGCCAGAGGTTTACCGAGAGCAAGTGCCCAGCGCAGCGCGGGTACCTCGCGGAATGTAGAGTAGCCCCCGAACATCTCGTCGCCGCCGAGGCCAGACAGCGCAACGACTATGCCGCGTTCTCGAACGGCGCGGGAGATCAGAAACGTGTTCAGACCATCGACACTCGGCTGGTCGAGACTCGAAAACCAAGAGCGTGCGAGGTGAACAGCCTCAGGGTCCGATATGGGGACGTCGTGATGCCGACAGCCAATGCGCCTCGCCGTTTCTCGCGCAGCGGCGCTCTCGTCGAGCGATGGGTCATCAGCAAGAGACACGGTAAACGTATCGACGTCGCCTTCGCGCGCCTCGGCCGCAAGGACGGCAACGGCCGTGCTGTCCACCCCGCTGGAGAGAAAAACCCCTACGGGGACATCGCTGATTAGATGCGAGGCGACCGCCGAGCTTAAGGTCGCCTTCAAGGCTGTTACAACCTGACCTTCGCGTGACTCCCGTGACACCCGGTGCGGGAAGCGCCAGTGTTCTTGTACACGCCTACGACGCATGGAGGACAATTCGAAAGCGACCGAGGTCCCCGGATCCACCAACCTGACCCCCTCGAGAAGTGTTCTTGGGGCCACCACGGCTCCGTACGCCAGCAGCGACGCGAGGGCGACGCGATCCACACGATGATCCGTGAAGCCAGCGGCCACGACTGCACGCAGCTCGGATGCAAAAATGATGGTGTCGTTCGTCTCGGCCAGATACAGCGGCTTGATACCCAAGGGATCGCGGGCGAGGTAGAGTATCTCGTCCCGCGGCGCGTACAGCGCGAACGCGAACATCCCGCAAAAGCGCTCCACAGATTCGATGCCCCATCGGGCAAACGCCGCGAGTACCACCTCAGTATCGCTGCGACTGCGGAACGTGACGCCGAGAGCGGCAAGCTCGGACCGGACCTCCTCCACATTGTAGAGCTCGCCGTTGTAGACGATTGTGTTCCCGGTGCTCCCGTCCTGCATAGGCTGGTGCCCGGCGGGCGAGACGTCCTGGATCGAAAGGCGCCGGTGGCCCAGCGCGATCGCGTGATGCCCGCACCGCAGCGCGCATACCCCGACGTCGTCAGGGCCACGGTGCGACTGGGCGCCGTTCATACGGTGCACCGCTGCGACCCCGATGGCCTCGTCTGAATGAATGACCCCTGCGATCCCGCACATCGGTTCGAGCTCCCGGATGCCCCTTGGCTAGACCGCGGCCATCATTGGCTCGTATGTTGCGGAGCGCAAGCCGGACGTTCAGGCAACCATTGGATCTGGCGCTCGGTTGGCCATGTGTGATAGCGACCCGGTCGTCAGAATGCCGCGAGCCGGACGTGCAACGAAACGTCGCAGTCGCATGTCGGCGTTGACCTCGAGGAAGCCGTGAAGGCTTACGTCGCGCTGTTCGCCGTCGCCGCGCTTGTAAGCGCAACGCTCACGCCAATCGTGCGTGTTCTTGCGATCCGACTGGGTGCCGTGTCCCGCCCCGGTGGGAGAAACGTGAACGTTCGCGCAGTACCACGCTACGGTGGGATCGCCATCTGCGTTGCCTTCTTTGTGGCGGTCGGCGCCTTGTCCGCCCACGAGGCAAGCACCGCTACCGCCATTCACGCGGAGTTGCGCCGCTTCCTTGCGCTCATCGTCGGCGGCCTGGGGCTCTGTGCTATCGGCGTACTCGACGACACGCGCCGCGTTCCTGCACTGTACAAGCTGTACGCACAGCTAATCGCAGGTGTCGTGGCGTTTGCGTGCGGGTTCCGTATCGACGCGATTTTATTGCCTTTCATCGGCACTCTGTCGATGGGGATTTTTTCCCTTCCTGTAACGGTCCTTTGGATCGTCGGAATCACCAACGCCATCAACCTCATCGACGGCCTCGATGGTCTGGCCGGCGGTGTAGTTTTCTTTGCCGCCACAACAAACCTGATCGTCGCGGAGGTGACTGGAGCCACATTCGTCGCCATCACGATGAGCGCCATCCTTGGCGCAGTCGTGGGCTTCCTCATCTTCAACTTTAACCCCGCGCGCATCTTTATGGGCGACTCCGGAAGCTACTTTCTGGGCTTCCTGCTCGGGACGATGTCGCTGTATGGGGCCTCGCAGAAAGCCTCGACGGCAGTCTCCCTACTGGTACCCATCCTCGCTCTTGGACTCCCGATCGTCGATACGCTGTTATCGATCGTCCGGCGGTTCCTTGAACGACGACCGTTGTTTTCTCCCGACCGTGGCCACATTCATCATCGGCTACTCGATCTCGGTCTGACTCACCGCCGCGCCGTACTTGTCCTATATGGCATTTCTGTTGTATTCACGACCGCCGCCGTAGGCGTGTCCCTAGGCCGCAGCTGGACGGTCGGTCTTGCGCTGCTCGTTGCGAGCCTAGTCGTCGTCGGCGTCGTCCGCTTCGTTGGGTACTTCGAGTATCTGTTCATTCTAAAGCGGCAGAACTCTCGATTACGCAGCCGTGAAACAGAGCTACTTCGCGGGGTCATACCCGATGCTGCCCTTCAATTCGCATCGGCTCCATCCGACGCCGAAATTTGGGCGAATCTTGAACGCATCATGACTCGTGCCGGCATCACTGCCGTCGAGCTTGTCGACCACTACTCCGACCGGGAGCTCGCGCATTGGCGTGCGGCAGGCGGCGCCGATCCCGTTGGCGATGACGATGTTGTCTCCACCGATTATCCGCTCGGCCCAGATATTCGTGCACGCGCCTCGCTACGATTTCATTGGCGAAGCGATTCCGGAGACGTATCCCCCCAAGTGGACGTACTGTTGCAAGTTCTTGTCGATCTCATCGCTCGATCGTTGGAGCGCGTACGAAGCCGCCACGCACCTCAGCCGGTGGCGCTGCCGCCTGTCCCCAAGAACCAGTCAGCGGCGGCCCTTAGCACACCACAGTCGAGCTGATCCCCCCTCGAGCAAGGATGAACGTCGTCGTTCGGTGGCACGAATTCATTGTACATGCACAATCAGACAGCCGGGGCGTCGACTATACATCGCACTCCACTTGCCATCGGCCGCCCACTTTCGGTGCTACTGACCGGAAACACTGATAACTGGGATCTGCCTCAATCGTATCGGCGCGCCTTTGCGGAGCTGGGCCACGCTGTTGAGCTCTTCGATTGGTACGGACCTCTTGCTCAGGCGAGGGCTCATGCCCCTCAACGAATCGCACAACTGCTCCTCGTTGCGGCGACAAGACGGAAGCGGGCTCTCGATCTCATACGCCTGGCCCGTACCCGACAGCCAGACGTACTGCTTCTGCTAAAAACCGATGACATCCCGCGCGGCACAATCGGCGCGATTCGCGCGGTTGCACCAAACTGCCGAATCGCGGCCTTTCACCCCGATGATCCCTTTAAAGTCGATCGCCTCCGCGGCCCGAGTCATCCGCGCTCGACGTACACCATGAAGGCCGTTGACCATTATTTCATTTGGTCCCATCGACTTGCAGAGCGCATTCGCGCTTTCAGTGGCGCAAGCGCAACGTACCTTGGTTTCGCTTCCGATCCGGCTTTCATGCAGCCCACCCAAATCGGTCCCGAAGACGCACGTCGCTTCGGGGCTGACGCAAGCTTTATTGGTAACTGGGACAGAAAGCGCGAAGAATGGCTACTGGAGATAGCCAATATGCGCGGCATTTCTCTTGCAATCTGGGGCGGAACGTCGTGGCGTGACCAAGCCAGGACTCCTCGGGTGCGAGCCTGTTGGCGCGGCCTGGCGGTCGGCGAGGACTTTGCGAAGGCAGTCCGTTGCAGCCGCCTGTCGATCAACATCTTGCGACCCCAAAACGAGTCCGCCGAGAATATGCGCACCTACGAAATACCCGCCTGCGGGGGGGGGCTGCTCGCCGAATGGTCCGACCAACAGGCGCGCATTTTCCTGCCTGGAAAGGAGGCCGCCTACGGTCGAACGGCAGCCGAACTCGCGCTGGAACTTCGCAACCAGCTTCGTGCTCCGCCGCAAGCACTGGATGCGATGCGAGCCGCCGCGCTCGAGCGAGCTCAAAGGCACACGTACCGCCATCGCGTCGACACGATGCTTGCCGCTCTCGTCACGACTGGCTAAAGCCACTCAGCTCGATGCCGAACCAGCTTGCCCCACGGTCTGATTGGCCAGATTTGGAACAGGCGGCAGCAGGCGGATAAACAAATAGTATGCAATCATCAAGAAGGGGAGTCCGCCAAAAACGGCGGAGATGTTGCTCTCAATGTTCATCATCCTTGCAAGCAAAGGAGCAGCAATCAATATGCCACCGGTGCTTTGCGAGAGCACATGGTCAAGAAAGCGATACACTGTCCCAATCAACAGCATTCCGATGACGACCCCAACGTTCCCGAAGTTTGCGTAAAGCTCGACCAACTGGGGCAGGTTGTAGGAGGTAACGGTGTCCTGCCAGTCAAGCACCCCATACCGCCTGGGAAATTCCTGACCGATCGCCGGAGATGGCTTGTCTGGCACAAGAAATCGCGGAATAAAATGCCACGGCAGATCCGAGAGCGTGTACCCACCCCAATACGGGACGTATGCTGGTGTTTGCGACACAACTACCGCGAGCGTGCCCAGCTGATTCGCCCGCCCGCTGCTCTGATAAAACGTTTCGCTGTCGCCCTCGGTCAAGGTTCTCTCCGCAAACGACAGGTAGATCAATGCGTAGTTGACAACGTTGCCACCGCTAAGTCCGCTTTCGAAGCGACCCCCATACTTTGCGCGGAAGTCTCCCTTTGCGGCCTGCAGCGGGAAGAAGAGAAGCACCGCTATCAGGATGGCGCGATAAGGAAAGCGGCGCCTTTCCCATGAATAAACAAAGAAGGCGGCTGCCATGGGCCATACAGCCAAGGCCAGAGCGCCGCTGCCGATCCCTAGGAGGATCTGCATGAGCATGAATCCGACGAGCCAGAGCTTGTAGCCAAATCGGAGCTCGCCCCGTAGGTACGCCAGGAGGAGTCCGCCCATCGCCATTTCACCAACGCCTTGGACGACCGCCAGCGTTTGACCTAGCACCTTCGCGTCCACCCCCATGGTGAGAAGCCGCACGGCCAAAGACACGGCCGAGCAGCCCATAAGAAACGGCATGGCCCGTTTGAGATCGATTGCCCGAGTAATACTCGGTGCACGTTCAACAAAGCGGCCGGTCGATTCGTAACCGATCAGCAGGCACAGAAGGCCTATGAGGGCCACGGTTAGGGCCCCCTGCACCCCTTCCACTGTACCGCCGCCGCCCCAAAGAATATCGCCGAACAAAGGACGACTACTGAACCGCGGCCACGCGTAATACGTGGCATAGACGGCGCATATCGCTGCCAAAAGCGGCGTCATCCGGCGTCTGGATACTATGAACCGCCAAGTAGGCACGGCGGCCACCCAAAGAATTGCGATGGCGCACCCGTCCTCCACCGCGCCGTCGGGTGAACTGCGCCCGGCGAAGAAGATGAGGCTCAGACTGAGAGCGGCGAGGCCGACGACAAGCAGCGCGGTCGTCCAAGCGCTCTTGCGAGCGTCCCCGGTCAGCTCGCTAGGCTCGAGCGGCCGATCGGATTCAATGAACGACGCCACCGCCATGAAGGCTCACCAGGGGTATGGTTGCGTGACCCCGCCTTGGCATTCGGACTGCTTGGAGCCCGGGGTCGGATGCGATAGAGATAATCGCCATGCACGCTCTACTTGGACGCGTCACCACAGAGCACAAGCGTGTAGCAGAAAGCCCGACGATGCGCACGCTTTTCCTTACGACGGACTCGTTCGGCGGTCATGGTGGCCTCGCGAAGTACAACCGTGACTTGCTGTTGGCCCTTTCCAGCGACCCCTCAGTCGGCGAGATCGTCGTGCTCCCGCGAAGGGTCGACGGCTCTATCGAGCACCTTCCCGCCAAGCTGACCTTCGTAACCGACGGTGTTGGCAGCAAGGCAAAATTTCTGACAACCGTGGCTCGTTGGGTCGGACGCCCTGGCCGCTTCGACCTCGTCGTCTGCGCGCACATCAACCTCATACAGCCTGCTCTTGTAGCTGCCTGGCGCTATCACGCCCGTCTAATCCTTTGCATCTACGGCATCGACGCATGGACGCGCCACAGCCGGACGGCGGAGTGGGCGTGCCGAGCCATCTATGGCTTCGTTTCAATCAGCCAGGTGACTGCGGATCGGTTTCGCTCCTGGGCACCGGTTAAAGGGAAGAAGGAATGGATCCTACCGAATGCCGTGGAGCTCGATCGCTTTTCACCTGGGCCCCGCAATCCCACTCTGGTGGCGCGTTACGGACTCGAAGGCAAGACGGTGATCGCCACGTTGGCGCGCCTCGACAGTTCCGAACGTATGAAGGGCGTCGACGAAGTGCTCGAAATACTTCCTCACTTGCTTCGTACGCACCCCGGACTCGTTTACCTCATCATGGGCGACGGTTCGGACAAGGAGCGTTTGGAAGGAAGGGCGCGAGCCCTGGGCCTCGCGGGACATGTCGCGTTCGCCGGGAGAATCTTGGAAGCGGAAAAAACCGACCACTACCGCCTGGCAGACGCCTTCGTTATGCCTAGCCGAGGAGAGGGATTTGGCTTCGTATTTCTAGAAGCCTTGGCGTGCGGCGTTCCGGTTGTTGCGAGCTCTATCGACGGCGGTCGCGAGGCGGTGCGCGACGGTCTGCTGGGATCTCTGGTCGATCCACGCAATCCCGATGACATTGTGCGCGGCATCGAGGAGGCCCTCGGCAAAGGCGTGGGTCTCGTACCTCCTGGTCTTTCATACTTCTCCTTCGAGAATTTCGCTTCGAGGGCGCGGCGGTTCGTAGGCGACTTGGCCTGCCCCTAGGAGATCCATGCGACGAGCCTTGATTTGCGGAGTATCGGGTCAAGACGGCGCCTACCTGGCTGCGCTGCTCATCAGTAAGGGCTATGCCGTCTGCGGAACATCTCGCGACGCACAGCTTGCACGATTCACCGGCTTGCGAGAACTGGGCCTTTTGGACCAGATTCAATGCGCCTCGATGACGCTTGTGGATTTCCGCAGCGTTCTTCAGCTTCTGGCCAAATTCGAACCAGACGAAGTCTATAACCTCGCGGGACAGAGCTCCGTCGGCCTCTCCTTTGATCAACCCGTAGAAACGCTGGAGAGCATCGCAACCGGTACGTTGAATCTCCTCGAGGCGATTCGTTTCCGCGGACGCGCAGTGCGACTCTACAACGCCGGCTCCAGCGAATGCTTCGGCGACACGCGTGATGGTCCAGCGAACGAAGAAACGGCCTTTCGGCCACGCAGCCCCTACGCTGTCGCGAAGTCCGCAGCGCACTGGGAGGTTGCCAATTATCGCGAAGCCTATAAGTTGTTCGCGTGTTCAGGCATCCTCTTCAATCATGAGTCTCCCCTGCGCCCCGAGAGATTTGTAACGAGGAAGGTCGTGTCTGCGGCTGTTCGCATTGCAACCGGAAGCCCGGAGAGGTTACGGCTCGGTGATTTATCCATCCAGCGCGACTGGGGATGGGCCCCCGAATACGTCGAAGCTATGTGGAGGATGCTGCAGCGGCAGGAACCGCAGGACTTCGTGATTGCCACCGGACAGACGACCGCCCTCCAGTCCTTCGTGGCGATGGCGTTCGAATGCGTGGGCCTCGACTGGCGAAACCATGTGGACGCTGATCCTGCCCTACATCGTCCGAGTGACATCCGCGTCAGCCTCGGGGACCCGCGCAAGGCAAACCAGCTCCTCGGTTGGCAAGCAGAGCTTCGCATGGAGGACGTGGTGCGTCGCATGGTCGACGCCGAGCGACGGCGGGCCTAGGTCCGCCACGCCGACTAAAATTGCTGGCGCCGCCAGGGCTTCCGCAAACCGGTCCGCTCGAATGTTCCCCGTGCGTGGGGAAACTAAGGTCAAGACGAGGCGTCCAAATTTCGCCGTCCCATCGCCCCCAAGAGCAGGCCTGTGGTAAGGAAGGTTACTTCAACGTGAAAGCCTCCGTCTCGACTAGCTCACCTGCCCGTTCGAACCTCCTCGAGGATGCCGCCGGTTCCGTGATGGCGGTGGTAAAGAGCGCGCGCAAGTATTGGCCGACGGTCGCCGCGGCTACGCTGATTGGACTCGGCGCGAGCTTGCTTTACTCCAAGTCTGCACCGAAAATTTATCAGGCGGTCACCCTCCTCGAAATCGCGCCCAACGCGCCAGAACCCCTGGGGACGGATGGTAAGTCCATGCTCAACCTCGGGGCCGGGCTTTACTGGGATACGCACGAGTACTACGAGACCCAGTACAAGATCATCACCTCAGACCGCGTGCTAGGCGAGGTCGTACGGCGCCTCGGCCTTGCCGCAAACAGTACTGCCGGCAGCGCCGCGCAGCATCCCGGAAACCCGGTATCGCCGCGCGATGCAACGATCTCCCTGCGGGGACAAGTAGCAGTTGAGCCTGTGAAGTACAGCCGCCTCGTGCAGATCAAGGTCGATGACACCGACGCTGCCCGGGCCGCGCGCATCTCCAATGCGATTGCCGATGCCTACATCGAGCAGAATCTACAAACGGCACTAAACGCGACTTCGGACGCCGTCGTATGGCTGGGCAGCCAACTCGATCACGTTCGAAACGACCTCGATCACAATGAAGACGCGCTCCACGCGTTCAAGCGCGAGAACGACCTCCCCAGCACCTCCATCAACGAATCCTCCAACATGCTCCGGCTCGAGATGCAGGAGCTCGATACAGCCCTCACCCGCACGCGGACGCGCAAGGCCGAACTTGGTGCTCGGGCCGCGGAGTTATCCAAAGTTTCCGCCGATACGCCCGATCAGTTGCCTGCGTCCGAGCTGCTTGGCAGCTCATACCTGCAATCGCTGCGCACGCAATACGAGAATGCCATTAAAGAACGAGCAGCCCTGCTCGGCGAAGGGAAAGGCGATAATCATCCTTCCGTCCGGCGCGCCGACGAACAAGCGGCTAGCGCGCGCGCGGCACTGCTCGACGAGGTCAAAAACATTCAGGGCGCCGTGGAGCGCGACCTCGCGATCGTCGCTCGCGAGGAGGAGTCCGAAGCGTCGCTTTTCGAAGCCACTCGCAAACGCGCCGTCGATCTGAACATGAAGGAGATCGAGTATCACCGCCTCGATCGAACGCGCGAGGAAAACGAAAAGCTATACGAATTACTCCTTCAGAAAATGAAGGAGTCCGACCTTGCACGCATGATGCGCGTCAACAATCTTCGGATCGTTGATCCAGCGACGGAGAGCCACAATCCGATTCGGCCACGCGTCTCCATCAACGTCACGATTGGGCTGTTCCTCGGCATCGTACTCGGCATCGCTCTCGCGTGGCTTCGCGAGCAACTTGACAGCTCCATTAAGACTCCCGACGACGTCGAAGAGAAGCTAGGGCTCATTTTCCTCGGCTTGCTGCCTGACGTGGAGGATGAGGCTTCCGGAGACAAGCGGCGCCGAGCACGCAGAGGCATCGCCGCTACGAATCTGGCTGCGGAGCTCGTGGTTCATGAGCGACCCAAGAGCGGAATTGCCGAAGCCGCTCGAAGCATACGAACGAATCTAATGTTCATGAATCCCGATCGCCCGCTACGCCGGCTTCTGGTCACGAGTGCAGCGCCGTCCGAAGGAAAGACCACCGTTGCTTGCACCATTGCCATCGCCCTCGCGCAGGGAGGACAGCGCGTCTGCATCGTCGACTGCGATTTGAGGCGACCGCGACTGCATCGAATCTTCGATCGTGCGGGCGACACCGGCGTTACCAACGTCCTCGTCGGCGAGGTCGGCGTAGACGACGTCATCAAGCCCACGGCTATCTCCAATCTCTGGTCGATTCCGGCTGGGCCCTCCCCTCCCAATCCTGCCGACGTGTTCCACTCCGAGCGCTTTCGACGCTTTCTATCGGATCTGTCTGACCGTTTCGACCGCGTGATTATCGACAGTCCCCCGGTCGTTGCCGTAACAGACTCCGCGATCATCTCCCGGCTAGTTGACGGCACCGTGTTCGTCATTCGCGCTCATAAGACCGGGCGACACCTAAGCGCTCAAGGACTCCGCGCCCTGCGAGACGTCGACGGTGTAGTTGCGGGAGCCGTACTTAATGCCGTCAATCTGAAACGTCACGAATACAATTATTACTACCACTACTACTATTACAAGCGCGAGGGGTACCAGAGCAAGGCGCGCTCTAACGATGACGCTAGCGACGCACCTGGCGCTGCTCCGAATTGAGCAGCTCCGCATCCCATGTCCATCCGCCTGGCGGTCCTGTCCACACACCCCATCCAGTATCAAGCCCCTCTCTTCCGCGAGCTAGGTCGGCGGAGGGATGTCGACTTCACAGCTCTGTTCTGCGACGCCCACGGAGTCAGCCCTTCCTTCGACGCGCAATTCGGAAAGGTCATTCGTTACGATGTTCCTCTGCTTGATGACTATCGGACCCGGTTCCTTTCCAACCGGGCCATCAAACCTGGGGTCCGTCCCACGGGGCTCCTCAATCCTGAGATCCTCACGGTGCTGGCTGCCGGTGAATACGACGTGCTCGTCCTTCATGGTTATAACTATTTGACGAGTATTCTGACCTTGCTTGGCCCCCGGCGGCGAACCCGGCTGATTCTTCGCGGTGAATCCCATCTACGGCCACCTCGCCGTCGCCTCGTGCGGGCCGCCAAGCGCGTCGCCCTTCCTGCGCTCTTTGCTCGGGCCGACCACTTCCTCTCCATAGGGTCTCTGAATAGCCGATACTACCAAGCTTACGGAGTACCCGTTGAGTACGTCACTCTTGCTCCATACTCCGTTGACAATCGCTACTTTTCCACTCGCGCCGCCGCTTCACTGCGTGATGTCAGTGCGGCCCGTCGTCGTTTCGGTCTGCCTCCACGTCAAGTATTATTTTTGGTCGCGGCAAAGCTCATCGAAAAAAAGAGACCGCTCGACGCCCTGCTTGCATTCGCCACCGTGCGCTCAGCCGGAGCCGACTGCGGACTCGTCTACGTCGGCGACGGCGACCTTCGTCCCGCTCTGGAACGTGAGATTGCGCGGCGGCATCTCCAAAACGATGTCCTCGTTCTTGGCTTTCAGAATCAGAGTCAAATGCCTGATATATATGGCGCTTGCGATGTGCTAATTCTTCCTTCTCAAAATGAGCCATGGGGACTCGTCGTTAACGAAGCACTCGCCTCCGGTATGATGGCCATCGTATCGGATCAGGTGGGTTCCGGAGTCGACCTCGTCGATCCCTCTTGTATTTTTCCAGCAGGGAACGTTCCTGCACTTTCTTCACTGATGTGCAAAGCTGCTACTGAGTCCGAGTGGCTCGACGGGCACAAGGCCTCGTCTCGACATCGAATCGATTGTTGGGATATCGCACAAACTGCTGATGCTTTCGTGGAGGGTGCCCGGATCGCCCTGAGGCGACCGGCGAGATTTCTCTGATGCTATTCAGGCGACCTTAGAGCTCAGCAGCAACCAGGCACACATGCATGGCGGAGCACCTATGGGCGAGATGCGCGACTGGATTGGGCACATGAAGCGAACGGTTGTTGGTCGCCCCCGTTGGAGTCCAGAAAAGGAGTTTAAGTACTATGCCGCGGGGCCGGCGGTCGTCCTGCAGCATCGAGCGGCTCAGGCTCGCTTGGAGCGTGAGATATTTGCGCCGGGACTTCGGCTCGTGCGCGCTCTCGGGATTCTCGACGCGGAGCTCCTGGCGGGGGCTCGCGTACTTGACATCGGCGCCGGAGAGTGCTGGTTAGCCGAGGCAATCGCCTTCTTAGGCAAGGCGAGCGAGGTCTGGGCGGCCGATGCCGTTCCGAAACAGATCTGGGCGGCGGCAGAACGGCACGGGAACCATCCCCACCTTCGGTTCCTTATTGCCGATGCATGCGACTTGCCATTCGCCTCCGATCAGTTTGATGTCGTAGTCGGCAATCTCGTCTTGCATCACATTCAACCGCTCGAGGACGTTTTGGCGGAGGCGTTTCGGGGTTTAGCGCCGGGGGGACGTTTAGCCGTGTTCGAACCAAACCCTATTCTCGGGGCGATCGCCCACGGCAGGACATCCGAAAACGAAGCTCCGGTCGGCCCGTGCGCGGTGGTCCGCGCCGCCGTTCGTGTAGGATTCATCAATGCACGTTATCAGTATTGGTGGTCCCGTTTTGAGACTTCGCACTTTGGGTTGCTGTCGCCTGGATATCGCGTGCACGCGTATAAGCCCGGCGCAGCCGCGCCCGAGCGTCCGTCAGTCCGTCTGCGTCGAGACTTGTGGCCTATGGGGCTCCCTGGACTAAGGATCGATTCTGAGTGTAAGTTCCAGGCCCTAGCGAACGCGCAAGCGCGGGAAATTTTGCGGATGGCAGCTCCGGAACTGCTGAGCCGCACGACGTCCTCTGACGGGCGCCCGGCGCCTTTGGCTCCCTAGAGGCGCATCGCGGCCATCGTTGCGCCATGAAATTCAGTTTCAAGCATGAAGTCTACAGTTATGCTGAGGTCGGGCGAGGTGGGCTCGGTAATCTTCTTTTTCCTTGGGCTCGCTGCTTACTCTGGTCCCATATCCACGGGGTTACCGCGTTGCCGCCGCACTGGTTTCGCATTCGCCTCGGACCCTGGCTACGACGCGAGCGCGATAAGCGCCAGTACCATATCCTGTTCCGTGCTCCAAAATTGTCCGACCGACTGCTGCGGAGTGCGGCCCTGCTCCGCTTGCCACATCGCCCGGAACCATCGCTACGGGCGGCGCCGTCAGGCGCGGGCGTGTACATGTTTCAGGGCTTGCGCGACTACTTTGCTCCGCTCCGGGGACACCATGAAGCGATCGGTTCGGCCCTTCGGGCGATTCTCAAGCCCGCCCATGTACCACCCAGGAAGGTGACTGCGTTCATTGCGATACACATCAGACGTGGCGACTTCACGATGCCGACATCAGACCAACAGCTGCGCGAGGGTGGCATTAACTATCGAGTCCCCGTGGAGTGGTACCGGGAGGTACTGCGAGCGATCCGCGCCGGCGTCGGCGCCGCCGTGCCTGCAGTCGTGTTTTCCGATGGCGACCCACGCGACCTCCTTGAGATCCTTAAGGAACCATTGACGTCCTTGCATTCATCGCGAAGCGCCGTGAGCGATCTCCTCACAATGTCGCAAGCGGGTGTCCTCATTGCCTCGGGTTCCACATTCAGTATGTGGGCAAGCTTCCTGGGCCAGGTACCGTCTGTCTGGTATCCCGGTCAGCGTCGAGAGGCGCTTCTCGACGGCGATCGCGCATTGCGCCTCGAACCCGAGTGGGACGGCGGACGCTTTTCCGCCGAATTTGCGGCCGCCATGTCCCGCCGCCTATCGCAACGCGCCGAATCTCGGAGAGTATAGAGAGCGCTGATGCTCGCCCTCGGCCCGGCGCGTCCATCTGGAAGTGTCTTCCCGCGGCAAATGGAACTGACGACCATAGCGGAAGCCAGCGTGGGGCCCCTTTGGCCAACTTACGGGGCCGCGCCCAACTGGGCGAGCTTCGCCGCGATCCGGTCGAGCGCTTCTCCGACGGTAGTCGGCGCAGTTCCACTCCAGTTCGTCGGGGTCGCAGGCGTGTACGCAATGTGCCGAACCACTGCGCTATCCCACGGTTGATCAGGGGTTCCGAGTCGGCCCGGGACGCTTGGATCGACGGCGACAATGGTGGCTTCGGACGGCTCAATCCGCACAGTTTCCGCGTTGTTGGAGGCCTTTCGGAAGCTTGCGGAATCCGTCGCGATTAGCACCTGATTGTTTGCACTTCCTGGATAAAGCGCAATGTAGCTGTTTGCGCGTATGCTAACCGATCCCCCCGCCTCGATCGTGTAGGGATCCTGCGGGAGATACAGCGTATTCGATAGAACCTCGAGCACCGTTGCACTTTCGTTGTTTACTGCAAATGCTCCCCCTGGCTCCCGGAACTGCACGCCCACCGAGGACCGCCCATTGGCCTTGTCAAACTGAGCACTGAAGGGGTGCACCACCCAATTGTTGCCGTCGTTCGAAACAATTTGCGTATATTGCTCCAATACAGGATCACCTTGCGGTAGGACGTAGTGGTTCTCAAGCTGGTACGTTGCAATAGCTTGCCCCGAACGCTCGTTGCTTGCGTTAAACCCCCAACTCGCGACGTAGTCGCTCGTTCCGTCGATGTTTGGCTGTGAGAACATCGCCATGGAGAAGGGTGCGATTGCCGGATCAACCGGCTGGAATTGAAGCATACTCGATGCGAACGCAGCTGACGCAGCATCCTGAGTGCGGGTCAGTGTGCTATCTTTGAGCGCGACGACCCCCGAGAGACCGCTCAGCGATTCGACTACCGTGTCCCTGGTCGTGCCGATCACGTCTCCGCGAAGATGCTGTCCCTGCGAGCCGTCGTCGTCCCCGACCGCATCTCCCGGGATAGTCAGCAACATTGCCGCAGCAGCCAGAATGACGATGCGTCTCATGGGTATGTACCTCCGACATTGGAACCTACGACGGTTGCATGCCATTGGCCACATGAAACACCCGAACGGCCTTGTTTTTCCGACCATCGCTACCAACCGTTCGCTCGGCACACCTTCTACTGAGGGCGACTTGAGAGGAGCGCCGCGGACGTTGTGCGCCGCCCGCCGCGCTCGCTCCCCTGCTATGGTCGTACACCGAATCCAACTTTGCCCCCGAGCCACGGAAGCGTCTAGGTGAGGTCCGCCCCATGCCCAATGCACGCCCTCTGCTCGTCCCCTACCGCCTAGCGCGCGCACTCGTCGCGGTGGATTTCCGGCGCATCTACGAGAACGCGCGGGGCTCGCTGCGTTTCGCGCGTACTATGCGGGAGTATGGCAAACGCGCTACGGGCGCATTCGCCCTCCGCGTGCGCGATCTATACCCGATCCTGGGGGACTTTGAAGGCAGCGCCGGCACCGCATCGGGCGATTATTTTCACCAGGACCTTTGGGCCGCGCGAAAGATATTCCAACGACAACCGGGTCGCCATGTGGACATTGGATCTCGGATCGATGGTTTCGTTGCCCACCTTCTCGTCTTCATGCCCGTGGACGTCGTAGACGTGCGTCCTCTGCGCGGCAATGTCGCCGGTCTGAACTTTGTGCAATCAGACGGCGCCACTCTGGCCTCCTTCCCCGACAACTCGGTCGAGTCGCTGTCAAGCCTTCACGCCGTTGAGCACTTTGGCCTCGGTCGATATGGGGATCCGGTTGACCCCGACGCCTGTTTCCGCGCTATGAACAATCTGGCGCGCATTCTCCGACCTGACGGCCATCTGTACTTCTCTGTACCGATCGGAAAGGAACGGGTCGAGTTCAACGCGCAGCGAGTGTTTTCGCCGCAGACCATCCTCGCTCACTTTGGGGCCCTCAAGTTGCTGTCCTTTTGCGCCGTCGACGCCAAAGGCGACTTTGTGCCCAAGTGCCAGCCAAGCGAATACGCGAACGCAGACCGGGCCTGCGGCCTTTTTGAGTTTACGAAATAGCGTCGAGCAGGAAGGCCCTATGGTTTACCTAGATCTCTCTAATGTTGCGCCAGATTAGGTTGCAGCCGAATTGCCGAATGCATTCGAAGGAGCCGGAAAGCCGGCTCCGCACTTGATCTTCGGAAGCAGGGTCAAACACTTCAACACACACGAATCGTGTCTTAACAAGCGTTTCGATCGCACCGTCGAGCACTTCGGCATCAAGGCCCTCGGTGTCGATAGAGAGAAGCGATACGTAACGATGTTCTACCGCCCTGAGGATGTCGTCTAGCCGCAGCACTGGAACATATTCCGTCCGCACGACGCGATGAAGCTTACTGACAGCCGCCAATTTGAAGGAACTGGACACAGGTGCGTTCGTTACATGAAACTTTGCCACGCACGCCTGAGCGCCGCACCCGACCGCCAGAGCCACGTCGCGAGGTCGCACCATTCGGTGCAAGCGCAGCAATTCGGCATTCGGCTCGATGACAACGCCGCGGAATCCACGTCGGTACAGCAGATACGTATTTGATATGCGCGTAGGATGATTTGCGCCCACGTCCACATAAATATCGTTCGGGGACAGTTGCATCGATCGAATCTGCTCGAAGAGCCACACATCCTCGCCGTGCTGGGAATACGTGGCCCGACGAGGCGAGACAGCGGCAACCGCCGCCCGCGCCAGCCGCATTGGCACACCCGCGGCGGGGACATGATCAACAAACCAGCGCTCAAGCGACGACGCGGCCTTCATAGAGAAACCATGGCGAACTGAACCGGGTACTAATCGCAGCTTCTCTTGACCATGTCAATCCGCACGGCCTCTCGGCGCCTGCCGAACGGGAGGTCTGCGGCACGGAAAGAGGTGAGACCGTCGATGGATGGCACGGGAGAGAACCAGCGGGCCCAGGACGGGCGCGCCGGCCACGACATTGAGAACGTCAGTAGGTCGGCTGTTTAGGCTGACGGCGCTACGACCAGGCGAGTCCGCCGGTTGCGTCGAGAGCCGGACGAGCGCGCGCGTGCCGCTGGCGGCAAACAGCGTCGAGATCCTATAACCTCGAGCAGCTATGATCGGAACCGTCGCCGAGGGCACCTTTGGGTTGAGGCTGCAGCTTAGCCGCTGGCTGCTGGCCTTGGCGGTGGCGGGATCCGCCCTGGCTGTTGGGTCTGTACATACTCTTACGCTGTGCTGCGTAACTCTGGTGTTGCTCGGAGCAGTTGCGGTCGGGTGGTGGCGATCAGAATCCATGAACGCCCGCTCGGTTGCCACGATCCTTGTTTTTACGGGTTCGCTTCTCGTCGTGTACACTGCTCTTCAATGCATCCCGATGCCGGTGCATTGGCTTCGCATAATTGCGCCTCATAATGCCGACGTGTGGCTCCATTCTCTCTCACCTCTACGTGAGCCTGGGCCAGCCTGGGCACCACTGTCGGTGGATCCAATTGCGACGCGAGTTGAGGTTCTAAAGGGCGTTGCGTACCTGACCGCATTTATTACTGCGCTTCGCGTGGCACGTAACGCGGACGGCGTGGCTTTTCTGAGCACCATCATCATCGTGACGGGCGCCGCACTGGCTGTTACGGCGCTGCTTCATCCGGCTTTCGGCGCGCACAAGCTCTTTGGCCTGTACGAGCCGGGGCCAGATATCGCCGAGCGGCATATTGCGCCATTACTGAACCCGAACAACTTGGCAGGGTATCTCAATATGGCCATATGCCTCGCGCTTGCCGCTTCCGTGGCGCCAGAGCCACGCGCGCCTCGACCAATCCTGGCGGCCACGGTCGTTGTTCTTGCCGCAATCCAGGTCTGGGTTGCGTCGCGGGCGGGTGTCGTCACAATGATTTTGGGTGCGTTTCTCGTGCTCTTTATCACCCGTATCGTGCGATTGCGCGAGCGTCGCGCGATTGTGGCGACTCTGTCTCTCGGCTCCGGCGTCGCAGCGGCGGTCGGCGGCGCCTTGGTGGTTCTCGGAGGTTCGACCGACGCCGCGAATGAGTTGCTGGTGACCGAAGCTTCGAAGCTGCAGATGTTTCAGTATGTAATGAGGATGTTGCCCTCGGTTGCAGCGTTTGGATGCGGCAGAGGTGCATTTGAAAGCGCGTTTCCGGCTTTTCGCGCGGTATCAGGCTACCGATTGTTCAAGGATTTTGGGCATCACACATTTGTGTATCCGGAAAACTTTGTTGCGCAATGGGTCCTGGAGTGGGGATTGGTTGGCGGCGTTTTGGGATTCCTCGCGGTCGCTTTTGCGCTGCGGCCGACCGTGGTGCTGGCTCGATCCAGCACGGCGGCTGGAGCGTGGGCTGCGTTGGTCGCGCTTATGGTTCAGAATCTGGCGGACCTGGGCACGGAGGTGCCTGGAGTTTGCCTCGCAGGCGTACTCTGCGGGGCTATCGTCGTGGCCGGAAGCTCGGGCCGGCAACCCTCCTGGTGGGGACAGCGTTGGGGAAGTTGGACCCGCGTCGTGCCGGCAGCCGCGCTGGCCGCCGGCGCTCTAGCCATCGTGTCAGCCGCACGCGGGATATCCGGCGAGTTGCACTCGGACCGCGTAGCGCTCCACGAGGCCGGCGTAGGACGCGCGGTATCTGCGCAGGAAATGCACAGACTCGCCCGGGCCGCCATGCTCCGCCATCCCGCCGAGCCCTATCTTCCGTTCATAACGGGACTCCGTGCATCATATGTGCATGACGAAAGTCCCCTGCCCTGGATGGCTGCAACCCTTGAGCGCGCAGCCGTCTACGCTCCTGCCCATCTGGTGCTCGCGCGCACCATTTCGTCGCGGGCGCCGGCACAAGCCAGAACCGAGTACCGCCTGGCCATGGAGCAATTCCCGGACCTGGTCGGGTTGGTCGTAAGAGAGGCGTCCCAGCTGATCACCGGGTACTACGACGCCATGGAACTCGTCCCCGATGGCCCCCCAGACCTCATCGTGCTCGACATGTTGGGAACGACGATTCGTGACCGTCTTCCGGCGACTCGCAGGCGCCTAGATCTGGAGCTGGTCTCGCGTGCCCCCAGCGCACCCCAGCCCGTTCTGCGTGCAGCAACCGACGCTGTCGACGACCTCGAGGCCGGCGATTCCGCCCCGTGGTGCGCGGGCGCTGCCCGTATCACTTGCGGCGACGACGCCCTCGCTAAGGCTGCCCGCGCCCAGGCGCTCCTACCGCACCTGTGCGAGCCCTATGCTTTGCGTGCCCGGATCCAAGTGTCTTGCGGACAGGTCGCGGCGGCGCTAGCGGAGTTAGACGCCGCAAGTGACCGAGTCGAGAACCGCGTCGCATGCCTGGAACAACTGGAAGAACTCGCTTTGCGGGCCGGCGACGCCGCCCGAGTCACAGATGCGCTGAACAGGGTAGCCAACGCCGGCTGTCGCGAAGCGACTGAATGTGCGCGTGACTTGAGCTGGGTCGCCGCCCAAGAGCAAGCGCGGGGAAATCTGTCGCGAGCACTCGCCATCTTAAGGCGTGCCGCTGCGAGAGTGCCAGACGACCCATCGATTCTTGAATCGATGGCGCTGCTCGCCGCGCGATTAGGACTGCACGCCGAGGCGGCTGATACCTACGAACGGCTCGTAACGTTGCAGCCAGCTCAATCTAAATGGAAGACCGCGGCCCAATCCGAAAGACGATACGCTCTCACAAACACGCTTGGCCTTTGAACATATTGGAGTTCGCCCGACTCACTGAATACGCTTTAGAAATGCGCGTGGCCAGTGCGTTACTCGCCCGGTCACGGAGCCTTCATTGAATTGAAACGGTGGCTCCTCCCGCTCAAACTCCGCGTGTTTGACAACAAACTCATCCGCCGCAGCAGCCGGGTTGTCGTATATCCACTCGGGCTGGCCGCGCGGCGCATCATGAAGAACTTCCATGATTCCATCAGTGGCCACAATATACGATCCACCACTTACAAGCGGGCCGTACGCCTCTAATTCGGCCAGAACATGCTGCTTCGAATGATTAGAGTCTAAGATAACCAGCACCGTGTCTCCAGGCGCTATGAGACCAGCGACACGGGAAACCGTACCAGGATCCACGGATGAACCTTCGATAAGAGTGATAAGCGAGTGCAGCGGGTGCGCCTCGATTGCTCGCCGATTGTGCGCACGGATCTCAATATCGACTCCGACCACCTTTCCTCGGTCCATCGCCTTGCAAAGAGATGCATAGAAAATCAAGGACCCCCCGTGAGCCACACCGGTCTCGATGATCACGTCCGGCTTGACCCGATAGATTACCTCCTGAATCCGAATCAAATCGTCGGGCAATTGAATAATGGGACGACCGAGCCAGGTAAACCCATATATGTGCTTGACGACCCAACCGATTTTTATCCAAGCATTAGACACAACTTCAAACGCTTCGGCCGAATAAATATCCAATTGACGTTGAGCAGTCGAGTCTTCGATATCGACGACGCCTTTTGCAAAGTCTATCGTTATTTTCATGATTGTCCCCAGCGTACAGCCTCATCTAAAGCAGCGAACACATGCTCCACGGAGGTGCGGGCCATCAGCGGATCCTGCCGACCGAGAACTTTCTGCAGGTCGTCCATCCGGGACCCCAACAACGACCGGCCGTGCACGGCCAAGAAGGCGCGTGCAGCGATTCGCGGCCTTCTCCACGCTTCCTGCATTACCCGACGGCGCGCCTCAGGACCGAGGTGCGCCGCACTATTCCGAAGCGCGTGCCATTGCGACGATTTGAACCCGGCGTTCGGCCAATTTGCAAGTCGACACAGATCTCGCGCCGCCCTGACATGAACCCCGATCCGCTGATCGTCACGAACGGTCGCGCCAGAAACCGCAATCAAATCGCTCGCAAGTAAGTGAGAGATGCTCGTGGAAAGGTTCGCAATCAAAGGGACAGAAGACCCCGACGCGCCCTGCCGAGCCTCCTCCTGAGTACGTAGAATATGAGATACGTTGACACCAACAGCAACGCCGTTGGACGGACCAACGATTACCAATTCGAGCGGACGGTGAACATGCATGACCGTACGAGCAACCCGCATGGCCGCACATTGCGCGTTGAGGTCGGGCGCGTAGTATCTGAATACCCTTCCGAATCGCTGCGTAAGCGATTGCAGAAGCGCTGCGGAATATAGGCCATGATAAATGGACCCGCGTATTTCGAGCTGATGATCGCTGACAAAATCGGGATCCATGTAGGTCGCGAGGAGATATTTGAGTATGTCCTTGGGGTCCACCCTGACGCACTCTCCACCGTGCCGACGAGCCGCGACGACCCCACGACCAGCAGGGTCGGCATCGGCCGGCTGAAACGTGCCGTGACGCCACGAGAGTGCGTCGGGTGAGTGGCGCTGGATAACACTGGCTATCTGTTCCAGTGCGTTTGGCACCAGCACGCTCTTGTCACCAAGCACGCCGATATAACGCCCGCGTGCCTGCGTCACGGCAAACTCCCAATGGTCGGTCATCCACGACGGAGATGGCGGGCGAACAAGGCGCATATGCGAGTCGTCGAGTAACCGAGGTTCGGCGACAAAGGGCCGACGGAGCGCGTTATCGCTGAGAATTACCTCAAAGTTGCGAAAGGACTGCCGCGCCAGTGCGTTCAGGGCAAGCGCAGCAAACTCCGGCCGGTCCCTGGTCGGCACGACAATGCTAATAAGCGGCGCTGAGGTTTCGCTAGCCATTGACCTGTCCGAAAGAACATAGTGTCCGCGCCCGCAGGGCGAGCTCGTGCCGAGCCACGGGGGTGAGAAGGGCGACACAGAGCAGGGTGAGCATCGATGCTGCGAGTAGCGCGACCGACTGACCCTGCAAGGACCCAGCACTCCGGCTGCTCGCGCGCACGAGCGACGCGACGGCTCCTGCTACCGCAAGGGGGACAAATATGTCAGTGAAAAGCCAGCTACGTGTTTCCCCCGGCAGTAGCTCTCGGACGGCAGTCCAAGCGTACACGGCCAGCCCCACAAAGGCAGCCAGCGCAGTAGCGATTGCGCCCGCCAGCGCGCCCAATCTATTTCCTAATGCGATCAACGTAATTCCAGAGACGATCACGCCCCCAGCCGCGGCGATCATTGCGGGCCGGACACGCCCTGCGGCTAAGGTAAGATTGTAGGGCATGACGGCCGCGCTGTTTAGCGCGGCACCGACCAGACACGCGCTGACAAGCGTTGATGCGTGCACGGCCGTCGAGGGAGTTCTCGCCCACAGCCGAAGCACAACCGCAGAAAACGCGCACAGAACCGCAGCAGGAGCAAAAGTGGTTACAGAGACCAACTGAGCTCCGCGGTGAAACAGACTTGTCAAGCGCACCGACTCTCGACGCGTGAACGCCTCAATCATAGCCGGATACAGTGCAGTAAGGACCGGCTGTCCGAAGAAGGTCACGGCGCCCGCAATCGATGCCGCGAAAGAGTAATAGCCGAATGATTCCAAGGAGACCAAGCGTGTCAGGACAATCTTGTCCAACTGGGAGCTGGCGACTGACACGAAAGAGAGCAGTGTGATCCCGGCGGCAAAGCGGCGCACACGGTGCGCCACAGACCATCGGAACGATGCTTGGGGTCGTTGCATGCTGTTGATGCGCCAGACGGCCTCCCGACTCACGAGCAGATATGCCGCAGTCGCTGCGACCTGCCACCAGTAGAAGGCGACGATAGTTGGCGAGATCTTCCAGAGCACAAGGACTGACCCGACCGCGCGAATACTCGTCGCTACAGAGGTGATTACGTTCGACTCTACCTGCTTTTGTAATGCGG
>Ga0102924_1000483_pt1 | contig 49680 bp, 35 predicted proteins | sample PaiPotPPM11metaG_FD_80116 | JGI IMG/M metagenome (GOLD analysis project Ga0102924, IMG submission 80116) | Iron sulfur acid spring bacterial and archeal communities from Banff, Canada, to study Microbial Dark Matter (Phase II) - Paint Pots PPM... ... | reverse complement strand
CTGCATCAGCGACGCAGCGCGCCCGACTGGCTACCGGTGGGCGACGGGTGACGCGTGGCGCGTCCGCGATTCGATCTCTTCCGGTTGTAGCAGCCGGCGAGTTAGAAAATCAACCTACTTTTCTGTGACGGAATTGTTGCGAAATACGCTGCATCGGACGCGCGGAGTCGGGCGGGATCGGGCGATGGGCGCGGGCGGCGCTTCCATTACGCGATGGGCTTGGCGTCCAGGCAGTAGCCGCTCTCATCGAGCCGCAGAAGAACGCGGCTCAGGGCGTACCCGGCTGCCAACTCCTTCCGCAAAATGGGCTGTAACGTCTGGTGAAAGTCGGTATCGCCGGCGGAAAACGCGACCAGGAAATTTCGATTGGGAATGGCCACCATGATCTCGGTCGCATTCAATACCTCCACGGCCCGCTGGTAGAACTCGGGGAGCAGAACGAACGCCGCCTTGTGGCCGTGATTGACCTCCACATGAAAGGCCCGGATGTTGTCCTGCACGGTCCAGGCGACGATCGAAGCGCTGTCCCAGAGTCGTACCAAATTGTCCTGTGCCGAGGCCAGAACACATTCCTCTGGAACGCCCCACATCCGCAGGTGGTCCGCATTCAGGGCGACATCGTAGTCATCGCACGACAGCACGTAACCCAGTTCCCCGGCCAGGAAGTAATAGAGCGGGGTGCCGTTCAACCGACGCTGCACGTCACGCATCAACAACTTGGGGAACACCAAGCGTCGGGCCGAATCCCAGTCCGGCGGAAGCCGGTGTTCGACCGTTCCCACCACGCGGGTCAGGTAGCCGTCGAGATCAAAACGCTCCCCGTTCTGACAGAACGCCGCCCAGGCACGCGAGAGGCGCAAGCGGTGCGCCGTGGGGCGCCCCGACGGGGTACGCAAAATGGCGATTTCGAGTTGTCCCGCCTTCAGAAAACGGGCGCGCGGGTAGAGCAACTGCAAGCGGCGAAGGGCGGCGATTTCGAATTCTTCGCGCGTCATTAGGCTGCAGGAATCATACACAACACGCGCCCTCTCCGGCTAGGTAGGCGCCGCCACGGGATGGATTCGGGACACCGACGTTCCACGCTGCTCAGGCGCCACGCCCCAGACCCGGGTTGAGCACGAGGGCACGGGCAAGCTCCTGTTGCGCCGCCGCCTCATTGCCCTGACCATGAAACGCGGAAGCCAGGTAAAAATGGGCCGCGGCATTGTCGGGTTCGCGCGTCACCACCCGGGACAATACGCTGGCGGCGCGCGGGTACTCCTGCAGCGCCAGGTAGGCACGGGCCACCGCGATGGCGACCGGAACCGAAACTGGGACTGGAAGCCGGTGCGCCTCCGGAATCACCGCGGAGGCTGCGCCGCTGGCCAGCTGCACCTCGGCCAAATCGAGAAAAATCGGCTCGGTCGGTTCGAGGTTGAAGGCGCGCAGATTGTTCTGCGCCGCTTCCGCCATTCGGCCTTCATGGAACAGGACTCCCGCCATGCCCCACCAGGCATGGGAGAAATCGGGGTAGATGGCGACGGCGCGCCGGTACTCCCGCAGGGCTCCTTCCGGCTGATTCTCCTGACTCAACTCGTAGCCTAGAGAGAAGTGGGCATTGGCAGAGTCGGGCGCGCGTTCCACCGCCATCCGCATCAGGTGAGCGTTGTCCTGCCACAATTGACTTTCGTGTATGTCGGTGATCGCATAGGCGGCGCCAAGCAGAAGAAGGACCGCCACCAACCCTGCCGCGACTCCTGATCGTCCTGAAACGACTTTGAAGCGGGCGACCTGCGCTCCCAGCAACCACGCCACGCCCACGGCCGGCAAGTACATCAGGCGATTGGCGCGGGTGGTCCCGATCGCGAAAAGCAAGTTCGAAACCGGCAGATAGGCCAGCAGCGCAAAAGCGGCCCCAAGAAGCACCCCGGGGCGCCGGCGACCGCGATAGACGGCAAAGCCGGAGGCCAGCAGCACGACGAGCGCGATCCAGAAACGGCCTGAGAGCCAATTGCGGATCAGCGGGATCTGATTGAAGGAGTAATCCGGTGCGAGATGGAACGGCCAGATCACGGCCATCGCTTGTTGGAGCGCAACCCACGTCGCGGTGCGAACCCGTACCGGCCACGCTACGTATGCCAGCGGGGCTGAGACCGTACCCGGCGGCGGCAACCGCCAACCCATCAGGTGCACCCGGATGAGCCCGAAGGCCAGTGTCGCTCCCACGATGGCCCACCACGCAGGCGAGGTTAGGATGCGCTTCCAGCCTGGACTCGCGACGGCGTTAGCACCGGCCGGCTGTGGGGGGCGGCACCAGATCCAGAGTGCCGCGAGACCCGCGACTGGAAGCGCACTCTCCTTGGACAGCAAGGCCAAGAATGCGGCGCTGCCGGCCGCTGCTGCCCAGAGTAGGGATCGTCCCCGTCGCGGATCCAGAGACGCGTCCAGCGCCAGAAGCGCCAACAGTGCGCCCAGCGCAGCTAGCAGGTCCGCCCGACCTACCAGTCCCACCACCACTTCGACATGGGTGGGCAATAGTGCAAACCAAAGCGCCGCAAAGGCCGCCCCCACGTTCGGAATAATTCGGCGGCCGAGTGCGAAGATCAACCACGCCACGCCCACATGTAGAAGCAGATCCAACCCGTGCAACCACGCCGTGTGATCCGGCAACAGGGACCATTGGGTGGCGAAGCTGAGCAGAGTCAAGGGGCGGTACAGACCGGAGGCGTCGACCGGATACCAATAATCATGCCGCAGGATGTCTCGCCAATGGGCCAGCGAGTGTACGGCGGCGTTGCGTTGAACAATCGACACGTCGTCGAAGGTATAGTGCGCCCGAAATGCCGGCCAGAAGGCGACCAGCACCACCAGCAGCAGGGTCATCGGGAACAACAGGCGCGCCGAACGCATGGAGGCAGTGTACCGGAGCCGCCCCAGCGGCGCTCCGCCGCTTCCGCTAGAGCGCGCTCGCCGGGTCGGGAGCCGACGTCTCCGCGGCTTGCATTGGGGCGGTGGGGTGCAGGGCAAAGATGGCGTATTGCATGGCTTCGGTGAGGGCTTCCCAACTGGCCTCGAGGATGTTGTCCGACACCCCGACCGTGGTCCACGAGCGGCTTCCGTTGGAACTTTCCACCAGCACGCGGACCTGCGCCTTGGTGCCGCGCGTGCCTTCCAAAATGCGGACCTTGTAGTCGGTCAGAACCACGGCGCCCACCACGGGATAGCACCCCGACAGGGCGCGACGCAAGGCAGCGTCCAAGGCCGCCACGGGGCCACGGTCCGAGGCGGTGGCCACCACCGTCTGGCCCAGCCGGTTCAGGGTGACTTGGGCTTCGGAACGTGCTTCCGAGGCGGTTTCGCTCGTCCCTGCCTCGCCCTGGGTGTCGGCGATGAAACGGGTCTGAACCGTGAAGGCCACCGGCACAAAGGCGGCGTCCAACTGTCCCAGCGAGCGTCTGACCAACAGTTCGAGTGAAGCCTCGGCGGCCTCCAGCTCATAGCCCCGATGTTCCATCGCCTTGATCCGGCTGGTCAGGCCACGCAAGGCCTCCGGGTCAAGGGAATCGGCCACGCCCCAAGCCTGCGCCTTGTGCAGCAGATTGCTTTTGCCGGCAAGATCGGAGACCAGCACACGCCGCTCATTGCCGACCGACTCGGGCGGCACATGTTCGTAAGTGGAGGGATCGCGCAGCACCGCGCTGACGTGGATCCCGCCCTTATGGGCAAAGGCGCTCTTGCCCACAAATGCCAGTCGCTGGTTCTGCGGCAGGTTGGCCAGCTCGGCAATGCGGCGTGCCGTGGACGTCAGATGCTGCAGCCGTTCGCGCCCCACCGTCCGATGCCCAAGTTTCAACTCCAGCAAGGGAAGAATGGCACAGAGGTTGGCATTGCCGCAGCGTTCACCCCAGCCGTTGAAGGTGCCCTGCACGTGGTCCGCGCCCGCCGCGACCGCAGCGAGGCTGTTGGCAGTGGCGAGGTTGCCGTCGTCGTGGGTGTGTATGCCCAAGGGTAAGGTCACCACGGCACGCATGGCGCTCACTGCCTGGGTGATCTGGGAAGGCAAGCTGCCCCCATTGGTGTCGCAGAGGACCAGACGCATGGCGCCGCCGCGCACCGCCGCCTGCAAAACCTCGGCGGCATAGGCCGGGTTGTCGTGATAACCGTCGAAAAAGTGTTCGGCGTCGAAAATGACGGACCGCCCGGCTCGCACCAGGTAGGCCACGGAATATTCGATTAGGCGGAGGTTCCGCGCCGCGTCGATGTTCAGGGCCCGCTCCACATGCAACAGCCAGCTCTTGCCGAAGATGGTGACGATCTCGGTCTCGGCGTTCAGCAGGGCACGTAGGTTGGCATCTTTTTCGATCGGCGTCTCGGGATGGGCGGTGCTGCCAAAGGCCGCCAGACGGGCGTGACGCAGCGCCTGACCGCGTGCGCGCAGGAAAAACTCGCTGTCGCGCGGATTCGCTCCCGGCCAACCGCCCTCGATGTAGTCGACGCCCAACTCATCGAGCAGGGCCATGACCTGCAACTTCTCGCTGACCGTAAAGGCCACCATCTCGCCCTGCGTACCATCGCGCAGGGTGGTGTCGTAGATTTCAACCTTGGAACCAGGGCCGGACATTAGCGTCGCCATTGGGTCTCTCCGGGATGCGTCTTCCCACTGTCCACCACGGGCTGCGCCAGGCGCAGACCAACACGCACATGCTGTTTGGAAAAGGCGAGGAATCCGCTGACCGCAATCAGTCAGCGGCCGCTAATCAGGAGGGCGATCGGGCAACGACCAAAGGCTGAGGGCGCCACACGCATGCCTGAGGGTACCATACCGCGCGCATGACTAGGGTAATCCGGACGGACAACATCCAACCGCGATCTGGTCTCTGAGGACAATATGCGACGCCGTCTAGCGTGCCTCCTTGTACCCACCTTGTGGGTGCTGTCCGGTTCGACATCTGGGCAGATGGCCCGGCTCTTGGAACAGGTTCCGGCCGGACTGGGTGTTGATATTCATTTCACGTCACCGAAGGCGGGCGAAATGGAGATGTTGGCGGCGGGCGGGTTTACCTGGGTGCGCACCGATCTTTCTTGGCGCGCCACCGAGCCGGCGCCTGGAGTCTACGATTTCACCCGCTATGACGGGTTGTGGACAGCTCTCGCCGCCCAGCACTTGAGCGCCATTCTGACCCTGGATTACGGCAATCCGCTTTATGACGGCGGCTGGGCGCCACACACTGACGCTGGGCGCGCCGCCTTCGCTGCTTGGGCCCAGGCGGCGGTCATCCACTTTCGTGGCCGCCCGGTTCTCTGGGAGTTGTACAACGAACCCAATACCGGGTTCTGGAAGCCGGCGCCCAATGTCTCCGACTACATCCGGTTGGCAAAGTTGGTGGGACCAGCCATTCATGCCGCCGATCCGGCTGCGGTCTTCATCGGCCCGGCCACCTCTGGCTTTGATTTCACGTTTCTCGACGCCTGTTTCCAGGCCGGCCTGTTGCAGGAGTGGGCCGCAGTGACCGTTCATCCCTACCGGTCCTCCGGTCCGGAGACGGCCAGCGCTGATTACCAACGTCTGCGGATGCTGATTGCGCAGCATGTCGCGGACCGTCCGATCCCGATTCTCTCTGGTGAATGGGGCTATTCCACGAGTACCCCGGGCACCGATGAAACGCAGCAGGGCATCCTGCTGGCACGACAGTGGCTGTCCAATCTAATGAACGCGGTGCCGCTGTCGATCTGGTACGACTGGCGCGATGACGGCCCCCCCGGGTCCAGTTCCGCCCAAGCGCACTACGGAACCGTCCTGCAGCCGTACTTGCCGGGAAACCAGCCGGTGTTCTCGCCCAAGCCGGCATACTTCGCCGCCCAAGTCCTGACCGCGACCCTGCATGGCTTCCAGTTTTCCCGTCGTTTGCCCACCGCTGCGCAGAGCGACTTCGTGCTGGAATTCAAGAAAGACGACGGCACAAAACGGTATGTGCTGTGGACCACGGAACCGCCTCATCCCCTCAGGGTTTCCGACTTGCAGGGCCCCTTCCAATGGATCAGTTTTGATGGCCATGCCAACGGCCGTTTGTCCGCGACCACCGGGCAGGGAATTGCCGTTGAAATGCAGGATGCTCCCGTCTATTTGATCCCCAACTGACAGCGACCACAAAGCCTGCCATTCGCAGTCTCCCGGCCCATAAAAGCACGGTCGGAGCACGGCCACCGGGCGTCGAGATTCAGGGCATGATTACGCCATGGAGCCCTGCCGCTGGCGCGCTGTGATCTTCGATATGGACGGCGTCTTGGTCGATAACAGCCCCTTCTACGCCGCGGCGTGGGTTGAATTTCTGAAAGAACAGTCGGACTTGGCGCTCCCGGATTACCCGGCGCAACAGACGTTCGGGCGGCGCAACGCGGACTTGTTCCCGGAGGTCTTTGGGCGCCCGCTCAGCAGTTCCGAGATCGACCGCCTCGGCAACCGTCTGGAAGAGATGTACTTGGAACGCTTCCTCCCGCATCTGGTTCCCATGCCCGGCTTGATGCCGTTACTCGACGGCTTGCAACGCGCGGGCATCGTCGCGGCGGTGGCCAGTTCAGCGCCGCTCCGCAACGTCGCCTTGATTCTTGATTGTGGACCGCTTGGGCCTGAATGGGCGTTTTGCGTTTACGTTGAGCGAATCGGACGTCAGGCGCGGCAAACCTGATCCCCAGATCTACCGGTTGGCGGCACAGCGCTTGGGTCGCAGCGCCGACGAATGCCTGGTGTTCGAGGATGCGCTGGTGGGCATTAGAGCGGCGCGGGGCGCCGGCATGACCTGCGTGGCGCTTGCTACGTCCTATCCGGAAGCGATGTTACACGAGGCTGGAGCCGCACTGGTGATCCGCAGTCGTACCGGACTCAGCGTCCGATAACAGATATTACGGTAACTTTACTCAGGGCGTGGACGCCTTTTGCGGTAGCGCCGGGATCGTGGCCGGCCGGATGTTGCGGGGATACTGCAAATCCACCTGGTGCACGATGCGCTCAAACTCAAGGCGCTGTTGGTCGTTGAGGACGCCTCGCAGGCGCTCGCGCCCCTGTTCGCGTACCTGCTCCAAGCGCGGCTCCATCTCATCGTCGATCTGCTGATACTCGCGGACCGCGTCTTGCAGGATAGCGTCCACCTGTTCCTTTTGGGCGGGGGTCAGGCTCAGCCGTTGTCCCATCTCTTGCACGATGATGCGATGCTGGCGGATGTCGTACTCTTCCGTCAAATGGTGGTGCAGAATCCGGTGTTCCGCGAAGTTCATCAGCGTGCCCCCGACGAGCACGCCGGTCACGAACACCAGCGCAAGGTACGAAAGAGTTTGGCGATCTGCACTCATGGCGAATTTAGCGGGTGAGTAAACTTAACATCACGTCCTGGGAGTCGGCACGGTGGTCATCGGCCGGGTGCTGGACGTTGACGTGCGGCACATCGAGCGCCATCGCCTCATCCGCATTGGGCTGTTCGATGCGATGCACATCGTACACAAAGGAACCCAAGCTGACGAGGAAGATCAACGTGGCCACCAGCAAGTCGCGTCGCCCCACGCCCAAGTGCCAGAAAGAAATGGACGGCCGAGCCTGGGCCCGCAGCCGGGTCTGCAGGCGGGTAAAGAAATAGGGATCCGAGGGCGGTTCCACCTCGCGGCGGAGCGCGCCCAACAACACCCGCGATTGCTGCGCTGCGGACACCTCGGCCGCGCAGCGCGCGCACGAAGCCAAGTGGGCCTGGAGGTCACGTCCCAAGGGCTCGGTCGAGCTCCCCGCAACGGCATCCAGTCGACTTTCAAAGTCCAATTGAACCTGACGACATTTCATAACAACCGTCCACATTTCCGGATTGAACCCTCAGCTCTTGACAGGCTGTTTGAGGCCCCGTCGAACTCCCGGGGCGCGTTTCGCGGCGGCCAGCAACTTCTGCCGGGCGCGAAACAGTTTGACCTTGGCAGTATTTTCGTTCAAGCCCAGCACCGCGGAGATCTCCTGGATTGAGTACCCCTCGACCTCTTTGAGGATCAGCAAGGTACGATCTTCCACCGATACCAAGCCCAGCAACTTGTCCGCCAGCTCGCGCATCTCGGCCTGGCGCTGAATCCCCGGTCGGCCGGCCTGCCCCGCCACGTCCAGGTTCTCGACCCGGGCCGCTTCTTCCTCCGACAGGTCCGCCATGATCACCGACTTGCGAACCTTCTGTTTGCGCAGATGGTCGTAGCACTCGTTGACCGCGATCTTGTAAATCCAAGTCGAAACCGCGGAGCGAAAATCAAACTTGGCCAACGAAAAGTACACCTTCGCGAACACCTGTTGCGCGATGTCTTCCGTGTCGTTGGAGTTCCGCAGGATGCCGTGAATCACGGCGTGCACCCGCGGTTGGAAGCGTTGAACCAGCTCCTCAAAGGCCTGCGGCTCGCCCTGCTGGCAGCGCCGCATTAGGGCGAACTGGGACTGGGTATCCGGGGTCAGGACGACCCGTGGCACCTCTCCCACGCTGACGACGGGCATCACCGCTTCCATGTCCTTTCCGACGTGATCGCCCAAGCTTCGGTTACGTCAATCCCGGCTCCGTCAAGCCGCGCCCTTGAAATCCCCACTCCCGCCTCCCTATTCCCATTCGATCGTGCCGGGCGGCTTCGAGCTAATGTCGTAGGCCACGCGGTTTATTCCCTTTACTTCGTTAACGATACGCCCAGAAATCGAAGCCAACACTTCATAAGGTAAGCGGGCCCAATCCGCCGTCATGCCGTCCTCGGACTCTACGGCGCGTAGCACGCAGGCGTACCCATAGGTACGCTGGTCGCCCATCACACCGACCGTCCTCACCGGCAAAAGCACCATAAACGACTGCCACACCGCGCGATACAAGCCGGCTCGCTTGATCTCCTCCACCGCGATATCGTCGGCTTCCTGCAGGAGTTCAATCCGCTCGGGCGTCACCTCGCCCAGTATCCGGACCGCCAACCCCGGACCCGGAAAGGGTTGTCGGGACAGCAACTCGTCATCCAAACCCAGATCCCGACCGACTTGCCGAACCTCGTCCTTAAAAAGCTCTCGTAACGGTTCAATCAGTTTCAACCGCATGGACGCCGGCAGGCCCCCTACATTGTGGTGGCTTTTGATGGTCGCCGAGGGACCCTTCACCGAAACCGATTCGATGACATCCGGATACAGGGTTCCCTGCACCAGAAAGTCCGGTGCGGAAGTTCCCTGCCCCAAGCGTTGCGCTTCCGCCTCGAAGACCTCAATGAACTCATTTCCAATGATCTTCCGCTTCTGCTCCGGGTCGGTCACCCCGCGCAGGGCGCTCAGAAACCGCTCTGACGCATCGACGGCGATTAAGTTCAACCCGAGTCGGTCGCGGAGCGTGTGTTGCACCTTCGAAAATTCGTTTTTGCGCAACACGCCGTTGTTGACAAAAATGCAGGTCAGGCGGTCGCCAATGGCCCGGTGCACCAACGATGCCGCCACGCTGGAGTCGACCCCGCCGCTGAGAGCACAGAGGGCGCGTGCGCGGGGCCCGATCTGTTCTTGGATGGTGCGCACCTGGTCGGTGATGAACGAGCGCGGGGTCCAATCGCGCCCCAGCCCGCAGATATCGAACAGGAAGTTGCCCAGCAATTCCCTGCCATGCTCGGTGTGGCGCACCTCGGGATGAAACTGCACGGCCCACATGCGCCGCTCGCGATCTTCCAAACCGGCAATTTTGGCGCCGCTGCGGGCCACCACCCGGAACCCGGCAGGCGGCAGCTCGGCTTCATCGCCATGGTTCATCCAAACCGCCTCGCGCGCGCGCAGGTTGGCAAACAAGGGCGAGGTCAGATCCAACTCCGCCTCTGCGCGCCCGTACTCCCGCTTGGGGGGGTTGAACACGCGTCCGCCGAAGTGATGGACCAGCAATTGCAAGCCGTAGCAAATGCCCAGGATCGGCAGCCCGCACGTAAAGACCTCGGGTGCACAGCGCGGCGCGCCGTCCTCATACACCGACGCTGGTCCCCCCGAAAGCACCAACCCGCGCGGGTTGTGACGCAGGATTTCGCTCCAACTGGCCGTGCAGGGCAAGATCAGGCTGTAAACCTGCTGTTCACGAATGCGGCGCGCGATGAGTTGGGTGAACTGCGACCCGAAGTCGATCACGACCACGGAGCGGGGTGCGTTTGGCGCGTCGAGTGGCAAGGGTGAATTATACGTGGTCTGCGGGTCGCGCCCAGTCGCAGTCGCCCCCGGCCGTTCCTGACCCGACCGGCAGCGCCCCGAACGTGCCGTCACCCGCCAGCCGACCGCCTGCTACCGGCCGCCTTGGGTCAACGCACCACCAAGTTGACCAGCTTGTCGGCGATGACCACTGCCTTGACGATTTCCTTGCCCTGCAAATAAATCTGCACCTTCTCGTCATCCAAGGCGAGGCGGCGCAGCTCGGGCTCTCCCGTCCCGGTCGCCACGGCCAGTCGGGCGCGGACCTTGCCGTTGACCTGCACCACGACCTCCACGGTCGTCTCGCGGGCCAATTGGGGATCAAAGCCGGGCCACGCCGCCAACGCAACCTGATCCTTCGCGCCGAACATGCGCCACAGTTCCTGGCAGAGAAATGGGGCGAAGGGCGCGAGCACCAGCACCAGCGTCCGCAGGGTTTCTCCCAGCACCCCCGGCGACACCCCGGCATCAGCCGCGTCGCCCGCGGTCTCGGGCACAAGCACGTAAAGCAGGTTGGTCAATTCCATGATGGCTGCGATAGAGGTGTTGAAGTGCCAACGGCCGTTGAAATCCTGCGTGATCTTGGCCACCGTCTGGTGCACCTTGCGTAACAGGGTTCCATCCGCCGGGAGCGCCGGCGCCGGGGGGGGCGCGGGCAGGCAGACGGTGGCGGCGTGCCGCGCCGCGAAACGGTAGACCCGCGAGAGAAAACGATGAATGCCCTCCACTCCACCCTCGTTCCAGTCAAAATCCTTTTCCGGGGGCGCGGCAAACAGCACGTACATCCGGGTTGCGTCGGCGCCATAGCGGTCGACGAGTTGCGCCGGATCGACCACGTTGCCCTTGGATTTGGACATCTTGGCGCCTTGCGCGGTGATCATGCCCTGGGTGAACAGGCGCGTAATCGGTTCGCTCTCCTTAACCAAGCCGAGATCGCGCAACACCTTGGTGAAGAAGCGGCTGTAAATCAGGTGCAGGATGGCGTGTTCGATGCCACCGATGTACTGATCGACCGGGAACCAGCGATCAATATCAGCCCGGGCGAAGGGTCGGTCGCTCTGGTGCGGGCTGGCGTAGCGGTAGAAGTACCACGACGAGTCGACGAACGTATCCATGGTGTCGGTCTCGCGACGCGCCGCCCCGCCACAGGTGGGACAGACGGTCTGCACGAACTCGGCGTCCGCCGCCAGGGGCGATTGCCCTTGGCCGGTCAGCGCCACCTCCCGGGGCAGTTCCACCGGGAGCTGCGCCTCGGGAACCGCGATCACGCCGCAGCGGTCGCAGTAGACGATGGGAATGGGCGTGCCCCAGAAGCGCTGCCGCGAAATTCCCCAATCTTGCAACCGGTAGGTGACGGTGCTCTTGCCCCAAGCCTGCGCCGCGGCGTAGTCCGTCATGCGCGCCAGCGCCTCGCGATTGTGGAGGCCGGAGAATCCGCCCGAGTTGGCCAGCATTCCATCGCCCGTGTAGGCGCCGTCCACCGGGTCATCCGCCTCCCCACCCTCCGCCACGATCACCCGACGCATGGGGATCTGGTACTGGCGGCAAAACTCGAAATCGCGCTCGTCGTGCGCCGGCACCGCCATGATGGCCCCGGTGCCATAGTTCATCAGAACGAAGTTGGCCACCCAGATGGGAAGCCGCTCCTTGTTAAACGGATTGAGCGCATAGTGGCCGGTAAAGATGCCCTCCTTGACCAGTTCCACGCTGGGATCAAGCGGGCCGGCGGGTCGCAGGGCGCGTGCCTGCGCCAGCCGTTCGCCGCTCAGCAGTTCGCGCACCAAGCGGTGCTCGGGGGCGAGCAGAATGGCGGCGGCTCCGAAGATCGTGTCGATACGGGTGGTAAATACGCGGATCGCATCGCCGCCGGGCCCGGCGCTCTCCAGCGGAAAGTCGACCTCTGCCCCCGCGCTGCGCCCAATCCAATTGCGCTGCATGGTGCGCACCCGCTCCGGCCAGCCGGTAAGCTGGTCGAGATCGCGCAGCAACTCCTCGGCGTACTGCGAAATGCGGAAATACCACTGTTCGAGCTCCCGCTGCTCGATCGGGGTGTCCTCGTGGCGCCAGCAGACACCGCCCGCCACCTGCTCGTTGGCCAGCACGGTGGCGCATTTCGGGCACCAATTGACGATGCCCTTGCGGCGATAGGCCAGCCCGCGCTCGTAAAACTTCAGGAACAACCACTGATTCCAGCGGTAATACTCCGGCAGACATGTAGTGACTTCGCGCCGCCAGTCATAGCTGAAACCGAAGCGCAGGTCCTGCCGTTTCATGTGGGCAATGTTCTGCAGCGTCCACGTGCGGGGATGGGTGCGATTTTGGATGGCCGCATTTTCGGCGGGCAGGCCGAAGGAGTCCCAGCCCATGGGATGGAGCACGTCGTAGCCCCGCATCCACATGAAGCGCGCCAAGGCGTCGCCGATCGCATAGTTGCGCACGTGCCCCATGTGCAGCGTGCCGCTGGGGTAAGGCAACATCTCCAGCACGTAATACTTCGGGCGCGGGGATCCATCGCTGCCGCCGGCCGGAAGCTCCGCGAAGGGCGACCGTTGCTCCCATTGTTCCGCCCAAAACGGTTCGTAAGACGCGGGATTGAAGACGTGGTCGTTCATGTCGGAAACGATTATTATGGCTGATTCCGGCGGCGGTGCTAAACGCGCTTGGCGCGCCGCGCGGGCGGACGGGGTGTCACCAGGCCGCGCAGCGCCTTCAGGTTGCGCTCCGCGTCGCCGGGTTCGTCGACCGGCGTCTCCAGGATGAACGCCTTGCCGGCCATGCGGGGGTCGTTCAAGAAGAGGCGGAAGCACTCGCGGCCCAGTTGGCCTTCGCCGATGTGTTCGTGGCGATCGAGGTGCGAGCCGCGTGCCGCCTTGGCATCGTTGGCGTGCAGGACAGGGACGCGCGCCAAGCCGATGGTGGCGTCCAGTTCGGTCATGGTGGCTTCAAAGCCGGAAGCGCTGCGCACATCGTAGCCCGCCACCCAGCAATGGCAGGTGTCGATGCAGGCGGCGACCGGCAATCCCTTCAAGCGATCCAAAAGCTCGGCCACTTCGACAAACGTGCCGCCCAGGCGGTCGCCTCCTCCCGCCGTGTTCTCCACCAGCAGGGTGAGTTCCGACCGTTCCAAGCCGCGGAAGGCGACACGGACGCCCTCCTCCCAACGCTCCAGCGCCGTGGCACGATCCTCGCCCATGGTGCTGCCGGGATGCAGCACCAGGTACTCCGCGCCCAGCGCCACGGCGCGTTCGATCTCGCCGCGCAGCCCTTGCCGCGACCGCTGCAGCAATTCCCCCTCCCTGCCGGCCAGATTGATGAGGTAGTTGGCGTGCACCACCAGCGGGTGCAGGTCGAACTCCGCCCGTCGTCGTCGCAGCTCCGAGCAGGTTTGCGGCGAAGGGGGCGTGGCCCGCCACGTGCGGGGGCTGGCGGAAAAAATCTGCAGGGTGTCGCACCCGAGGGCATGCGCCCGGTCGGCGGCGTGCTCCGCACCCCCGCTGGATGAGACATGCGCGCCGATGCGTATCGTCGTCCGGGGCGCGTGGGCGGTGCGGGTCGTTGGCGGCATGGCCCAGCATACCAGCGGCGTCCGGCGCCCCCGGCGTCTGGCGCCGCGTTTCTCTCGCCCGCATACCGACCATCCGGTACAATCAGATGTCTCGTGCAGCATGGGTGTCGCCACGGGCCGGCTTGCCTCCGCTTCGCGGACGCCTGCGGCACACGCGCTACCCCCCATTCGGAAGGAGCTAGGAATTCATGCGGGTTGGAATACTGACTGGCGGCGGCGATTGCCCGGGCTTGAATGCCGTGATCCGCGCGGTGGTGCGCAAGGGCACGATGTTTTACGGCGACTCCATCCTGGGGTTCTTGGAGGGCTGGCGCGGGGTTCTGGAAAACCGCCACATGCAGCTCGATCTGGACGCCATCCCGGGCATCATCCACCGCGGGGGCACCATCCTGCGCACCTCGCGGACCAACGTAACCAAACACGAGAACGGCCTGGAGAAGGCCCGGCAAACGCTGGAAGCCAACAAGCTCGACGCCCTGATCGCCATCGGCGGAGACGACACGCTGGGCGTCGCCCTCAAGCTGTCACAGGCGGGGGTGAAGGTGGTCGGGGTTCCCAAGACGATCGACAACGATCTCGCCGGTACCGACTTCTGCTTCGGGTTTGATACCGCGGTGAACATTGCCACCGACGCCATCGACCGCCTGCACACCACCGCCGAGGCGCACAACCGCGTCATGATAGTCGAGGTCATGGGACGCGATGCGGGCTGGATCGCCACCTACTCCGGCATTGCCGGTGGGGCGGACGTCATCCTGGTACCGGAAAAACCCTTCGACTTGGAACAGGTCTGCGACCTGCTCAAGCGCCGCCACGCGCGCGGCAAGTATTTCAGCATCGTGGTGGTGGCGGAAGGGGCGCGCTACGCCCAGCAGGATGACCAGACCACGGTGGGCGGCAAGTTGGACGAGTTCGGACATGTCCGTCTCGGCGGCATCGGCATTTCGCTGGCCGAGGCCATCGAAAAGCGGACCGGCTATGAGACTCGGGCCGTGATCCTGGGACACATCCAACGCGGGGGCTCGCCCACCGCCTTCGATCGCGTGCTGGCCACGCGTTACGGTGTCCAGGCGATCGACATGGTCCATCAAGGCGAGTTTGGACGCATGGCGTCGTTGCAAGGTCAAAAATTGACCTCCGTTCCCCTGACCGACGCCTTGGGCCGCAACCGCAAGGTGGACCCCGAGCTTTACGACATGGCGTCCGTGTTTTTCGGTTAAGGTTGTCCTATTCGTGCGATGCGGCGGAACGGGACATTCCCGGGCCGCCTCGCCTTTTTGCCATGCTCCTCGTCATGCGCGCCGACGCGACCGATGCCCAAGTGGCAGGCGTGTGCGCGCACATTGAATCCTTGGGCCTCCGCGCCCATGCCATTCCGGGGGCTCAGCGCACGGCCATCGGAATCACCGGCAACCACGGTTTCCTTGAACTCAGCGATTTGGAAGACCTCCCCGGAGTGGCTGAGGCGATTCGCGTCTCCAAGCCTTATAAATTGGTCGGGCGCGAGATGAAACCCGAGTCGACCCTGGTCCAAGTGGGCCCGGTCGTGATCGGCGGCGGACAATTGGTGGTCATGGCCGGCCCCTGCGCGGTCGAATCGCGCGAGCAAATTTTCCGGGTGGCCGAGATCGTGCACGCCTGCGGTGCCCAAATGATGCGGGGCGGGGCCTTCAAACCCCGCACTTCGCCCTATGCCTTTCAGGGCCTGGGGGAGATGGGGTTACAACTGTTGGCTGAAGTGCGCGAGCGCTTTGGACTGCAGATCGTCACCGAGGCAGTCGACTTGGCCAGCCTGGAACTGGTGGAGCGCTATGCCGACATGATTCAGGTCGGGGCGCGCAACATGCAGAACTATTCCCTGCTCAAGGCGGTGGGACGAAGCCGCAAGCCAGTGCTGCTTAAACGCGGCATGTCGGCCACCTTGGAGGAACTGCTGATGGCTGCCGAATACATCCTCGCCGAGGGCAACTACCAAGTGGTGTTGTGTGAGCGCGGCGTACGTACCTTTGCCGACCACACGCGCAACACCTTGGACCTGAGCATCGTGCCGGCGGTGAAAACGCTCAGCCATCTGCCCATCATCGTGGATCCCAGCCACGGAACGGGACGGCGGGACAAGGTTCTGCCGCTGGCCCGCGCTGCCGTGGCGGTCGGCGCCGACGGCCTGATGGTGGAGGTTCATGACGCCCCGGACCGCGCCTTGAGCGACGGCATCCAGTCACTCTTTCCCGCCCAGTTGGAACAGCTCATGCGCGAGGTGACGGCCATCGCCGCTCTGGTACGCTGAACGTTCCGTGTTCCTCGCCATGGATGTCCCGCCACCTCGTCCGCGACCGCGGCCGGCTTGCCTTGCCGTTCTGACCGCGGGGTTGCTGCTGGCCGCCTGTACGCCGCCTGCGCCCCGTCTCGCGCCCGGTGTTCACAGCTCCATCTACGTCGCCGGGGACCCGGACGAGGTGCGGGTGTTTGACGCTCTCAATTACCGTCTACAGGCCCGCCTGCATGTAGCAGCTCATCCCATCGCGCTGAGCTTCAACCCGGCCCGCAACGAAGTCTATTGCCTGAGCGACCTGGGACGCGAGGTCACCGTCATCACGGTGCTGGGACCGTCGGTTGGCGCTGCCATACGGCTCCCCGCGCGCCCCGCCGCCATGGCGCTGAACGGCTCCGGCACCCACCTTTATGTCGTGACCGGTACTGTTCCCGGCGAGCCCGGGGAGCTGCTCGATTTGGATCTGGGCGCACGTCGCATCGCAGGTCGACTGGCGGTTGGCCGCGCACCCCACAGCGTGGCCATTGCCGCCAACGGCGACCAGGTGGCGGTCAGCAACGGCGGAGACGATACCGTGAGCCTGATCGACCCGCTGCATTGGACGTTGCAAGCCACGGTGGGGGTGGCGCACGGGCCCTCCCAGATCGTCATCCTTCCCTATGGGCACAAACTTTTTGTCCTCTGCCCCGCCGCCAATGCCGTGGCGGTGGTGGACACCCAACTGCATGCCCTGCTGACCTACCTGCCGGTGGGCCCCCGGCCTGCGCAGCTGGCGCTCAAGCCGGACGGCGGCGAGATCTACGTCAGCAACGGCGAGGCTGGTTCGCTCAACATCATCGACACCGCGGCCAATGAAGTCGCCGGTACGCTACTGACGGGCAAGAACCCGGAGGGGATAACGGTCGAACAGACGGTCGCCGGCGCGGTCACGGTCTACGTGGCGAATCAAGGATCGAACACGGTCAGTGTCATGCGGATGGACGACCGCAAGACCGTGGGGTTGATCCCGGTGGGCACCGGGCCGGACCGGCTGGTGCTGGGTCCCACCGGACGCACCTTGTTCGTGGAGGATGCCGTCTCCGGCGACATTGCCGTCGTGATCACCGACTTCAACTCGCTGGTAACCATGCTGCCCACTCCGGCTGCGCCTCGCGCCCTCCAGTTGGTGACTTTTCAATCTCCCACCCCCTGAAACCGTCGCGCCAAAGCAAATCGATCCGGACCAGGCCGCGCCGGAACGCCGGGTCGGCGACGCTCGGCTTCGACCCCGCCCGTTTTCAGTTCACGGCGAGCGCGTCCTGACTGAGCAGGGTCAGTTCCAAGCTTCCCTCGCCCGGCAACGCCTCACGCGGCGTGTTGTCAATCCACAAGGTGGCGCGCACCTGCAGCGCCACGCCTTCCCCCTGCGCGCCCAGCAGCGTCCGCGACACCGCAAGTTCCAGAATCTTACCGAGCGCATGGGTGACGTGGTCGCTGGGACTATGCCTGCCCTCGACCAGCGGAACCCGTATCAAGTGCGGCACCGGCCCCCCAATGTCAAACTGGACCTCGCCCACCGGGACGCGGGAACCCACGAAATCGAGTCGCAGGAAGAGCGTATCCGCGTCGAAGCCGGCGTGCAGGGCGGCCATGCAGCTGTGCTTGCCGTGCATCGCGGAGGTGCGGTGATCGGCATGGTAGACCGCCGCGCCCAGCCACTCGAAGTAGCTGCTGACCTGGCCGTCGAGGCGGGGATGAACCCAGCCGGAAGCGGGCTCCTGTCGGCTGCGGTCGCTGATTTGTCGCTTCAGCAACGGCGCCGCCAAGCTGCCGGGCGGGGTCAGCCCAAGATGGAAGTAGACCTGTGTCAGGTGCGCCCGAAAGAGGGCGTCGAACTCGACCTGGTTTTCGGAGTGATGCTCGGGACCGTACCACCAGTTCCAATCACTCCCTTCCGCGGCCAGCAGCGACTCAAAGGCCAGTTCCAGGCGCTCCGGCGCCAGCGTCTCCGCGCGGCGGGCCTGTTCCCATGCCCAGCGCGCCTGCCCCAAAAGGTCCCAGGCTCGATTGTCCTCCTCCGCTCCCAACCAGACGTCGAAATTGGCATTGATCCAGGAGCCTGGCACCACGTGGTCCAAGCGCACCACTTCCGGCTGCGCACAGGCAGCGCCCAAGGTGCAGGTTTCGACATCGGAGGCATGCGTGAGACGGTGATACACCGCTCGCAGGAACGCCCGGCCGCTCTGCGGAAAGTATTCCCACGCATTCTCGCCGTCCAGGATGACCGGGACCAACGCATCGCGGCCCGCGCTGGCCAACGGCGCGGCGGCCCGGCGGATGCGCTGGAGGAAGTCATCGGCGGCCGCCTCGGCATCCATCTGCGCATAGACGAAACCGATCAGGTCTGACAACTGATGATCACGAAAGAAAAGATGCACCGGGCGGCTGGCCGCGGTAAACAAACAAGGACCATAGAGCCGTTCACCGTCGTCGACGGCCCCGTCGGGACGCCGCGTAAAGCTACAGTCCAACGAGCGTCCAAGTACCCCTTCGTCGGTCGCCAGCCAGTGGAAACCGAGATCGGCGGCCAGGCGAATCACCTCGTCCGAAACGCTGCCCTCGGAGGGCCACAGGCCGGTCGGCCGCAGGCCGAAGACCCGCTGGTGTAGTTCACAAGCCCGCTCCAACTGGGTGCGCGCATCATCCGGCCAGCGAAAGCGTTCGCGCGGCATGGGCACAAAGGGGTGCGATTCCCCCGCCACCATGCTGTCGCACAGCAATGGAAGGATGGGATGGTAGAACGGCGAGGTGGAGAGCTCGACTTGACCGCTCACCTGCGCCTCGCGGTAGGCCGGGACGATGCGGGCCAGCAAGCCTGCCTGCGCCGCGCATACCGCCGCCTGGTCGTCAAGGTCGAAGCCGCGCCCTTTCGCAGCCAGTCGGCGGCCCGGTTCTTCTTTGAGAAAATACTCATCGAACCAGGCCAGCTGGCTGAGTACCTGCAGGTCCCGCAACTCGGCCTCGCTGAAGTTTCGGTGGGCACGCTGGTCGTTGAAGCCGTAGTTGCGGTACTTGTCGAGCAGCTCACGGTAACGCGGGTAACGTCCGATCAGGTGGGTGTGGTTGGCCTGGAAAAAATAGCGCAGCAGGAAACGCCGCCCCGCCACGTCGAGATCGGCCGCGGGCGTGCGCGCTGCCTCGAAGAATGGGTCGCGCGCGGTACCCGCGGCGTATTCGTCCAATTGCGCAATGAGCGACGGAACCAGGTTGAAAGTCAGGCGCAGGCTGGGAAACTCCTCCACCAGCTTCACCATGCCGTAATAGTCCTTAAGCCCATGCATGCGGACCCAAGGCAGGCGATACTCGCCCTCCCTCGGATCACGGTACAGGGGTTGGTGCATGTGCCAGAGCAGGGCAACCCGAATCATCCCCTCCATGATACTGGTGCGATCAGGCTCAGGACCCGGTGAACCACTTCCATTTACCCGTGGATGGTTCCAACTTGTTACCATCAGAGCCGGTGAAAATCATCACCCGTTACCTGTTGCGTGAAGTGCTGACGCATGCCCTCCTGGGGTTGCTGCTGTTCAGCTTCGTCATCTTCATGCGGGATGTGGGACGGCTGCTGGAAGTGGTCGTGCGCAGCGGTTCGGGCGCGTTGTTGGTCGCCCTGCTGTACGCGCTGCCCAGTACCTTTGTCTTTACCGTCCCGATGGCCGTCTTGGCGGGCATTCTGGTGGGTTTGAACCGCTGGGCCGCCGATCAGGAAATCGTGGCCTTGCGCGCTGCCGGCGCCGGTCTGCCGCTGTTTCTGCGCCCCTTGCTGGCCTTCGCCGGCGTGGCGCTGGCCTTGGCCCTGTTCACCACGCTGGTTTTGGCTCCCGCCGGCGCCCTCCGGTTGCAGGAGCTGGAGAACGGCCTGCGCGGCTCGCAAGCCGGGTTTGAAGTGCAGCCGCGGGTCTTTCTGGAGAACATTCCCAACCTGGTCGTCTATGTGGACGACGTGGTGCACGGCGGGCGCGGCTGGCGGCGGGTTTTTGTTGCCGACATGAAGGATCCGGCGGCGCCTCGCATCACCATGGCGCGCGGCGGGGCCCTGTTGAGCAGCAGCCCCAGCAGCCTGCAACTGCACCTGGAGAACGGCATCTCCTACGAGGACTCCTCCGCCCGACCCGACACCCTGCTGGTCAGCTCGTTTCAGCAGACCGACCTGCCCTTGCTGCTTCCCGCTCCCCGTGCCGGGCCGCCATCCCTGCCCGCCGCCGGGTTGGGGCAACTCTGGACGCGCATGCACACCCCTGCCGAGGCGCTGACGGCGGGCATCGAATTTCATCGCCGCTTGGCCCTCGCTTTCGCCTGCCTGGCGCTGGCGCTGGTGGGCATTCCGATCGGGCTCACGGTGCGGCGCGGCGGCAAGGCCAACGGCTTTGTGCTCGCCTTGGCTTTGGTACTCGCTTATTACCTGGTCTTCGTCACCGGCATCGCCTTGGCCCGCCAGGGACGCGTGCCGGTCGCTTTGGGCGTCTGGGCGGCCGATCTACTGTTCATGACCCTGGGCGTGGGCATGATGTTCGGAGTCAACCGCGTGCCCCGCCGCATGGAGACGGCGGTCGACCCGGTGGCGCGACTGCGCGCCGCTCTGGCCGCCTGGTGGGCGCGGACCGGAAAGGCGCAGCGCGGCCTGCAGCGCAACTGGCTGCCCTTGATCCTGGACGGCTACGTGGTCCGCGAGTTCGTCGGCTACATGGGCTTCATGCTGGCCGGCTTCCTGGTGTTGGTGCTGGTCTTCACTTTCTTCGACCTGCTGGGCGACATCATCAAGCATCGCGCCGGCGTCGTGCTGGTCGCCCGTTACCTGGCCTACCTGACGCCCCAGTTGTTTTATGTCACCGCGCCCGTAGCGATCCTGGTCGGCGTCCTGGTGACCTTCGGCCTGATGTCGAAGAGCAACGAGATCACGGCGCTCAAGGCGGGCGGGGTCAGCGTCCACCGCCTCATCCTGCCGGTGCTGGCGGTGGCGGGATTGCTCTGCACGCTGCAGTTCGTTCTGAATGAGACGGCGCTCCCGGGCTTCAACCGCACGCAGGATGCCCTGCGCGCCCAGATCAAGGGCCGGCCACCCCAAACCTACCTGCGCCCCGAACGCAAGTGGATCTTCGGGCAAAGCCATGACCTGTTCTATTTTCAAATCTTCGACCCCTACCGCCGCGAGTTCGCCAACCTCAGCGTGCTGCGCTTTGACCCGGCGACGTTCGAGCTGACCGAACGGATCCAGGCGCGCGCGGCTCACTGGGACCAGCACATCAACGGTTGGGTTTTTGAGGACGGCTGGGTGCGGACCCTGAACGGCGACCAGGTGACCGGCTTCGAGCGCTTCCAGGTGGCCGGCTTTCCCGTGGTCCAGGAAACACCCGCCTACTTCACCACCGAGGCGCGCGAAAGCACGCAGATGAGCTACCTGGAGCTGCGCCGCTATGTCCAGGAGTTGCGACGCAGTGGTTATGATGTCGGACGCCTGAGCGTCCAACTGCAGAAGAAGCTCGCTTATCCCCTCATCACGCTCATCATGGCGCTGCTGGGTTTTCCGTTCGCCTTGACGGTTGGCCGCCGCGGCGCCGTCAGCGGACTCGCGGTGGCGGTGGGGGTGGGAATCGTCTACTGGGTCAGTGCCGGCCTGCTCGAAGCCCTGGGCAACCTCAACCAGTTGCCGGCCGGCGTCGCCGCCTGGGCGCCGGACTGCCTGTTCGCGGTTGCAGCCGCCTACCTTCTGCTGCGCGTCCCAACCTGAGGGACGCCAGCCGATCGAGGGCGGCAGCCACCTTGGCCGCCACCCCCACCGCCGGCAAGCTTACTTCGTGCGTCCCGCTTCGCTGCCCGCCACCGCCGCCGCTCCGGCTTGCGCCGCAGCCAGCCGGGCAGTAATCACCCGGTACGGGGAGCAGGAAACATAGTTCAGGCCGATCCGGGCGCAAAACTCCACCGATGCCGGGTCGCCGCCATGTTCGCCGCAAATCCCCACCTTGAGTCCGGGGCGGGTTTTGCGGCCGGCCTCGGTGGCCAGCTTGACCAGTTGTCCCACGCCCACCTGGTCGAGGGTCGAAAACGGGTCCTGTTTCAGAATTCCCTGCCCCAAGTAGACCGGCAGGATCTTACCGATGTCGTCCCGCGAGAAGCCGTAGGTGGTCTGCGTCAGGTCGTTGGTTCCGAAGCTGAAAAATTGCGCCGACTCCGCAATTTCGCCGGCCACCAAGGCGGCCCGCGGCAGCTCAATCATGGTCCCCACCAGGTACTCCACCGTCACGCCGCTGGCCTTGAAAACTTCGTCGGCGACCCGGGTCACAATCTCTTTCTGCAGCTCGAGTTCGCGGGGCGTGGCCACCAACGGAATCATGACTTCGGGCAGCACCTTCTTGCCCTTCTTCTGCACGGCGACAGCCGCCTCGAAGATGGCGCGGGCCTGCATCTCGGTGATCTCGGGGTACAGGATGCCCAGGCGGCATCCGCGCAAACCGAGCATGGGATTGACTTCGTGCAGGTCCTGGACCTTGCGCAGCAGGGCCTCGAGACCCTTGACGTCGGAGATGCCGTAGTCGGCGTAGCGCTGCCGGATTTCAGTTCCCAGCTTGCGTTTGACCGGCCCGGTGGCCAGTTTCAAACGCTCCACGTCCACCATGATCTGTTCGCGCTGCGGCAGAAACTCGTGCAACGGCGGGTCCAGGGTGCGGATGGTCACCGGGAAGCCGGCCATGGCTTCGAAGATGCCGATAAAGTCGCGGCGCTGCAGCGGTAGAAGCTTTTTCAGGGCGGCGCGGCGCGCCTTCTCGTCGGCCGCCAGGATCATGGCACGCATGTGCTCGATCTTGCCCTCGCCGAAGAACATGTGTTCGGTGCGGCACAGCCCGATGCCTTCCGCGCCGAAGGCGCGGGCCGCGCGGGCATCGCGCGGGATATCGGCGTTGGCCCGGACGCCGAGCTTGCGATGGGGCTCGGCCCAGGTCATGAACTCAACCAGCATGGGGTCGTTGGGGTCGGCGGGCACGGTCGCCTGGCGGCCCTCATAGATCTGCCCGGTGGAACCGTCGATGGAAATCCACGCCCCTTCGCCGAAAATCTGCTTGCCGACGCGCAGGGTCTTGGTGTGCTCGTCCACCTCGATGCCGGTGGCGCCCGCCACGCAGCACTTGCCCATGCCGCGCGTCACCACGGCGGCATGGCTGGTCATGCCGCCCCGCGAGGTGAGAATACCGGCGGCGACCTCCATCCCTTGAATGTCTTCGGGCGTGGTTTCGGCCCGCACCAACATGACCGGGCCCTTGCCGGCGCGATGCCACTCCACCGCCGCCTCGGCGGTAAACACCACCTGCCCGACCGCCGCTCCAGGGGAGGCCGGCAGTCCGTTGGCAAGCGGCGTGGCCCGCGCGATCTGCTTGGGATCGAAGCGCGGAAACAACAGTTCATAGATCTGGTTGGCGTCCACCCGGAACAGCGCCTCGGTCTGGTTGATCAGTCCCTCCCGCACCATGTCCATGGCAATCTTCAACGCCGCCCGCCCGGTGCGCTTGCCGTTGCGGGTCTGCAGCATGTACAGCTTGCCTTCCTGGATCGTGAACTCGAAATCCTGGATGTCGCGGTAGTGATGCTCCAGGCGGCTGGTGATGGCACGCAATTGGTCATACACCGCCGGCTGGATCTTCTGCAGTTCCGAAATGTGAACCGGCGTACGGATGCCGGCCACCACATCCTCGCCCTGCGCGTTCATCAGGAACTCGCCATAAAACTCGCGGTTCCCGGTGGCCGGATTGCGGGTAAAGCCCACGCCCGTGCCGCTGGTTTCGCCGAGATTCCCGAACACCATGGCCTGCACGTTGACCGCCGTCCCCAGGTCGTCCGGGATGTTGTTCATGCGCCGGTAATGGTAGGCGCGGTCGTTGAACCACGACGAGAAGACGGCGTTGCGGGCCAACTGCAACTGCTCGTAGGCATTCTGCGGAAATTCCCGTCCGGCGTGCTTCTTGATGACGCGCTTGTAGCCGACAATGACGTCCTGCAAATCGCGCGCCGTCAGCTCGGTGTCCAGCTTGACCTTGCGTTGCTTCTTTTTGCCCTCGAAGACCTCGTCAAACAGGGGCTTGGGAACCTCGAGCACCACGGCGCCGAACATCTGGATCAGTCGCCGGTAGGAGTCGTAGGCAAAACGCGGGTTGCTGGTTCGGAAGGAGAGGGCATCGACGGTGGCGTCGTTGAGGCCGAGGTTGAGGATGGTATCCATCATGCCCGGCATGGAGAACTTGGCCCCGCTCCGCACGCTGACCAGCAGCGGGTTGTCGTCGTCGCCCAGCTTTTGGACCACGCTCTTTTCCAGCTTGCTCAGTCCCTCCCGGGTCTGGCGCTCCACGTCGTCGGCCACTTTGCGCCCCAGGCGAATGTACTCGCGACAGGCCTCGGTGGAGATGGTGAAGCCTGGCGGGACAGGCAGGCCTGCATTGGTCATCTCGGCCAGACCGGCGCCTTTGCCGCCCAGCACGTCCTTCATCTGGCCGTTGCCTTCCGCCTTGCCGTCGCCAAAAAAGTAGACGTATTTCGCCATCAGCGCTTGCTCCCCGTCAGTACAGAGTGAATTTGTTCGAAACCGGCGCACAGAACAACTGCGCGACAGAAAAGATTACAGGACACAGGGCATGGCCGGAAAGCAGAAACGACACCCGCGCACCGGAAAACGCCGCCTCACCTCGCATGGCCCGGCCGCGGGGGCAGGGACCGCGGGCACGGCGTGCGCCTCACGCGGTCCCCTCAGTCCTCGTTGAATACGATCTCGGAAAAGTCCGCCACGCGCGAGAGCTCATGCGCCGCGAAGGCCAGCAGCCCCAGGCGGTTGGCACGCAGCCGCGGGTCGTCGTCATTGACCCGCACCGCAGTAAAGAACTGGTCGAGGACCGGCCCCGTCGCGGCCACCTGCAGCAGTTGGTGTTGGTAGGGCGTGGGATCGCCGCCCGCCACCGTGGCACGCTGTTGCCAGCGCGCATGTTCGACCGGCAAGGCGCGCAGTTTCTCGGCCAGCGCTTGTTCGGCGGGATCCCTGAGCAGGTCGGCACTCCACTCGCGGGTGGTCCAGTTTTCCTTGCGGACGATGTTGCGGATGCGTTTCATCGCGGCTGCTGCACCGGCAAAAGCGCTCGCCGCCTCCCGGCGACACGTCGTCACGGCCTCGACCCGGCGCCGTGCATCGAGCGGATCGTTGGCGGATACCGTTAGCACCGCCCGCACCGAGTCCACGGCATGGCCGCCGACTTCGCGCAGGTAATACTCCAGCCGCTCCAGAAAAAACTGCTGCAGCCCCAGCCGCGTGGCCTGATGGTCGCCTTGGTCCGGGCCATACGCCCCAAGGGCCGTCTCCAGAGCTTGGTTGAGATCCAGCGCCAAGTCCCGCTCCAAAAGTGTCCGGATCACGCCATTGGCCTGCCGGCGCAAGGCGAATGGGTCGCGCGATCCGGTGGGGATCTCCTGCACCAGGAACATGCCGGCAAGGGTGTCCAGCTTGTCGGCCACGCCCACCGCGGCGGCTTCCTGGTTGGGCGGGGCAGGACTTTCCGTCGTGAGGGGTTCGTACTGGAAGTAGATGGCGTCGCGGACCCCGTCACCCAGCCCCTCGGCCGCGGCGTAAAGACCGCCGATTTTGCCCTGCAATTCGGTGAACTCCTTGACCAATTCGGTGGTGAGGTCGCACTTGGCCAACTGCGCCGCCAGTGCGACCACCTTCGTCTCCGCTTTCCACGCGCTCGCCAACCAGTGCGCCAGTCGGAGGTTGCGCCTCGTCTTCGCGCCGTAGTCGCCCAACTTGGCGTGGAAGGTGACGTGCCCCAGGTCGTCGACGCGACTGTGCAGGGTCCGCTTGCGGTCGGTCTGCCAGAAGAATCGGGCGTCGTTAAACCGGGCGCGAAGAACCCGCTCATGGCCGTGGCGGATTCTGGCCACGCGATCCTCCCGGGGCTCACCCGCCACATCGGTCACGGCCAGGAACCCCGGACACAGATGGCCCTGAGAATCGTTCAGGGCAAAGTACTTCTGGTGATCGCGCATGACGGTGACCAGGACCTCCGAAGGAAGCTCCAGGTAAGCGGGGGCAAAGGTTCCCAACACGACCGCCGGGTTTTCTGTAAGATCACGCAGCGTGGCCAGCAGTGCCTCGTCCGGCCGCCAACTCCAGCCGGCATGAGCGGCGGATTCGCTCAACTGCCGACGCAGCATCGCTTCCCTTTCTGCCCAGTCAACAATGACATCATGTTCTTTAAGTGTATCAATGTAACCATTTGCATTATCGATAGTTACATGATCATCATTCGAGTGGCGATGGCCGCGAGTTTGACCTCCCGAAGTCAGGCCGGCCAGCTCGACCGGGAGCACGGTGGCGCCGTGCATCACCAGCAGCCAGCGCAATGGGCGGACGAACCGTGCGCCGGAAGGTCCCTGCCATTGCATGGCTTTGGGAAGGTTCAGGGCCGCGAAGGCTTCCGGCAAGAGAAGGCCGAGCAGTGAGCTGAGCGCCATTCCGATGTGGCGGCGGCGAACCGCGACGTAATCGCCCTTGGGAGTGGACACCCGATACAGGTCGGCGGCGCTGGCCCCGAACTTGGCCGCAAAACTGAGCGCTTGGGGCGTGGCTGCGTTTTCGGCGGTAAACGCAAGTCGGGCGGGAGGGCCGATTTGTTCCTCCTCGCGGTTCGGCTGTTGGGGCGCCACGAATGGAAAAAGTGCGGCCAACCGGCGCGGCGTCCAGAACACCTTGGGCGCTTCGGCCGGGGCCGCGATGAGGCCTGCCGTCGCCAGCCGGGCGGCCACCTGTTCAGCGAATTGGCGCGCCAAGCCGGCCACCATGCGCGCGGGAATCTCCTCGCTACCCAGTTCAATCAGTAAGGCGTGGTTCATGCGGAAATCCAGCGTCGGCGCAGGGTTCAAGCCGGTAGCGCAGTAGCCACCTGTCGCGCCACCCAGGCCCGCGCGATTCCCACCGCGAGGGTGCGAACGCGTTGGATGATCCCCACCCGCTCGGTGACCGAGATGGCGCCCCGCGCATCGAGAAGATTGAAAAGATGAGAGCACTTCAGGCAGAGCTCGTAAGCGCCCAGCAGCGAGACGCGTGACCCGCCCGAAAGCTCGGCGGCGGGAGCGACCGCCAACAGGTCCGCACACTCCGCTTCGTAAAGCTCGAAATGCCGCCAGAGACGCTCCACATCGGCCGCTTCGAAGTTGTAAATCGACATCTGTAGTTCGTCCTGCCAGCGCACGTCGCGATAGGTCACGGCATGCCCCTCGGTCGTACGTGTCCAGACGATGTCGTAGATGGACTCCACGTCCTGCAGGAACGCCGCGATGCGCTCCATCCCATAGGTCAATTCGGCGGCGATGGGGTTCAAGTCGATCCCGCCGCACTGCTGAAAATAGGTAAATTGCGTGATTTCCAGGCCGTCGAGCATGACCTGCCAACCCACTCCCCAAGCGCCCAAGGTCGGGGATTCCCAGTTGTCTTCTTCGAACTTAATGTCGTGCTGGTCCCAGGCGATGCCGATGGCCCGCAGGCTCTCCAAGTACAAGTCCTGAATGTTGCCCGGCGGAGGCTTGAGGATCACTTGGAACTGGGTGTGTTTATAAAGGCGGTTGGGATTCTCCCCGTAACGTCCATCGGCGGGTCGCCGGCTGGGCTGCAAGTACGCCACCCGGTAGGGCTCCGGCCCCAACACCCGAAGGAAGGTTTCCGGGGCCATGGTGCCGGCGCCCACCTCCATATCCAACGGCAATTGCAGGATACAGCCCTGCTGCGCCCAGAAGCTTTGCAGCTGGAGCATCAATTGCTGATATGTGGGAGTCGCCGATTGCGTGGGCATGTCGAGTCCCAGTCATTGTATGACATGCCCTTTCCGCCCGGCGCTCTTGGAGTTCAGCTTTCTTCGAGCAGCGCCCGGGACTGTAGGCGAAACTCCAAGTGTGCTTCCAGGCGCTGCAGCAAGCACCGCCGTAAATCCCCGGCCGTCTTCCGGCTCTCCCAGCCTGCAACCGGGATGGCCGTCAAGGGCGTACTCTGCATGGCGATGGCGAGACGCCGTCCCCAACGGCTGAGCTGGCTCATGCCGCTATAGGCACACTCCCCACAGCGCAATCCCTCCTCGCGCGGGTGAAAAAAGACCGGCAGCAATTCCGACGGAGCTTCGCTGTGGGCCGCCCCATCCAGCGCTCGTCCGCAGGCAGAACAGATCGAAAGGTCGGGAAGGAATCCTGCCAGGCGCACCATCCAGAAGAGGTAATAGGTCAAGGGCAGCCAGATCGGCACGCCGCTCCGCACCCGTTCCAAAACCACCAGCAACAGCCGGAAGACCCGCTCATTCACCTCGTGGTCCGGCAGCAGTTTATCCGCCACCTCCGCAATCAGAGATAGACCCAGCGACGTTTCATAGTCGGCCGCGGCGACGGCCATCATGGAATTCACGACCTCGCAATGATCCACCGTGGTCAGTTCGCGGTTTTCGCGTTCAAAAAACGCGATACGTACCTGGGTCAGCGGCTCGAGAGCAGCCCCAAAGCCTCCCTTGGTGCGCCGTGCCCCGCGGCAGACACCACGGTACTTGCCGAACTCGCGAGTCAAAAAACAAGCGATCTTGTCCGATTCCTTGAGGGGAAACGTCCGCAGAATCAACGCTTCGGCAGTGCGAACCGGCATAGAAAGGAACTTTCCCGAGGCTACCACGGCGGGGGCGCAGCAGTGTCCGATAACGAACTTTTGCACACGCTGCGCCCGCTTTGCGGACAACCGGTTGACATAATTCTGAACCGAGAGCGCCGATCAGTGTCGCCCCTCAGGCGAGGGCCTATTCCCCGCCCTGAATCCCATCCTCGTCCTATAGCGCGAAGTTCACCCGCCAGCGAAAGACGTAGTGGAATTTGGAAGTGCGCGAAGACGAGTTCAGGCCGGCTTGTTGAAGTCGACCAAATAGCAGAGTGCGCCCCGGTACCAGACCAGGTTGAGATCTTCGACTTCGGGCGGCAGGAACTCAATCGGCGGATGGAACTCGTACAGGGGATTGAGCCGGACCATGAGACGCCCCATCCAGGTATCGCGGCGATCGGGCCGCAAGCCTTCCGCGCTGATGACGATGCGTGCGCCCGGTCGCGCCACCCGCAACATTTCCTTCGCCGCTTGGTGCCGGTTGCTGAAGGTATTGAAACTGCCAAAGTGAAGCACGGCGTCAAAGCTCTCGGCGGCAAACGGAAGATTCACGGCGTCGCCTTCCACCAACAAGGGGGCCAACCCTTGGCGCACCAGCTTCCGACGACTCTGCTCCAGCATACCCGGCGATATATCGAGACCCACGAGCCGTCCGCTGGGTCCCACCCGGGCGGCCATCAAGACCAAATTACTACCCGTGCCCACGCTGACCTCAAGCACGCTCTGCCCGACCTTCAGGTCCAGGCGCTCAACCAGGTGGAGGCGCGCTTGTCGATCGGAAAAGCCACGCGCCCACCCCATCACAGAGAGCGCTTGGTCGTACGCCCAAGCGGTGCGGTTATAAAACGTGCGCCATCGCCGGTCAGGAGCTTCCATAATTTCGCGCCCCCCGATTATATAGTTGTCTCGTCTCGCGGTGACCTTTGCCGCCCTAAACTCGCAACGTCGGGGACGCTGATTTGTTACGCTGCCTCGGTGACCAATCGCTTCGATGTGCTCGGGCTGGGGCTCAATTCTCAGGATCAAATCATTTCCCTGGGCATGTTTCCTGCGCCCGGAGAAAAGGTGCGCTATACCCGGGCAGTTCCCACCCCCGGCGGTCAAGTCGCAGTTGCCTGCGTCGCGTGCCAGCGGCACGGCCTGCGGTCCCGGTATGCGGGTTGCGTTGGCGACGACGCGGCCGGAACCCGCCAGTACCAAGCGCTTGCGGCCGAGGGGGTTGAGCTGAGCGCCCTGCGCGTCGTCCCAGCAACCGCATCGCAGCAGGCCGCCGTTTTCCTCGAAACGTCCGGCGAAAGGACCATTGTCTTCGAACGTTCCGCGGCTCTGGTCTATCCTCCGGAGGCGGTCTCGCCGGCATGGATCGCCTCAGGAACATGGCTTCTCGTCGACGGCTATGACGCGGCTACCGCGGCGCATGCCGCCCAATTGGCCCGCGTTGCCGGTACCCGCGTTCTCGCCGATCTGAGCTTCTTTCAACCCGGAGATCGCGAACCGATTGAATCCCTGCTACGCCATACCGATGATCTGATCTGTTCCCAGCGCTTCCCGGCATCCTTTTTGGGCGTGCACTGCCCGCTGGATGCGCTCCCGTTGCTTCGCACCCAATACGGACTCGCCCGCGCCACGATCACCTTGGGGCGCGACGGGGTCTTGGGGCTTGATGCCGAGGGATGGCATTACAGTCCTGCATTTGTCGTCCGAGAGACCGACACCACGGGCGCCGGCGACGTTTTTCACGGCGGGTTTCTTGTCGCCCAACAGCACGCCACATGCTTTTCCGAATCCTTGACCTTTGCAGCAGCCCTGGCCGCACTGAACTGTACGGAGCGCGGAGCACGCGGGCATATCGCCACCGGGCACGAGGTCGCCACGTTCTTGAGCGCCGCGGCGCGCCATCCCACTCCAGACTGGCTGCGGCACTTGGCGCTTGCTCAGCGCTCCTGAAATCCCATGCTGCCGCTCCGTGTCCATGCCCCGCGTTCGACCGTGCCGTGGGTCACATGGGCGTTGCTGGTCACCAATCTCCTGGTTTTCTACTACGAACTGCGGGTGCCCCCGGCCTATCTAAGCACCGCCCTGCTGCCCACATACGGCCTCATACCGTCCCGACTCACGGCGTTTTTAGGCGGGTCCCCGGCCGCTCCCTGGTCGGTGCTGCTGCCCTTGTTGACCAGCCAGTTTTTGCATGCCGGATGGCTGCACGTTCTGGGGAACATGTGGATGCTCTTCCTGTTTGGAGACAGCGTCGAAGACAGGCTGGGCCACCAGGGTTTTGCCGTGTTCTATCTCTCCTGCGGTCTGGCGGCGGGACTGACCCAATGCCTGCTGCAGCCGCACAGCACGGTGCCGATCATCGGCGCCAGCGGCGCCATTGCCGGCGTCATGGGCGGCTTCATGATGCGCCACCCGCGGGCCCGCGTTTTGACCCTGATTCCCCTGCTCTTCTTCTGGGTGGTGGAACTCCCCGCCTGGGTCATATTGGGTTACTGGTTCTTTCTCCAAGCCCTGAGTGGGAGTACACTGCTGGCGCTGCGTGGTGCGTCGGCCGAGGGCGGGGTCGCGTGGTTTGCCCATCTCGGCGGTTTCATTACAGGCGCCTTTCTGCTTCAATGGTGGCCGACAGATCCCTGACTTGAAGGAAAACAGGATGACTCGTCCTTGGTCCGTTCTTCCACTCACCGTGTTTCTGATGTTGGCGCCTTTGGGTGTAACCCCGGCCGACGCGCAGGCCGGTGACATTGGCCCAGCCTACGCCCAGGTACTGCGGCCGGCCCCGGACTTGGCACGCATCGCGCCGGTTTCCGACGTGAGCTTCAGCAAGGACGCCCTGCGCTTTCATCTGCTCAGCGGCCGCCTGGCACTCACGCAACCTGTGGAGGGCCATGTGGCAGCAGCCGTCTTTGTTGGCCAGGGGGAACTCGACGTCGACCCACCCAATCCCATCGAGCGTGACCAGATGCTGGGCTTTACCGGCCAGCCACGCATTGCCCTGCCCTTCACCCAAGCCTTGTTTCGCTTCGGCGATGCGGACGCCTTCCTGGCCGCTCTCGGTAGCAGCGTGAAGTTTGGTCCCGGTGCGGACGCCGGTTTCGGCAATGTGGTCGACGCGCGCGCCCATGACATCGAGGCCGAAGGCCTCGCCGACGCCGCCCTCGTGCTGCAAAGCCTGGAGGCGGGCGACCCCGTCAATGGGCTCTGGCTCGTCGACTTGAAGTCGGAACGCAATGGCTGGGTGCAAGCTTCCTTCGACCCTCTACAGACCGAGGAGGTGCGCGTTCATCAGTACCGCCGCGCCGCCAAGACCGGCCTGCGGGTCTTTGATGACGTTTGGACGCAGTTTGTTCAGGCCTCGGACCGCAAGGCCGGGGTGACGGCGGCACAGAAACACCCCGAACTGCTGCAATTCAATGACTATCACCTCGACATCACCGTGCCGGGAAATCTGGACATCACAGGCGATGCCACGGTGACGCTGAACGCGTTGCAGGCAGTGGGACGGGGCGTATTGCTCCAACTCGACTCCAACCTGCGCATCATCGACGTCAAGACCGGCGACGGTCAGGCCGTGCCCACCCTGCAACCGCGTGACCCCAAGCGCTACCGGGCCCCCGACTATGTCGGCGACTGGCTGTTCGTTCAGCTCCCGGCCCCGCTGACGCCCGGCGTCAAGCTGAAACTCGATTTCCGCTATCAAGGGAAAAATGTCGTGACCCGCGTCGGGGACGGCAACTACTTCTGCCGCAGCTCGGGCTGGTATCCCAGCTACGCGGTGGGAGCGGCACTGCACCGCAGCGACTACGATCTGGTGTTCCACACCGCCAAGAAGGACACCGTGGTGGCCACCGGCGCCAAGGTTCGGGACCTTCAGGACGGCAAGGACCACATCACCGAGTGGAAGAGCGACATGCCCTTGACGGTGGCTGGTTTTGCATTGGGCCAGTACAAGGTGACCAGTGGCGAGGTTACGCTACCGGATGGCGGCAAGACCGACGTCCAGGTCTATTCCAATGTGCAGCCTGACGATTTTTTCCGCTCTATCAGCACTGTCGGAGACACGCCGGCGGAAGACGACAGCGGTGCCGCCGCCAGCGTGCGCGCCCTGCCCCCCGGGCTACAGACCTTGAACACGGTGAGTCTCGCCCCCAAGGTACTGCAGGAAGTCAGCAATGCCCTGCGCGTGATGGATGCCTACTTTGGTCCCTATCCGTACAGCAAACTCGCGGTTTCCAACATCCCCTACTCCTACGGCCAAGGCTGGCCCTCGCTGCTCTATCTGAGCAGCCTCAGCTTCCTCGATCCGACGCAACTGCACGGTCTCGGCGCGGGACTGCAGACGCAGCGCCAACTGGGCGACACCTTCCGGGCACATGAAACGTCGCATCAATGGTGGGGGCACGTGGTGGGATGGGAAACGCCCCACGACCAGTGGATGTCGGAAGGCTTTGCCGATGCCTCCTCGCTGCTTTACGAGTCGATTCGCTTCGGCCAGGCACGGGCGCTGGAGACGCTTGAAGAATGGCGCCGCAATTTACTGGTCAAAGACCAGTATGGCGTGATCGCCGAACAACTCGGCCCCCTGTGGCTGGGCAATCGGCTCGACTCCTCCCACGGCCCCACCGGCTATGCGGACGTCGTCTACGAAAAGGGCGCTTACGTGCTCTACATGCTGCGGGAAATGCTCTACAACCCGGCTGCGAAGAACCCCGACGCCGCCTTCATGGCCCTCATGCACGACTTCACCAAGACGTTCTACAACCAGAATGCTTCCACCGAGGATTTCAAAATGGTGGCGGAGCGCCACATGCTGCCCATCATGAACCTCGACGGCAACCGCAAGCTGGATTGGTTTTTCAACGAATACGTCTACGGTACCGGCATTCCATTTCTCAAGGTGAGCAACTTGGTCAGCGACTCTGGAAGCGGCCGCTTCGATCTGGCCATCACCGTGCACCAGGAGCCCGGCGACTGGAAGGGGCTGTTGCCGATCTATCTGTACCGCGATGCCACCCATTGGGGACGCGGCCTGCTACCGATCACCAAGGCGGACCAGACCATTCATATCCCGCTTCCCTTCCGGCCCGTAAAGGTCGTGGCCAACCAGTTCGACGATATGTTGGTCGGCGTGCAGCAATAACGCGTCACCCGCGCCGCACCTAGTCGTTCTTGCCCTGCCGGATCAGCGCCAGGAACTCCTGGCGGGTCTGGTTCTCGTCGCGGAAGCAGCCCAGCATGGAAGAGGTCACGGCCGACGAGCCCTGCTTTTCCACGCCCCGCATCATCATGCAGAGGTGGCGGCATTCAATGACCACCCCGACGCCCTGCGGTTGCACCAACTCCTGGATGGTCTGTGCGATCTGGGTGGTCAGGCGTTCCTGGACTTGCAGCCGTCGGGCGAACATGTCGACCAGGCGTGGGATCTTGCTCAGACCGATGACGCGGCCGTTGGGCACATAGGCCACGTGACAGCGGCCGAAGAACGGCAACAAGTGGTGTTCGCAGAGGCTGAAGACTTCGATGTCTTTGACGATGACCATCTCGTCGTACTCCACCTTGAAGAGCGCCTTGTGGAGAATTTTTTCGAGATCCGCCTGGTAGCCGCTGGTGAGGTAGGCCAGGGCCTTGGCGTAGCGCTCGGGAGTGCGCAGCAGGCCTTCACGTTCAGGGTCCTCGCCGACCCGGGAGATCAACTCGCGGACCAGTTGTTCGGTCGTGACGTCGCCCAAGGCGGACGCGGTGGTGAGGGAATCCGATTTGCCGTCCATCGTTCTCCTATAACTCCGCGCCTTGGTTGGCAGGCGCGCCGTGACACAGTTCAAGTTCGGCGTCCGGTGGCGCGCCCTGGGCAGGGACGGCGCGGCCCCGCCATTGCACCCGGCCATGGCGGCGATGATGGCGCGCCGAGAGCAGCCAGAGCCATGCCGCCGCCGCCGCCCCCGGAATGATTTCGGGCGTGGGTGACCAGCCCAGTCGGCGCAGGCGTCGCGCGACGTCCAGATAGAGCAAGCCGAGACACAACAGTCCCATCAAGGCGGCGGTTGGCAGGCGCAAGGTCCACAGCGTCAGGCTGGCCATGCCGACCAGCACCGGCAGCAGCAGTCGCAGCAGCGGGAGCGGCCGGGGCGGTCCCCACAACAGGTAAAGGTTCTTGATCCAGCCTTCCCACAGACTGTCGCGGTCGCGATACATGCGGGTGCGTACCGCGCCGCGTCCGGAGCGGAAGCGCAGTCGGTAGCCCGCGCCTTTCAAACGCTCCGCCAAGCGCAGGTCCTCCAAAACCTCCCCGCGCAACGCCGCATGACCGCCCACGGCTTCATAGGCGGCGCGCCGAATCAGGAAGAACTGGCCGTTCGCGGCGGCACAGGCATCGTCCGGGTCATTGACTCGCGTGAAGGGGAACCGCCGTTCCAGCTCTCCGTAGATCACGGGAAGCACCGCCCGCTCCCAGGTACTCAACACCTCTTGCTCGGGAGACAACGAAAGCGCGTCCAAGCGGTCGATTTCCGCCTCGCGGAGGGCGGCCTCCAAGCCGCCGGGCAGGAGTCGGGCATCGGCATCCATGAACAACAGCCAGGTGGAGCGTGCCCGCGCGGCAGCCAGCCACACGGCGTGATTTTTTCCGGTCCACCCCGTGGGAAGCGCGCCGGCGGTCAGCACCTGCACCCGGGCGTCATGACGCGCCCAGTTCGCCATGAGCGCCGCCGTCCCATCCAGCGAACCATCGTCCACCAGCATCACCTGTTCCGGCCGGGACGCGAGCAGCGCCGGGATCGACGACGGCAAGGTTGCCTCCTCGTTCCGCGCGGGGATGATGACCGTGACCGGCAGATTGACTGGCGTTGCGATCACAAGAAAAGAGTGCGCCGTCGGATTCATCGACGGCGGCAGCGATGACTGCGATACTGGGCGGGCTGACCCTGCACGACGTACCTATGATAGCCAACTCTTACACCTGCGTTCGACATCCTCCCGCCCGGGCCGCGGCCGGAGCCCGGAAGCGCGGCGGCCGGGCCGGAAGGTGGCTGTTGGCTCCGAGTCTCCTGCTGGCCTGCACCCTGGCCTGCCAGGTCCGCGCCCGGCCCGGCGTCGCGGCGCCGGCATTTACCGTGACCACGGCGCAAGGCACAGTGCGCCGTTTGGCGGACTACCGCGGCCAGGTGCTGGTGCTCAACTTCTGGGCGACCTGGTGCCCCCCTTGCGTCGAGGAGGTACCGTCGTTGAACCTCCTGCAGGGGCGCCTACAGGGCACCCCGGTTTCCTTGCTGGCCATCTCGGTGGACGTGGACGCCGCCGCCTACCAGCGCTTCCTGCAGGCCTACAGCATCCAGTTCCCGACCGCGCGCGACGGTGATGCCACCATTGCCCGGCGCTACGGGACGGTTCGCTACCCGGAAACGTACATCGTCGCGCCTGACGGCCGCGTGGCGCGCAAGATCGTGGGGCCCACCGACTGGAACAACCCGGAGATGGTGCGGTATCTTCGCGACCTGGCCCGCTAACGGCCGTCTAGCGCTCCGTCTCGGGCTCCAGCCGTACCGGCTTGTGTCCCAGCGGCGCCGCCGCCGCCCCACCCCGAAACGACGTCAGACAGTCGTTAAATAAGCGTGCAGTCGCGGCGGCGCGAGCGCTGGGAACGGCGGCGAACCCCAACAGGAGCTGGTGCTTTCCGGCCTGCGGCATGCGTCCCACGGGCAGAAAATAAGGCGCTGCGGCCGCAAACAGCAATCCCTGTTCCCGGCAGTGCTCCTGCAGGGCGGTCGCCGACGTTCCCGATTGCAGTTCGCACCACAAGTTGGTCCCGGCGTCGGGCACGGTCCAGCAGAGTTCGGCGCCCACCTCGTGTCGCAGGGCGCCGGTTAATGCTTCCAACCGCAGCCGACACTCCCGCCGCAACTTTCTGAGGTGGGTTTCGAAGTGTCCCCGGGTCAGAAACTCGGCCACCGCGGCCTGCACCAGCAATGAACTGTGGGAATCGGTCAGCATCTTGAGGGCTGCCAGGCGTCGCGTCACCTCGGGCGGCGCCACGGCAAACCCCAACCGCAGCCCCGGCAGGAGCGATTTCGAGAAACTGCCCACGTTCAGACACCGCCCCGGCGGCAAGGACATGTATAAGGGCCGCACCGCCGGCCCTTGGAAGCGCATCTCCGCCGCGTAATCGTCCTCGATCACCAGGAATTCGAACTCCTCCGCCAGTTCGGCCAGCAAGGCCCGGCGGGGAGCGGACAGGCGAACCGAGGTCGGCCACTGGCAGTTGGGCGTCAGGTACACCAACTTCAAGCGCCGGGCGCGTCCACGGCGCAACAGGGCGGCCAAGCGGGAAATGTCGGCGCCCTGGGCGTCGACCGGCAGCGCCAGCAAGGCGGCGCCCTCCAATTCAAACCGGCGACGCGCCGGCGGATAGCCAGGGTTCTCCACCGCCACTTGGTCGCCCGGTTCCAAATACAGGCGGGCTACCAAGTCGAGCGCCTGTTGCGATCCCGTCGTTACCACCACTTCGCCCGGGTCGGCGGTGACACCGCGTGAAAACAGGAACTCGGACAAGGCCTCGCGCAAGCCTTCCAGTCCGAGCGGGTGATCCTGCTGGGTCAGCCGTCGCCACTGCCGTCCCACCACGTCGTCCAACACGCGCCGGAAGGTGTCCCAGGGAAACAAATCCAGGGCCAGCAGGCCGCTGTTCAGGTTGACGCCGGCGGAACGGCGCGCTTCGAGCAGCGTGGCCCGGTCATCGATGCCGGGGAGGGCGCGACCCAGTCTCGAAAAGGCCGGACCCTCGCCCCGCGTTCCCCGCCTGGGCGCCGGCCGGGCGGCGGGTGGCGGCCCGGAGCGCGGTCTGGATCGCTGCCCGGAGCGTTCCACCGTGTCCTCCGGCAACTGCCGGGCTACAAAAGTGCCCCGGCCCGGGCCTGCCTCGACGTACCCCTGCGCGTTCAATTCGTTATAGGCGGCAATGACCGTGTTGCGGTGCACGCCGCAGGCGGTGGCCAAGCTCCGCGTGGGTGGCAGCTTGCGTCCGCGTGGCAGTCGCCCGGCTTGAATGAAACCGACGATCTGCTGTGCGATTTGCTGAAACAACGGCCGCGCCTCTCCCGGCGCCAGTTGGAGGGGTAAATCCAGCACGCTGCAAGGATACCGCCAATGGTCTGTATTGGTCTAGTTGGGGCAGTGCCCGCGACTCGCGCGCGCCTCGGGGTTGCAGCAGCGGCCATCCGGCGTTCACAGATAGCGCGCCCGGCTCTCCGGCGTCTCCGGCGCCTTGGCTACGATGGTGATCCCCGACTCATCCACATGGTAGCCCCGCGCCCGGTCGGCATCGGGATCAAAGCCCACGGTGCTGCCGGGCGGGATGTGGGCGTTCTTGTCGATGATGGCGCGCTGCACCCGCGCGCCGCGCCCGATGACCACGTTGTCCATCAGGATGGCTTCGTTGACATGGGCCTGCTCGTCCACCACGACGTTGCGGCTCAGGATGGAGTCTTTCACGAAGCCTCCGGCGATGATGCACCCGCCGGTGATCAACGATTGCACCGCCTCACCGCGACGCAGGGCTTCGTCAAAGACGAACTTCACCGGGGGCGTATTAAAACTGGCGCTCATGATCGGCCACGCGAAGTTGTACAGGTTGAGTTCCGGCGTCACGCTGCGCAGGTCCATGTTCGTTTCGAAGTAGGTCGCGATGGTCCCGACGTCCCGCCAGTAGGGCCGCTCGACCTCGTAGCCGCGGTGCACCGGCAGGCGGTTGGAGGTGAAGTCATAGGCGTAGACGTCCATCTTCTGCACCATGTCGGGAAAAATGGATTTGCCAAAGTCATGATCCCCGCCCTGGGCGGCATCCTGGATGAGCACGTCGACCAGAACGTTGGTGTCAAAGATGTAATTGCCCATGGAGACCAGCGACCGGTCGTTCTGACCGGGAATGCGTGGGGCGTCGGCAGGCAGGGGTTTCTCGACAAATCGCTCGATGCGCAGGTCGGCGTTGACCTCGGCGACGCCGAACTGACGCACCTCCTCGGCTTCCACCGGCAGGCAGGCCACGGTGGCCGCCGCCCCGTGTTCGAAGTGGAAGTCGGCCATCTGGCGAATGTTCATCTTGTAGACGTGGTCGGCGCCGAACACCGCCACCGCATCCGGGGCGAACTGCTCGATGAGATTCAGGTTCTGGTAGATGGCATCGGCGGTGCCGCGGTACCAGACGTCGCCCATCTGCATCTGTGCCGGAACGATGGTGGCAAAGGCCTCGCGGGTTCCACCCATGAACCCCCAGGCCCGCTGAATGTGGGTGATGAGCGATTGCGCCTTGTACTGGGTCAGGACGTAGACCGCGTCGATGCCGGAGTTGACCAGGTTGCTCAGGACGAAATCAATGATGCGGTAACGGCCGCCGAACGGCACCGAAGGCTTGGAGCGGTGCTTGGTTAACGGGTACAGCCGCTCCCCCTTGCCCCCGGCAAGAACGATGGCGAGAATGCGTTGGCGACCGCGGGATGGCGACATAGCGCAACCTTGACGCAACATCGTACCCGAAAACGGCCATTGTGCCGGGGCGCGGCGCCGCCGAACCGTCAGTCGGTCTGCTGCGGTGTTCCGACCGCGGCCGGAACGGCGGGCACGCCACCTGCCGCCCGGCGCACCCTCTCTATGAAATGGGAGTGCAGGCGCAAATCGGTACCCAACTCGGGGTGGAAGGTGGCCGCCAGCACGTGACCTTGTTGTACGGCCACCGGGAGCTTCCCTTCCTCGGCCAGCACCGTAACCGCGGCGCCCAGGCGGGAAAACTGCGGGGCGCGGATAAACACCATTTCAAGCGGCTCCCCACCCTCTGGCAACCAGCGACCCTGTCGGATGGAGCTGTCCACCTGGCGTCCATAGGCATTGCGGACTACGCTGGCATCCAACACCCCAAGCGACGGTTGGGCGGGATGCGTCACCTCACGGCTCAACAGGATGGCGCCGGCACAGGTCCCGAGCACCGGCCGTTCCTGCACGTACTCCTGCAGGCGCGCCCAAGTCCCCTCCTCAGCCAGCAGGCGCAGCATGGTCGTGCTCTCGCCGCCCGGCAGGATGAGGCCGTCCAACCCGTCGAAATCCTCGGAGCGGCGTACATAGCGCCAGCACAGCTCGCCGGCGGCAGCGCCGGCCGCCGTCCAACCCGTCGCCCCCAGGCGCTGCAGGGCATGCGCATGGGCGGCGAAAGCCCCCTGCAAGGCCAAGATGCCGATGGTCATAGGGTGCTCGGCCTACCACCCGCGGGTTTGCAACTGTTCCTCGGGCCGCAGGCTCGCAATACTGATGCCCCGCATCGGCTCGCCCAAATCCTCGCTGATCTCCAGCAACACCTGCGGATCGCGGAAGTGCGTGGCGGCACGTACCATGGCGGCGGCGAGCGCCGCCGGGTTTTCCGACTTGAAGATGCCGGAGCCGACAAAGACCGCTTCGGCGCCCAGTTGCATCACCAGCGCCGCATCGGCTGGCGTGGCAATGCCGCCGGCCGAGAAATTGGGCACGGGCAATCGTCCCTCGTCAGCCACCAGGCGCACCAACTCGTAGGGGGCCTGCAGTTCCTTGGCGCGGGTATAAAGCTCGTCCGCTCCCATCAGCTTCAACTCGCGCATCTCCCGCACAATGGCGCGAATATGCTGCACGGCGTGCACCACGTCCCCGGTTCCGGCCTCGCCCTTGGTGCGGATCATGGCGGCGCCTTCGGCAATCCGCCGCAACGCCTCGCCGAGGTTGCGCGCTCCGCAGACAAAGGGCACGGTGAACGCCTGCTTGTCGACGTGATGTTTTTCGTCGGCTGGAGTCAGCACCTCGCTCTCGTCGATGTAGTCGACGCCGAGCGCCTGGAGCACCTGCGCCTCGACAAAATGCCCAATGCGGCACTTGGCCATGACGGGGATGGATACCGCCTGCATGATCTCCCGTACCTTGCGAATACTGGACATGCGGGCCACGCCGCCCTCGCGGCGGATATCGGCGGGGATGCGCTCCAAAGCCATCACGGCACAGGCGCCCGCTTGCTCGGCAATGTGGGCCTGCTCGGCGTTGGTGACGTCCATAATCACGCCGCCCTTGAGCATCTCGGCCAGCCCGGTCTTGAGCCGCAATCCGTTCAGTTCCATACCTTCAAGCGTGCCTCGCTTTTCACTTTCCGGGAGGTACCAAGATTCCGTGGGCCAACTAGACCAATCCTTGCTGCCTTCCACGCCACCGTCTTCGCGACTGCACCAGCATTACCGGGAGCCGGTTGCCCGTCTCTTGCCGGTGCGTTTGACAGGGCCCGCATCCCGGCGTACTAACAAAGCAGCCATGTGCCTGCGTTCTGCCGTGCCGTCCCACTTGCTACTACCGAGCCTGCTGTGTTTTACGTTCCCCTGGGCGAGTGCACAGGCTCCTCCCACCCCGCCGCCCCTGTTCCATGCCCAGGCCCAGGTCGTTCTCGTGCCTGTGAACGTTCGCGATCGTCGTGGTGATGCGATCACCAACCTCAAGGCCGGCGACTTCCGCCTCACGGTGGACGGTGCGGCGATGCCAATCACGGCGCTGGATTACGTCGCGGCGCCCGTGGCCCCCAAGGCGCAACCGACCCTCGCCGAATCGGCCAGCACGCTCCCCGCTAACAGCTTCATCAATCAAGCCTCCGGGCCCGGGCGTTCAAACAACCTGGTCATTCTGCTACTCGACTTCCTCAACACCTCATTGGCCGATCGCATCGTGTTGCGCCAGCAACTCCTGCGCTTTCTGGCCCACCGCTTAAAAAGCGGTCAAGAGATCGGCATTTACGCGCTGGGTAGCCGCTTGGCACTGCTGCAGCCATTCAGCCACGATCCCGCCCCCCTCATCGCCACCGCCCGGCGTCTGTTGCACCACAAGGACGTGCCGCCTCCGCCCAAGGGTTTTGTCGCCGTGATTCCGGCCGAGGTCGCCGGCACCGCCCCCAACGCTGCCACCCTGACCGGAACGGTTTTCACCGCGCCTGCGCCGCCCGCAGGAATCCAGGCGCAACAGGGCGAATCCCAACCCATCTACGCCGGCGCGGATCAGGCCATGGAGTTCCTGCAAACCTCGGGCGCATGGCAGGCCAATAATTACCAGCAACACTCCCGGGCGGCGGAGACACTGATTCAATTGCGCGAGTTGGCGCAAGCCTTCGCCGGCGTCCCGGGCCGAAAATCCATCGTCTGGCTGACCGGTGACGTGTCGCCGCTCAATCCCAGCATGATCTATACGACCTTGCTGCGAAACCCGACCATGGCGACGCTGCGCACGCCAGAGTGGCAGATTGCGGCGACCTTCGATGCTCTGAACGCCGCCGGCATGTCGTTGTTCCCGGTGGATGTGCGAGGAATGGTTAATACCGGACTGGCCGAGGCCGAGCGCAGTCTCAGCCATGCCGAGTTCATGCAGACCGTGGCCGGTTCCCAGGCCAACGACGAGTCTCCCTACTCCGGGGCGGTCAGCTTGCGTGAGGGCGAGAGCGCCAACTCCACGTTGGCAATGCTGACCGCCGCCCAGCAAACCGGCGGCACGGTCCTGCAAGGGAGCAACAACCTGAGCCGGTTGTTGGAGCGTGCCCAGGCGCTCTGGTCGGATTACTACGTGGTCAGCTTTCAGCCTCGCGCCGTTGCGTTGAACGCGATGCCCCGCTACCATCGCATCGCCGTGCGGGTGGAACGTCAGGGTGTCCAAGTCTATGCCCGCCAAGGCTACCTCGACCGTCCCACCCGGTTGCAGGCGTCCAGTGAAGAGCAGCTGCGCGATTTTCAAGAGGCGGTTCGGTCGCCGGTCGATCTCACCGCGTTGCCGTTGCAACTAGACACCAACGGCATAGAGCGCGATGGCAAACTCTTGGCCCTTCCCTTCGGGCTCACGGTCAAGCGCGAGGGCTTGGCCACCGCAGCGGATTCCGGCAAGGTGGCCTACAACCTGTCGTTCCTCACCCTCGTGCGGGATCGTCACGGGAAGTTGGTGGCACATTCCGAACACCAGTTTCGACAGGTGCTGACCACCGACATGGCCGCCCGGTTGGAGCGGACCGGGGTCACCTACGCCGGCCGATTCGAGGCGCCCGCCGGTGACATCTATTTTGGCCGCGTGATTGTCCGAAACAATCTCACTGGCCAAATCGGCAGCATCACGCTGGAGTTACCTTGGGAGTGACGCCGGGACGACCCGGCGGCGGCGCGCCGGTTCGCACCGCGTCGTTTCAGACCGCAATCCGGGGTTGCTCTCTCGGATCAACGATTGGGTCCCGGTGCGCCGGTGTCTCGGCTTGGATCAGCAGCGTCTCTCCGATCAGGTCTTTTTGCTCATCGGGCCGGGCCCGACCTTCCGGCAGGCACGCCGTTGGTCTGGTACGTCTTCCAGGCCTCATCGGGCATAAACGTTCCACCGTGGACGATCGTGGCCAGCACCTCCTCCGAGCGCTGCAGAAACGCACCCTGGTGCTGCGGCGTGAGGTTGTTGTGTGCCGACTCGATCATCGGCACGGCTTCCTTGGGGCCTTGGATCTCGTCAAATTCAGTCCAGATGCCGGCGGGCGGCGCCGCAGTATCGATGAAGCCCATCGCCACCAGCGAGGGCGCGGTGATACGCCGTGCGAAGTTGACGGTGTCGAAATACAGTGCCGTCTGCATCACCTGCGGATCGTTCCAATTCCAGTTCGGGTAACCGGACCGGCGACCATGCAGGTCGCCGTTGGAGTCGGCGCCGGAAGGCTCGTTGACGATGACAGCGGTGATGCGGCCAGGATTGAGGCCGGCGGTGACAAGGGACTGCTGGCCGCCCATGCTGGTGCCCATCACGACGATGGTTTTGCCGTCCCAATCGGGGCGGCTTTCAATGTAGTCAAGGGCGCGCGTATCGCGCAGATACATTTTCAAAAAGTATGACGTCTCGCGGCCATGGTCGCCAATGTGGGCATAGTCGCCGGGAACGCCGCTTCCCTGGCTGGGTGGCAGGTCATGCGAGTCTACATCGAAGGTCAGCCAGCCCTCGGAGGCGCGGTTGGTCGCTGTTGAGGGGTTCAGCGCATAGACGCCGGCATATTGATAGATCACCAGCGCCGGAAACTTGCCCGGACGGGCCGGGGCGGCGAGGTAGCCCTGTACGTGCGAGCCGACGCTTTCCAGCTTGACGGCGTAAAGCTTCACGCCCGAATGCGTATCCACAACCGGGGTGAGCACCGGATGGATCGGAACCTTCTTCAGGGCCGCCAACTGCGACTTCCAGAAGGAATCGAAATCCGTCGGGCACTTGACAACGGGCTGCATGGCGAGCGGCGCCAAAGCAGCACCCAGCGTGGCCACACGGTGCTCCTCAAAGGAGGCCAACGACGGAAACGCCGGGCGAATCAATCCATAGTTGGGATACTTGTCGAAAAGGCTCTTCAGCTCAGGATTGGCCTGTGCGAGCAGCGCCTTCAGCGTGGCGTCCATCTGCCGGATGCTCGCGAAGGTCGGTCCCGGCGCCGGCGGCGGCGCTTGGTAATCGACCGTCACATACAACATGGCCGGCTCGGCATAGCTGGTTTCAATTGTGGCTTTGCCGCCGGTGAGTTGAAAGCTGCCGGCCTTCACAAGTTCCAAGTTGTTCTTGGTGATGCGATAGGAGTAGGTCCCGCCGAGCAGCGCCGAGCCCGGCGCCACGGTGACGTTCCAGCCCACGGTATCACCCAAGGCATAGATGCCGTTGTTATGGAAGGGGGAGAAAATCAGTTGCTGAGCTCGCGCGCTTGACGCGCTCAACATCAGCCCCGCGACTGCGACCAGCACCCTGCCTGCAATGCGGACCATTGATTGGTTCATGAACCTTCCTTGGGGCGTACCAGGGTCAGCCTGGTGGGACCGCCGGAGCGGCGGTCTACGGCGCTACTCGGCCCTGCGGATACTGATACTGAATCATGCGGTCGACCCAGGCGATGAAGTACCTCATGTTGGGAGCGTCCGTATGTCCGCCGTCATGCTGACGCCAGGCCAAGTGGCCATGGAGCAGGCCATGATTCACCGGAGGCATTGTTGCACTGCTCCAGCTGCCCGACACCCCCAGACCGCGCGCGCCGAGTAGCCGAAAAACCGGGCTGGCCGCCACCGTGGCCATGAAGCTCCCTTGGTGGTCGAGCCATTTGGCGTCGCCTTTCTCCGGAATGCCGTAACTGATGAAGGTGAGCCGGGGCGCGCAGAGCGCGATGAGCTCATGCGAGTCCACCGGCAGGTCGCCGGGGGTTCTGCTGCCCGTGGCCGCCTCCGAGGCGCCGTATTTCATGAAGTTGCCGGCCATCCAGTAGTACTCGCCGGTGGTGAGGCTTTCGAGGGCCTCGCCCCAGTTGCGGCGCAGCAGCGTCGCTCCGCCCTTTCCCGAGGATCCCACCAGCGCCATGGCAAATCGCTGATCGAAGGCCATGGTGACCAGGGCCGCCTTTCCGTAGCGCGAAACGCCCTCGATGCCGACATGGTGGTAATCGACGGCCGGATCGGTTTCCAGGTAGTCCAGCCCGCGGCTGGCGCCCCATGCCCACGCCCGTAACGCGCCCCAGTCATCCGGCCCGCGCGGCTGCCCGTGATTGACGAGGCCGATGATGCCGCGGGTCAGTCCCGCGCCGTTGTCGGCCTGCACACTGGTCGGGTCGAGCGCAGCAAAGCCCCAGCCCGCGGCAATGAGCTCTTCCGTGGATGGCGGATCCCCATCGGCATTGCGCTGGTCGGGGGAGAAGGGCGAGGGAGGAATCGGCTGGAAGGATGCGTCCCGGGCAAACACCGGTTGTAACGAAGGATCGTGCTGCACGAGCATCGACTTCAGGGCCGCGTTCACCTGCGCCAGTTCCTGGGGCGAGGGCTGGGTCCGTGGAAAGGGACTGGGCCCAAACATGATCAGGACCGGCACCCTCTGCCAGGCGTGAACCGGTGTGACCAGCGTCATGGTGATGTGGACTTGAATCAGCGGGTAGGCCGTGTTGTCGACGTTCCCGATCAGCTGTCGGACCGTGACGGGATAGTCCCCCACTGTGTCACTGCCGGTTCTGACCACCGTCCAGTGCACTCTGGGGACCTGCTGCGGGATGCGGCCATACACGTCGCGCTCGAAGTCCTCGACGATCTCCGGGCGACGCCGTTCCCACCACTGGCGGGCCGTCGTTACCTTCTGCCCCGAGTGCATCGTCAGCACATCGGGCAGGCTGCGGTACGGATTCGCCAGCAGCTCATCGTAGTTGGCGCGATCAGGCGCGTTCTCATTGCCGCTGGGACCCCGCCGCAGGGTACGGATTCCCAACTGATCCATCATGTTCTGGTGGTCCTGCTCGGCAGTGAAGCTGACCGGCGGACGCGGGTTGGCCACTGCCGCAGCGCCCGCTTGGCCGAACAGAGGGGCGGCCGACACCACGAGGCCGAAGACGAGCGCAACGCCGGCCCGGTGCCGGGCGGTACGAAGACGGGGCGATCTCATGAATACCTTCCTGGCCATCACGGGGTGCACGGCTGGTTTATCGACAGTGCTCGCGCGCGCTGTTTCGCATCAGCAAGCGGCGCCGCTTCGGAACGAATGAAAAAGGCGAGCGGCACCGCCGCAGCCATGGCGCCATAGCCGGCCGGTGAAGGATGCAGGTGGTCGCCAGAGTCATAGGCCGGCAGCAGTTGCTCCAGATGCTTCGGGTCCCGTACCACGCGGTCGAAGTCAACGACGGCGTCGAAGTGGCCAGGCGTGCGAATCCAAGCATTGACCGCATCCCTGTCCGCGCGGTGCCGGGCATCCCGGCGATCATAGCCCGAGTCGCCGTCCGGCGTGAGTGTCGCGCCCACCACTCGCATTCCCTGCCCATGCGCACGCCGCACGAGTTGGGCATAGGCGGCGATGATGCGTTGCACCAACCCAGCGTGCTCTGCTTCGGGCATCGGTTGCTCCAGCGTCAATGTTCCCAGGTCGTTGATGCCTTCCAGCACCAGCAGGACGCTGGCCGCCGTCTGGCCGGCGACATCGCGATCAAACCGCGCCAAGGCGTTGGGACCAAGCCCGTCCTGCAACAAGCGGTTTCCTCCGATGCCCAGGTTGAGCACACCCCAGCCGCGTGTCGCCCGCGTGGCCTGCAGGCGTTGCGCCAGTTGGTCGGGCCAGCGGTCATTGCCGTTGGTGGTAGCGCCACGTCCATCGGTGATCGAGTCGCCCAGGATGACGATGGCCGAAGCCGAAAAGACCTGCGCCACGTCGACACCGGAAAGGAAGAACCAGTGTTCGGTGGCCTCCGCCTGCGACAGGCTGACCGCGGAGACCCGCATGCCGTGCGCCAGGAATGACGTTTCCCTGGAGCCGGGATGGCTGGTCTGCTGCGCCGGCGGGTCTTCCAAGTAGAGCGTGACGGCGAGGTCCGACAGCGCCGTGGCCGGGAACGTGACGGGATCGGAAACGTACTCCGCACCGGCCGGAATGGTCACGTCATGCCGACCGGAGAACGTCAACGCCACGTCGGTGGCCGGGTCGATGCTGCCGACGGCCAGAGAGAGCGGGCGCGCAACGTGGGCTGAACCGATGTGCAGCGGCGCGACGCCGAAGGCATTCGACAGGCGTACCCGCAAGGCGCGACCGCCGGCCGAAAGGTGCACGATTTGGCGCAGCGTGGCATCGCGCAGGTCGGGGGTCGGGAGGGCGTTGCGCGCTTCGGGAACCTGTTGCGCCGCGGCCCATGAGCCGACCCAGTTCAGCCGGTGGCCGGCTGGCGCAACCTGGGCCCGGGCCGTCCACGCATCCCTCCGGGCCATGGTGGGCAGCAGGGCGAGTAACAAAAGGAGTAATCCTCGCGACGCTTTTCCAGCGGCGGGCGGGACGGGGCGATTCCGCATCCTCGCATTCTGAAGGAATCCCGGCGGCGCTTCCAGCCATGGCCTGGAAGCGCACGCCGGGATCTTGGTCGGATCGGAGTCAGCAGAACTTCCCACCGGCATCGCGGGCATGGCCGGGCGCGGCGGGTCTCACGAAAACTCGAACTGTTCCTGGTGCACCTGCGGATCGGCCTTGATCAGCAGCGTCTTGCCGGTCAGCTGCTCGATCTCCTCGATGTAGGTGGCGCCACGCGCCTTCAGGCCGCGAGCCACGTCCGGGTTGACCCGCAGCACCATGTCCTCCCGCTCGATGCTCTTGGCCAACTTTTTGGCCTCCGAGTAGATCTCGTTACACATGGTGGTCACCGACTTTACCAAGCCTACGCCCTGGCAGTACGAGCAGGGACTGCCCAGCGTCCGTTCCAGTGACTGCTTGACCCGCTTGCGCGTGAGCGCCACCAGGCCAAAGTCGTTGAAAGCGAGCAGCTTCGACGGGGCGCGATCGGCGCGCATGGCCTCCTCGAAGGCCTGCATCACCTTCTGACGGTTGCGGCGCTCGTCCATGTCGATGAAGTCGACCACGATGATGCCGCCGAGGTCGCGCAGCCGAATCTGGCGCACGATTTCCTTGATGGCATCGACATTGACCTTGACGATCGTGTCTTCCAGCCGGTTGGACTTCCCGACGTACTTGCCGGTGTTGACGTCGATGGCCACCAGTGCCTCGGTTTGGTTGATGACGATATAGCCGCCGCTCTTCAGCCAAACCTTGCTCTTCAACGCCTTGTTGATCTCGTCCTGGATGCCGAAGTGCTCAAATAAGGGCGTCTCGCGACTGTACAGCCGGATGCGCGAGGTCAGTTGCGGCTTGAAGTAGTTCACGAAACGAATCACGCGCTGGTATTCGTCATCGGTATCCACCCAGACATGGGTGAACTGATCGGAGAGCAGATCGCGCAGCGTGCGTTCCACGAGGTTCAGGTCGTGATGCAGCAGGCGCGGCCCCTTGGTCTTCTCGAACTGCTGGCGCAGGTCGGACCAAAGATTGCCCAGGAAGCGAATGTCGGCCTTGAAATCCTCGTCGCTGGCGCCCGCACCGGCGGTACGAACGATGAAGCCGCCGGGTAGGTCGCGGGTATTGTCGAGAATGAGGCGCTTGAGGCGCGCCCGTTCCTCGTCCGAGCCAATCTTGCGCGAAACCCCGATATGCCCGACCGTCGGCATGTAGACCAAGAAGCGGCCGGGCAGGGCGATGTGACTGGTAATGCGCGCCCCCTTTCGACCCAAGGGCTCCTTGGAAATCTGGATTAAAATTTCCTGGCCCTCGTGCAGGAGGTCGCCAATCAGGCGCGCTGGGGTGCGCTCCCGTCCCGCGGACTCGCTGCGGGGTTCGGAGCGGGCTTCGGGCCGCGCTTCGGAGCGGGTGGGCGCCTGGGCCGCGCCGTTAGTCCGCACCGAAATGACGTCGTCGGCGCCCAACTCGGAGACCGTTCCCTCGCTACCGGGTGCTCGCTCCGGCGTGGAAACTTGAGGGGAGCCGCCGCCGTCCGGGCCGCGGCGCCGACGCCGTCGGCGGCGTCGACCCTGCATGTGCGCCTGGCCGCTGGCGTGGCGCGTCGCGGCGCTGGCCTCGCTGTCCGGGGAGGCGTCCGAGGGGACGCCTTCGGCGGCCATGCTGGCCTCCGCCAAGCGCTCCTCCTCCTCTTCACTGAGGTAGTCGACCTCGGCGAGATCGGTGAACTCGGATTGATCGGTGGACTGGAGCTCAGGAGCATCGCTCTCTGGCTCTGCCACCGGCTCCGTGTCGGACGACGGGGGCGCACTCTCGGGATGCGCCGGCGCTTCGTATTCGGAGGTCAATTCTGAATCGGACGGTGGGACCTCCGCCGCCACGGGCGGTACGAAAACCCCCTCCGCCGCCGGCTGTTCCGCCACCCATTCTTCCGGCTTGGCTGCCGTCGCTGGCAGCGGACTCGCCGGAAGCGGTCCAGGAGCGGCATTGCGATATTTTGCCAGCGACTCACCTGGCAACACAAAAGCCGGGTACTCCATCGGTTGGCGGGCCGCCGGCGCAGCGCTCCTGCTCGGGGCCGTCACTGGAGCTGAAACCGGCGGCTCCCAAGCGGCGGGTTTCGCCGCTTCGGCGACGGGACGCGTCACCTCACCCGAGGG
>Ga0102924_1000482_pt1 | contig 49689 bp, 44 predicted proteins | sample PaiPotPPM11metaG_FD_80116 | JGI IMG/M metagenome (GOLD analysis project Ga0102924, IMG submission 80116) | Iron sulfur acid spring bacterial and archeal communities from Banff, Canada, to study Microbial Dark Matter (Phase II) - Paint Pots PPM... ... | reverse complement strand
TACGATGATCTCACCCACTGCGGATGCTACTGGCTCCTCGTTGCCGAGCACGCTGCATTCGACTTCCCGCCCCGTGATCGCCTCTTCGATGAGAACCCGCCCATCCAGATCAGAATGAAATGCTGCAACGAGCGCGCCGGGAATATCATCTTCTCTCTCTGCCTTCGACACGCCGACGCTGGAGCCCATATTGGCAGGCTTGATGAAACACGGCAGACCGATGATGGTGACAATCCGCCGGAGAACATCGCCCGGCGCACGCGCCCATTCCGATTCGCGCACGAGGTGCGCGCGCGGCGTCGGCAGCCCGGCATCGCGGAAGAGCGCCTTCATCATCGCCTTGTCCATCCCCACCGCCGAGCCGCGCACGCCGGAGCCGACATACGCGATGTCCGCGAGTTCGAGGAAGCCCTGCACCGTGCCGTCCTCCCCGAATGGCCCATGTAGCACCGGAAACACGACATCGAGGCGATGCAATTCGCGGGACACACCTTCGGGCCCTGCGGTCAACGCCGTGTCCCGCGCGGCGGGAACGACGGCATGCGAAATGGCGCCGGTGTCCGGCGGCTGTTCGGTCAGTTGTCCACCGGCAGCGAGCAAGTCGCGCATCGGTTCGCCGCCGGTGAGCCACTGCCCGTGCCGCGTAATACCGACGGGAACGATCTCGTACACATCGGGATCGAGCGCGGCTATCACCGACTGCGCGGACGCCAGTGAGACGGCGTGCTCGCTCGATTGCCCGCCGAACAGGACGCCGACGCGGATTTTTCGCCCGCGCGGCGCCGGTCGCTCATTGCTCATGATGCCCCCGCATCCCGCGTATCCCACCGGCCGATGCGCTGCACTTCATACTGCAGTTCGATGCCAAACCGCGCTTTGACGCAGGCGCGGCAATGATCGCCGACCGCGAGCACCTCCGCCGCTGTCGCTCTGCCAAGATTGACGATGAAGTTCGCATGAACGGGTGAGACCCGCGCCTGTCCAATGGTGAATCCCTTCAGGCCGCACGCCTCGATCAACCGCCCCGCCGCGTCGTCGGGCGGATTCTGGAACATCGAGCCTGCCGATGCCGCCTGCGGTTGGGCCGTCTTGCGCCAATCGTGATATTCGATTGCCCGCGCCCGCAACTCGGCGGGATCGCCCGGCGACAAGCGCACGCGAATCGTTGTCAGGACGCCTTTAAGCGTGCCATCTTTGATCGTGCTGTGCCGGTATGAATATGCGAGGTCATGCGCCGTGATCGCCCCAGGTGTCCCGTCATAGCGGATCACTGTCGCATCGAGGAATGTCGCGCTCATCTCGCTGCCGTGCGCGCCCGCGTTATTGACGACCGCGCCACCGAGCGTTCCCGGCAAGCCAACGGCCCACTCCAGCCCCGCCATTCCACGCTCGCCGCACGCCTCCGCGAATCCGGACATCAGCATTCCGGCATGGCCCGTGACGATGGATGCGGTCCGGTCGGCCAGATCAACCTGAATCATCGGACGCGGCGTGAGGACCTTGATAACCAGGCCCGCGACTCCGGCGTCCGCCGCGAGGACATTACTGCCTCCGCCGATGACCGTGACCGCGATACCTTCCGCGTTCGCCCATCGCAGGCCATCGCGCAACGGTTCGTCGCCGTCCGCCGCGCCGGTCTTGAGGAACCATTCCGCCGGTCCACCGACGTGCAACGTCGTGTGACGGCGCAACGGCTCATCGGCTCTGATCGCCGCACGGTCAGTGAGACGTATTCCCGCCGTCATCTTACCCCCTCGCGGGATCGCAGCATTCGCAGCACATCCGGGCCAACCGTCGTACTATCTCCCGCTCCGAGCGTCAGCACGACATCACCCGGCTGCACCTCAGAGACAAGCCGTGCCACCGTGGCTGCAAGATCACCGCTATACACCCCGCGCCCCGCCGCGATTGCAGCGGCAATGTCGCGTGCGTGGATGGTACCGGGATCGCGTTCCCGCGCCGCATAGATGTCGGTGACGAAGGCGACATCCGCATCCGACAGCGCGGCGGCGAATTCAGCAGCATACAGCACGGTGCGGCTAAAGGTATGCGGCTGAAAGACCGCCACGATGCGCCGCCGAGGATATCGCGTCCGCGCCGCCGCGAGCGTCGCCCGCACTTCGGTTGGATGATGCGCGTAGTCATCAACGACCGTCACACCCGCGCCCTCGCCGACGACCTCGAATCGCCTTCCTACGCCCCGGTACGCCGCGACCGTACGCAGTGTCTCCCCCGCATCCACACCGATCGCCGCGCACGCCGCGACCGCCATCGCGGCATTCAGCGCATTGTGCGCGCCAGCAATCGTGAGCGTTACGGGGCCGATTGAGTTGCCACTGTGCGTCAGCACGACGGCGCCCGCATCGCACGCAACCTGCCAATCCGCTGTCGGCGAGGTGCCTACGGTCTGTACGGTTTGCGGTGCCATCGTGTGTGCGACAATCGTCACACTCTTTGGGTCATCCGCGTTCATGATCATCGTTCCGCCTTCACGGGTCTGGCAAGCGAACTGCGCGAACGCGTCGAGATACGTCGTAGCGGTCGGGAAGATGTCGGGGTGATCGTGCTCAATATTCGTGATGACGGCAATATCCGGCGTGAGGTGCAGGAACGAGTAATCGTATTCGTCCGCCTCGACGACGGCGAGTAGACCCGCACCATTGCGCGCGCTCGTACCGAGGTCACGGACTTCCGCACCGATAACGAAGAGCGGATCGTAGCCGAGCGTGGTAAGGATGTACGCGATCATACCGCTCGTCGTGCTCTTGCCATGCGTGCCCGCCACCGCGATGCAGCGCCGTGCGTTCGCCAGTGCCCCGAGCAACGCGGCTCGCTTCACCACCGGAATGCCGCGTGCCCGCGCCGCCGCCAGCTCGACATTCTCGTCGGATACCGCGGCCGAGATGACAACGAGCGCCGCATCCCCGACGTAGCCCGCGTCATGGCCGACATGCACCACCGCACCGAGATCGCGGAGCAGTGCGAGCGCGGGCGAATCGCTCCGGTCCGAGCCGGTGACGCGATAGCCCTGCGCCAGCAGAATGCGCGCCAGCCCGACCATCCCCGCGCCGCCGATGCCGACGAAGTGAACGGTCGTGCCCGCCCGCGGGAGCGTCATCTCACTCATCGCCAAGCCCGTCCGTTTGTGGCACGCGTCGCGCCGACCGTTTCGGCGTTGGCGTCGCGCGGGAGATGCTAATGAGCACACCGAGCGCGCCGAGCGTCACCGCGAGTGATGAGCCGCCATAGGAGAAGAGCGGCAGCGGTACACCGGTAAACGGAATCGCCGTTGTCACGCCGCCGATATTGATCACCGCCTGGAAGACCAGCCACGTCGTGATGCCGGTCGCCATAATCGCGCCGAAACGATCCGGCGCGCGCAACGCCGTCCGGTAGCCGCGCACTGCCATCGCCGCGAACAGCCCGATCACAACGGCGCAGCCGACGAGGCCGAGTTCCTCGCCAATAACCGCGAAAATCGCGTCGGTGTGCGCGGCGGGAAGCCAACTGAACTTTTGCCGAGAGGCGCCGAGACCGAGGCCGAAAATACCGCCGTCACCGAGCGCGATTCGCGCTTGCCAGAGTTGCCAACCCGCGTCTCGCAGGTCGCGCTCCGGGTGCAGGAAGAGCAGCAACCGCTCCCGCCGGTACGGCGCGGTGAGGGCAAGCAGCGCGAACGCACCCACGCCGCTCATCATGAAGAGCCCGAGTTGGCGAATATCCGCGCCCGCGATCAGGAAGACACTGATGCCGATCACGGCGAGCACGGTCGCCGTGCCGAGGTCGGGTTCGAGCATAACGAGGAAGAGGATCACGCCGAGAATGATCGCGAAGGGTATCGCGCCGTTGAGGAAATGGCGAATCCGGCTTCCCTTCCGGTCCAGCAGGTCCGCCATATAGAGGATGAGGACGAATTTCATGATCTCGCTCGGCTGGACCTGCACCGGCCCGACTTCGAACCACCGCCGCGCGCCGAACACCGTCCGCCCAAGGGGAAGGACGGCGACCAGTAACAGCACGTTCACAATCATCGCGGGCACCGACCATCGCCGCCAAACATGGTAATCCACCCGCGATGTGACGAGCAGTGCCGCGACGCCAAGGAGCGCGGAAACGGCCTGCCGCTTGAGAAAGTAGAGGCTGTCGCCCGTGTCGCGGATGCCGACCGCGTACGACGCGCTGAAGAGGATCAGTGTGCCGAACGAAGCGATGACGATCAGCGTGCCGACGAGTATCGTGTCCACATGCCCGGCGGTCACTGAGCGCGCAGGCGGGCGCGTACGATTCAGCGTGATCCGCTCAACTACCACGAGCGTGCTCCGTTTCGTGTCGCAACTGCTCGACAATGGCGCGGAATTGATCCCCGCGATCAAACTCGTTCTGAAAGAGACCGAACGACGCCGTCCCCGGTGAGAGCAACACGGTATCACCTGCCCGTGCGAGGCTGACTGCCTGCGTGACGGCATCCGCCATGCTCCGCACCGGCCCGATGACTGTGCCTGCATAGTCGCGCGCTTTCAGCATCGCCTCCAATGGTGTCGGCACCCGGCCATCGAAAAGAATGACCGCCTTCGCGCCGAGCATCGCGTCCGCGAGGGCAGTGAAGTCAAGCCCCTTGTCCGACCCGCCCGCAAGTAGGATGACCGGCCCCGGCGTCGTCTCCAATGCGGCAACCGCCGCCGCCGGAGCGGTCGCTGCCGTGTCGTTGATAAACCGGACACCGCGAATCACACCGAGGTCTTCGTAGCGGTGGGGCGTGCCGCGAAATGTCCGCAACCCGGCGCGCACCGCGTCCACCGGCGCGCCGTACGCGAGCGCCGCCGCCGCCGCCGCGCATGCATTGATCCGGTTATGCGATCCTGGCAGCGCGAGATCCGTTCCTCGTCCGAGCGGATACGAGCGGTCGCCATCGGCCCACAAGAGCGTGTCTGCATCCTCGATCCACCACGACCCGGGCGGATACCCTGTTCCGGGCGGCAACGCGCCGAACGACACGACATGTGCCCGCGCTTCTCCCACGTGTCTGTCCAGGAAGGCGAGGCCCGGATCGGTCAGGCCGCGACCACGCGGCCATGTCGGCACAATAAGCGTGTCGTCCGTAGTCTGATACCGCGCGATGGCCCACTTCGCCTCCGCGTACACGTCGAAACCGGGGTAGCGGTCAAGGTGATCCGGCGAGAGATTCGTGATGACAGCGATATGTGGACTCAGTCCCCGCTCGCCAGTCGCTTCCAGTTGAAAGGACGAGAGTTCCAGCACAACGGGCGTCTCCGGCCTAATTGCGGGGAGTGTATCGAGCGCTGAAATGCCCATATTCCCGGCGATGACGGTTTCCGGTTTCCACTCCCTGAGCATCCGGCCGGTCCAGAGGGCCGTCGTCGTCTTCCCTTTCGTCCCCGTGACGCCGATCACGGGCGCGGGGCACGCGGCGAGGAAGAGCGTCATCTCCATCTCCACCGGAACGCCCTCCGCACGCGCCTCCACTAAGAGCGGCGCGTCGGTGGGGACAGCCGGATTCCGCACCACAACGTCGTAGTCGCGCACCTGAATACCCTCATGCCCACCGAGACGGTACGTAACCGGCAAGCCGTCCAGCGAGCGGATCGCCGCATTGAGCGCCGCCGCGTCCCGCCGATCAGTCACCGTCACGTCCGCACCTTCGCGGACGAGGAAACGCACCACGCCGCTCCCGCCATCGTGGAGGCCGAGGCCGATGAGCAACGCACGCTTCCCACGTAAATTCGGTCGCGCAGTCCGCTCCGTCATGCCAGTCTCCTACGACAACGCGAGGGCGATGCCGAGCATCCCCGCCGCGATACCGACGAGCCAGAACCGCATCTGCACCTGCGTCTCCGACCAGCCGATCAATTCGAAATGGTGATGGATCGGCGCTTTCTTGAAGATGCGCTTCCCATGTGAGAGTTTGAAGTAGCCGACCTGGAGAATGACGGAGAAGGTCACGACGACGAAGACGAACCCGACGACCGGCAGGATGAGCCACTGCCCCGTCTGGAATGCGGCAACCGCCAGCCCCGCGCCGATGGCGAGTGAGCCGGTGTCGCCCATGATGACCTGCGCCGGGTGCGCGTTGTACCAGAGGAAGCCAATCAATGCTCCGACCATCGTGAAACAGAATGTCACGACCTGCAATTGCCCCTGCAAATAGCCGATGATCCCGTAGGAGATATAGGCAATTGCCGCCGTGCCGCCCGCGAGGGCATCCAGCCCGTCCGTCAGATTGACCGCGTGCGCGAAGCCCATGATACTCACGAGCGCGATCGGCACATAGACGATCCCGATGTCGAATTTCCCGACAAACGGGATGAACATGTTGTGGAGGCCGAGCGGGCCGTAGAGTACCCACGCCGCTACCGCCGCGAACAAAAAGAGCCAGGCGAACTTGAACCGCGCCGTCAAACCACTGCGTGTGCCGCCGACCAGATTGAGCATATCATCCACCGCGCCGAGCACCGCACAGGCAAGCAGGACCCCAAGCGGCAGGAGCATCGAGAGCCGCCCGACGAGATTGAAGATCGCCGTGAGTAGGACGACAGTCATGGCGATCATGATGCCGCCCATCGTCGGTGTCCCCATCTTCATCATATGGCTCTCGGGCAATTCGACACGGATCCGCTTGCCGATCTTGTGCCGTTTGAGTGTCGCGATGATCGGACGACCAATAATGACCGTGACGAGGAACGCGACGGACCCCAGCGCGAGCGACGCGGCGAGATTCGCTCGTGGTTGAACAGGCAAGACCTCGGTATGTAACGTGACAATGAGCGCGGACAATGGCGTCATCATGATGAACCGCCCGGTTGCGTCGTCGTGCTCGCGGTATCCGTGGAGGCAACGTCCGTTTCCGTTACCGGTTCGGCACGCAATGCATCAACTAATTCTTCCATGTGCATTCCGCGCGATCCTTTGATGAGCACCACATCGCCAGGTCGCAAGTCCGCCCGCAACTGCGTCGCGAGCGCCTCTTTTCGGTCAGGCAGGAAGGCGAACACCCTCTCATTCGGCATCCCCGCCATGATCGCCGCTTCCGCGGTAATCGCGCTACGGCTGCCAAAGGTGTAGAGACGATCAACGACTACTGCCGCACGCTGGCCGACATGCGTATGCCCCTCAACCTCGTAGACACCAAGTTCCAGCATGTCCGCCAGCACAGCAATGCGCCGGGGCGCGTCGAGTTCTTCAAGCAGGTTGAATGCCGCGAGCGTAGATTGCGGGCTGCTATTGTACGTATCATCTATCAGCATCGCGCCGTTCGGCCCTGGCACCGTATAGAGGCGCAATTGCGTCTGCTCCCCTTCGAGACCGGCGAGGATGTCCGGCAAGGCGAGGCCGAGCGCGCGCGCGACGCCCGTCGCCGCCAGCGCGGTATGCACGCTGTGCCGCCCGAGCAGTGGCAACCGGACACGGACGGCGCGCTCGCCGGGCAGCATCAATCGGAACACAATGCCGGAAAGCCCCTCGCTCTCGACGTCCGACGCGCGGATGTCGTTGTCGTCGTTCAAACCATACGTGATGACTCGCGCGGTCGTGCGTGACCGCATGCCGCGCACATTGACATCGTCGCCGTTGAGAATCGCGTAACCGTCCGACGGCAGCCCGCCAACGAGATCACCCTTGTTCGCGATCAGCGCCTCTTGCGAACCGAGCCGTTCGGCGTGGGACACCCCGACGTTCGTGACGACGCCGATCTGGGGCCTCGCAATCCGCACCATCGTCGCGATATCGCCAGGATCGTACAGCCCCATCTCGACCACCGCGACCTGCACATCGGGTGTGAGACCGAGCAGAGCGAGCGGCATGCCGGTGATCGCGTTCAGGTTGCCGGGATTGCGCAGCACGCGGAAGCGTCTGCTGAGAATTGTCGCGATCAGTTCCTTCGTGCTCGTCTTGCCGACGCTGCCGGTCACGCCGACGAGCGATACTGGAAACAATGAGCGCCACCATGCGGCAAGGTCCTGCAACGCGGTCAGCGTCTCCGGGGCCGTGATGACCGGAAGCGGTGGGACCTTCCCCGCCGCGATCACATCCGCGAACCAATCCGCCCGTACCACCGCGCACGCCGCGCCGCGCTCCGCCGCCTGCCCGAGGAACGCATGACCGTCCGTTATCGTGCCAGGCAGGGCGAAAAAGAGCGAATCTTTCGTGACCTGGCGGGAGTCAATCACGATCGAGCGGAAGAGGAAATCGGGCGGGAGCGCCATGCCCGCTCCCGGCGTTCCCTTCGTACCAGTGAGGACATCATGCAGCCGGATCATGGTTTGCTCGTCGTGGGCGGGATGCCCGAATAGCGCAGGAGTTGACCGGCCAACCGACCAAGCGCGGGCGCTGCCACATCGCCGCCGAGCGAGTTCTTCTTCGGCTGATCAATCTTGATTAGCACGGTATAGAGCGGCTTCTCGGCGGGGAAAAAGGAGATAATTGAGGCAATCGTTTTGTTCTCATCGTATGTCCCAGTCTTCGGGTCCGGAATCTGCGCCGTTCCCGTCTTCGCGGCGATGGTATAGCCGGGCAGATTTATCTTACTTGCCAGGGCGTTGTGTGTCGCCTCGGTCATCATCTGCCGCACCGCCGCCGCGACCTCCGGGCGGATCACCTGTCGTACTGGCTGCGGCTGGTGATCCTGCAGGAGATCGCCGTACCGTTCGACGCGGCTCACGACGTACGGCGTGTACAGTGTACCGCCATTCGCGATCGCGGAGGCTGCAGTGACCATCTGCAACGGCGTAACGGTGAGTCCCTGCCCGAACGAATTGGTGTACAGGTCAATCCCATGCCAGATCGTCGTTGGGTTATCGGGCCAGCGCACGATGCCGATCTCCTCACCATCGAGGTCCACGCCTGTCTTCTGACCCATGCCAAACTGCCGCACGATGGAGTAGAAGTTCTCTTTGCCGGTGCGCTTGGCTATGTACGACGCGCCGACATTCGATGACCGCTCCAGCACCTGTTCCATCGTCTCCGGGCCCCATGCCTTGCGATCGAGGTTGTAAATCGTGTCTGGGTCAACCTTGAAGTAGCCGTTATCCACGAGGGTCGTCTGCGGGGTAATGCCACCGGTCTGCAACCCGGCTGCCATCGTGAAGATCTTGAAGGTGCTGCCGGGTTCGTACGTCGCGCTCACGGCGGGATTGAGGTAACTCTGCGGATCCGCGCGGTTGAACGTGTTCGGGTCATATGATGGCGCGGAAGCCGAGGCAAGGATCGCACCGGTGTTTGGATCCATGATAAGGATCGTGCCACCGACCGCGCCCTGCTCGATGATCGTCCGTGTCAGTTCATCTTCCGCCATCCGCTGGATCGCCGCGTCAATCGTCAGGGAAAGGTCCGCACCCTCCACCGGCGCGCGATACTGCTGCTCCCCGAAGGCGAGCGGCTGGCGTGCGACGTCGGTCTCGGCAACGAGGATGCCCGGTTCACCGCCAATCAGGTCGTTGTAATGCCCTTCGAGGCCGTAGACACCGACGCCGCTGGCATTCGTGAAGCCAAGCAGAGGCGAGAGGAATGGCCCATTCGGATAGGCGCGCTTCGGCACTTCCTGGTAGATGATCTCCGGATGGTCCTTCGGCGGGAACCGCGCTTTGATCGCGGCAATCGTCGCATCGTCGAGTTGCCGTGCGACGAGTGACCACTCCACATTGGTGTTGTTGACGCGGGCGTACACCGTGTCGAGCGGGATCGTGAGGATCGCCGAGAGTTCCTGCGCGATCCCGACGCGATCCCGCTCCGTCAGTTTCTTGGGCGTCACATAGATGTCCGTCGCAGGGATATTCGTCGCAAGGACGAGACCACCCCGGTCACGGATCAGTCCGCGCCGCGGCAGCAATGTCTGCTCCTGCACGCGAAAATCCCGCCCTTGTGACTGCAATCGTTCACTGCCAACGACCTGAAAAGAGACGAGACGCCAGCCGATCACGCTCGTCACGAGAGTAAAAACACAAAAGAGCGAGACAATGCGCCAGCCGGAAATCACCCCGTTATTCATGGCTTTGCCCCCGGCGTTGCCGTTGGAATCGGCCCGGTGTTCTCGGCGCTCGCGCGGCCGGTCAATATATTCGCAATCCGCTGCCGGAGGCCGGGCGATGACGGTGGCGCGGCGGTCGCGGTTGGCGGCGCATCCGGCACGTCTGGCAGCGTGAGGTAGATGATGCTACTCGGCGAGGGGGCAAGCAGCCCCTGCGCGCGCGCGGTCGTGTCCGCATTGCTCAATGTCTGGAAATCGGCAGCCTGCGCCGCGAGCCGGGCATTGGTGTCCCGCGCTTTCGCCGTCTCTTCTTCGAGCGTGGCGCGTTGGCTGGCGAGGGAGGCGACATGGCTCGTTTCCAATAAGTAGACAAGCCCAAGTGCGCCGACGCAGGTCGTCACGAGGAGCCAGACAACGATCCGACGTACCGCTTCGGTGCGCGCGTGTGCGAGCAATCCCTGTGCGCCGCTCGCGAGACGCGCGCCGATCACCGACGTCGCTGCCCCCTCAATCGGCACCGCCATCGGGACGGGGATACGGGTAACGGTTCCGCGGGTCCGTGCGGGAAACAGCATCAGTCGTCTCCATCCGGCGCGCGCTTTTCAGCGACGCGCAACTTGCCACTCCGCGCGCGTGGGTTCGCGGTGATTTCCGCGGCGGTTGGCGTGACTGGGCGTGGCGTGAGGATGTGCAGAGTCGGCGTGCGTGCCAGTGGCTGCACAGGTACCGAGCGCGGCAGCATGTCCGGTTCAGTCGCGCTCGCCTCGTGCCGGAAAAAGAGTTTCACCGCTCGGTCTTCGAGCGAGTGGAACGAAATGACGGCGAGCCGGCCACCGGGGCGGAGCAGATCCCGTGCGGCACTGAGGGCACCCGTCAATACGCCCACTTCGTCGTTGACCGCGATACGCAGCGCCTGGAAAACCTGGGTCGCCGGGTGGATACGCCCGCGCCTCCCCCCCTTCGCCCCGACGACCGTGTCCGCCAGTTGGAGGGTCGTTGCATAGGGCCGACGTATCCGATGCTGGACGATGTGCCGCGCGACGTGTCGGGACGCGGGCTCTTCACCGTATGCCCAGAAGAGGTCCGCCAGCGCAGTCTCGTCCCAGGTGTTGACAATCTCCGCCGCCGTCAGGCCGGTGGTAGGATCGAACCGCATATCGAGCGGTCCGTCGTGCATGAATGAGAAGCCGCGCTCCGCGTCGCCCAATTGGAATGATGAGAGACCGAGATCGAGCAGGATCGTCGCGACCGTCCCCGCTTGCCAGCCGACTGCCGCCGCCGCCTCGGCCATCGCCGCGAAGTTCATGTGCCGCAGGATAAGCCGGTCGCCGTACTCCGCGCGCAACGCCTGACCGCGCGCGATGGCGTCCGGATCAGCATCGAGCGCGAGGACGCAACCATCCGGCGCGGATGCATCGAGGAGCGCACGCGTATGCCCCCCGCCCCCGAATGTTCCGTCTATCATTGTCGTCCCCGGCGAAGGCGCGAGCAGCGCGAGAGACCCGGTTTGCAAGACCGGGAGATGTCCCACGGACGGCGCCGCACGCTCGGGCGGTAATTCGTCTGGCAATCGTCGTTCGCGCATCGTCCCTCAATATTTCTCAGGCTTCGTGATACCCCACGCGAGTTATCCGCAATGTACGTACACTATTACCCACATCGTCCACGGATTATCCCCAATTCTGAGGGCAGTTATCCACCTATTTCCGGCCAAGCGAGACAGCAGGCCGGAATTCTTAGTACGTTCATTTTGCACGTACAGTCTATTTCTTGCAAGCCGAACGGATGTTCTGGTATACTGCCGTCAGGGCGAACCGACCGATGGAGGAAAAGCCATGTTTCTCATGTGGTTTGATAACGACCGGAAGCGCTCGCTCGGCGCAAAGGTCGCGGCGGCAGCAGAGCGGTATCAGGAACGGTTCGGCAGCGCGCCCGAACTCGTCCTGCTCAATCCCGCGCAGGCAGGCACGGAAGCGGCGATCGCGGGTATTCCCGTCCGCACGACACCGCTCGTCTCGCTGGATCATCTTTATGTCGGCGCGGAAGATGCGGACGAACGCGATGCGCTTAATTCCGCAGCCGCATGACTCCGGAATCGGTAGCGTAGGATTCAGCCTGCGCGAGAGATCGTAGGCTGAATCCTACGCTACCGGCACAACAGGCTCCGACGGGTCTCACCGATTCACTTCTCGGCCAGTTCTGTGATGGGCACGCGACATCCTTGTGCGGATGACGCGACGATTGCATCGCAGATAACCGCCGCCTGGTAGCCGTCCGCGAAGGTCGCGCCGATCGGGGCGACATCGTGCGCGCCCGCCACCGCGCCGAGGAAATGCGCGATCTCATGCACGAAGAGGTTTTCCCAGCCGATCATGTGCCCTTGTGGCCACCAGTATTTCCAATACGGGTGCGATGCCTCGCTGACGAGGACGGTGGTGAAGCCGGTCGAGTTCTCCGGCTGCTGATCGGGTAGATGGACGTCAAGTTCATTGAGCCGTTCGAGATTGAAGACAAGGCTGCCGTGCTCGCCGTTGATCTCGAAGACGTTATGATTCTTCCTGCCGAGCGCGAAGCGGGATGCTTCCAGCGTGCCGAGCGCGCCGTTCTCGAACTCGACGACTGCCGCGAACGCGTCGTCCACATCTACCCGCTGCCGCTTCCCGTCGCTGTTCGTCCGCTCCGGGATGAACGTGCGCGTCACGGCGGAGACCGAGGAAATCTCGCCGACAAGAAAGCGCCCGAGGTCAATGATATGCGCGCCGAGATCGCCGAGCACGCCGCTGCCCGCGACATCTTTCTGGAGCCGCCAGACGATCGGGAAACTCGGGTCGAGGATCCACTCCTGCAAGTACCGCGCGCGGAAGTGATAGATGCGCCCCAAGGCGCCGGACTGGATGAGATTGCGCGCGTGCAGGACGGCGGGCGCGAAGCGGTAATTGAAGGCGCAGAGATGCTTGACGCCCGCTTTATTCACCGCGTCGAGCATCTGCTTTGCCTCATCGGCGGTACGTCCGAGCGGCTTCTCGCAGATGACATGCTTGCCCGCCTCGGCAGCAGCAATGGACGGTTCGGCATGGAGGTTGTTCGGGCCGCAGTTGTCGAAGACCTGGACTTCAGGGTCATCCACGACCGCGTGCCAGTCCGTCGTGGACCGTGCGAAGCCGTAGCGTGCGGCCGCCGTCCGCACCGCGTCGTCTGAACGCCCCGCGATATTGACGAGTCTTGGCAGGGCAGGCGGCGGCCAAAAAATGTACGGCATCTGCTTGTAGCCATTCGCATGCGCTTTGCCCATGAACGCGTAGCCGAGCATGCCGATGCCGATCTCCGGCACGTCGCTCACCGCCGCCGCGCTGCCCATCGTCACAAACCCGACATCCTTCGGCATCGCTCACTCCCTTCCGCGTCACATCGGATCGGCATGGTAAGGTTGCATTCTATCGCAGCAGTGGCGAAAAGGTAGAACCACGAATCTGCCCGGAAGCACCCGGAAGAGCACGAAGGAAAGAGGAAAAGGAGGTTCACTTCTTCTCTTCCCACCTTTGTGTCTTCGTGATTCGCGTCATCCGCAGCAGTGCAATCGCTATTCGGTGAAGGTGACGAGGGGCGCGCCGAGTTGCACGGTCACGCCGGGCTCGACATGGACGGTTTCGACCACACCGTCGCGGTCCGCTTGCACCTCGTTCTCCATTTTCATCGCCTCGATCACGGCGATCACCGATCCGGCTGCCACGTGTTGCCCCGCAGCAACCGGCATGCGGACAAGGACACCCTGGATTGGGCTCACAACCGTTCCGTTTCCGGCCGCGTTGCCGTTGCGTGTTCGATCCAGTCGTGGCGGCGGGCGGCGCGCAGGTTGAGATCGGTGCGCTGTTGTGGATGCGAGGCCATAGATGCGCGTGCGCTGCCGCTCGCCCGCGATCTCCAGTGTCACGACGCGACCCGTGTCCATTGGTGGCGCGGGTATGGGATCCGGCTGCGGCACGAGCGACGAGAGCACATCGGTCGTCTCAATGAACTGGGTCGTCGCGACCCCATTGCGGAAAACCGGCTGGGCGAGCGCCGCCTGATGGAACGGGATAGTCGTCGGTACGCCCGCGATCTCATACGCGGCGAGCGCCCCCTCCATGCGCGCAATCGCCTTAGCACGATCCGCGCCATGCACGATCAGTTTCGCGATGAGCGAGTCGTATTGCGTGGGGATCGCGTCGCCCTCGCGGTAGCCGCCATCCACGCGCACACCCTCACCCACCGGCTCGCGATAGCGCGTCAGAAGGCCGGGTAATGGCTGAAACCGCCGGGCGGGATCCTCCGCGACGATGCGACACTCGATCGCATGCCCCTTCATGGCGATCTCGTTCTGCGTGAGCATGAGCGGTTCTCCCAAAGCGATCCGCAACTGCCATTGGACGATGTCTATGCCCGTGACCATCTCGGTGACCGGATGCTCGACCTGGACACGCGTGTTCATTTCGAGGAAATAGACTTCGTCATCCTGCTCAATGAATTCAACCGTGCCCGCGCTGACATAGCCGACCTTGCGGGCAAGGGCAATGGCCGCCTCAGTGATCCGGGCGCGCGCTTCCGGGGTGATGCCGGGCGCCGGTGACTCTTCGATCAGTTTCTGGTGTCGCCGCTGCACCGAGCAATCGCGCTCGCCGAGGTGGATGACATTGCCGGACGGGTCCGCGAGGATTTGCACCTCGATATGGCGCGGCGTGGGGAAGTATCGTTCAAGATAGACGGCCGCATTCCCGAACGACCGCGTACCTTCCCGCGCCGCGCCTTCGAGCGCCGCCGCGAGGTCTTCGGCCCGCTCCACGACGCGAAAGCCGCGCCCGCCTCCGCCGCCCGCCGCCTTCACCGCGAGAGGATATCCATACTGATCCGCCCACGCCTGTGCCGCCGCCACATCGCTGATCGCGTCCGCCGTGCCGGGCACGATGGGCACGCCCGCATCAGCGGCGATCCGTCGCGCGGCCACCTTATCCCCCATTGCGCGGATGACTGCGGCACTCGGCCCGACGAAGGTAATGCCGGCCAACGCGCACGCTTCAGGCAACGATGGGTTCTCTGAGAGAAAACCGTAGCCAGGATGGAGGAGCGTTGCGCCGGATCGCTTTGCGACACCGATCAGCGCCGGAATGTCGAGATACGGAAGCGCGGCGATGGTCGCCTCGATGCGGAATGCCCGATCCGCCATCTGGACGTGCAAGGCATCCTGCTCGCCCGTGCCGTAAACGGCGATGCTTGTCAGGCCGAGCGCGCGGCATGCCCGAATGATCCGGCAGGCGATCTCACCGCGATTTGCTATGAGGACGGTTGCCACACTCACCCGTTCCACTCCTTCAGGTGATTATGGCGCATCGAAGCGGGCGCGGGCAAACGCCAGCAACTGCTCCTGGACGATTTCGGGCTGTTCCTCCGGCAAATAATGCCCGCAATTGGGGATGGCGGCGCCCTGCACATCGTCCGCGACCGCGCGCCAGACATCGAGCACGGGCCGCGACGCGAGGTTGCCATTCTCGCCCCACAGGAGGAGCGTCGGGACGGTGACGCGCGTTCCAGCGGCCCGCTCGGCACGATAGCGCGGCACGTCCACCGCATAGATCGCGCGATAGTCATTGAGCGCCGCCGCGACCGCGCCCGGTTGCAGGAAGGCATCGCGGTACGCCTCCCACGCGCCGTCGGCGCGCATCCGGTCGAGCAGCCCCGGCGTCCGCATAAAGAATCGTGCGAGATATGTTTCCTCGTGCCCGGCGATCAGTTGTTCCGGCAACTCCGGCACGAGGTGGAAGACCCAGTGCCAGTATCGCTGTGCGATCTCGGCAGCGGTGTAGTGGTCGTAGACATACTCCACCGGCAGAATATCGAGGAGCGCCACGCCCGCGAGGTCTGCGGGGTAATCGAGCGCATACCGCCGCGCCACCCGCCCGCCCCGATCATGCCCAATCAGCACGAAGCATCCCAATCCGAGATGCCGGACAAGCGCATGCACATCCGCCGCCATCGTTCCCTTGTCATACCCCTCGATACCTCGTGGCTTCGCCGAATCCCCGTACCCCCGCAGATCCACCGCAATCACCCGATGCCGCGCCGCCAGCGCGGGCCAAACACGACGCCACATCACCCAACTCTGCGGAAAACCGTGCAGCAGCACGAGCGGTTCAGCATCGTTCGCCCCGCCGGTGACGTAATGCAGGCGAATCCCGTTCACATCCGCGAACTCGTGCGCCACTCCGAGGTCTTGCATCACTCCCGCCTATTGCACGCTCGTCGCTACTATCATCCACGACTCAGATAGATGGAACAGTATGTTCCTCGCCTGTTGTTAGGAGCACAACTGTAACACTCGGAATCTGCGCGGCATACTTCCCGGCCATCAGCCGAAATGCTTTCGGATCAGTGAGAAAAAAGAACTTGTAATCGGCCGCAGCGTTGCGGAGTTTCTCGAAGTCCTTCATAAACGTCGTCCGTTGTTGTGCACCTAAATCGTTTCCCATATACGGAATAGTTGTCTTGATTTCACCGATAACGCGTTGTCCATCCAATGTTTGTTCATCAATATCCAATCCAGGCGCTCCCTGGGCTTTCGCTGCAATATCGAAAGGGCGCATATGCAACTTCCGAGCCAAATAGTCTTTTGCCATGAGACCCGCGACAAAACTCATGCCATTGCTCGCATTGCCGGAAATCTCCTTCATTGCCAACAGATACCGATACCAATCTGTGATAGGTGCTCCGAGGTCCGGGATGCTTTCCTCATTGAGATGCCTCTTGAGTGCATCGAGTCGTTGCCTGATAGATTCCAAATATTGCCGCTCACCAAGCGTTTGCGTCATTGCGAACTTCTTCTTCCTCTTGGCACCACTCTCACAACGGGATATTCCCATGCCGTCGTTCCGGCCACGGGCGTTGTTTGTTGCGCAGCAAAGCGAGAGTTTGGATCAGCCGGAGGCGCGTTTCGCGGGGCTGAATGACATCGTCTACGTAGCCGCGGGCGGCGACGGCGAAGGGATTGGCGAACCGCTCCTCGTAGTCCGCGACGAGTTCGGCGCGCTTTTTCGTTGGATCGGGCGCAGCCGCGATCTCCCGCCGCGCAATCACGCCGACCGCCGCTTCCGGCCCCATCACCGCGACTTCCGCCGTCGGCCACGCGAGGTTGAGGTCCGCACCGACACTCTTGGAGCACATCACGACGTACGCGCCGCCATATGCCTTGCGTGTAATCACCGTCACTTTCGGCACCGTCGCCTCGCAGTAGGCATAGAGCAGTTTCGAGCCATGGCGGATGATGCCGCCATACTCCTGGTCAGTGCCGGGCAGGAAGCCAGGTACATCCTCGAACGTCACGAGCGGCACATTGAAGGCATCGCAAAGGCGGACGAAGCGCGCCGCCTTTTCCGAGGCGAGGATGTCCAATGTCCCCGCCAGGTGCATCGGCTGGTTCCCGACGACACCGACCGAATAGCCATCGAGCCGCGCGAAGCCCGTGAGGATGTTCGGCGCGAACTCCGGCTGCAACTCGAAGAACGAGTCCTTATCCACAACCCGCCGGATGATGCCGCGCATGTCGTACGGCTTCGTCCGCAGTTCGGGCACGAGATCGTCTAATTCAGGATCGGCGCGGTGCGGGTCGTCGGTCGGCGCGATGTGCGGCGGTTGCTCCTTGTTGTTCGAGGGCAGGTAGGAGAGGAAGGCGCGGACGAGATCCACGCTATGATCCTCATCCACCGCGACAAGTTGCGCGACGCCGCTCTCGGTCGCGTGCGTGTGCGCGCCGCCGAGCGATTCATGCGTCACATCCTCGCCTGTCACGGTCTTGATCACATCGGGGCCGGTGATGAACATCTGTGCGATGCCCTCCACCATCACGACGAGATCGGTCATCGCGGGTGAGTAGACGGCGCCGCCCGCGCACGGCCCGGCGATGATCGAGACCTGCGGAATGATGCCGGAGCATTGCACGTTGCGATAGAAGACCTCGCCGTACCCCTCCAACCCCTCAACGCCCTCCTGAATTCGCGCGCCTGCGCTGTCGTTGATGCCGATCATCGGCACGCCCGCCGCCCGTGCCTTGTCCATGATCTTGACGACTTTTTCCGCGAAAACCTCGCCGAGCGAGCCGCCGTAGACGGTGAAATCCTGCGAGAAAACGCAAACGGGTCGCCCGTCGAGCAAGCCGAAGCCCGTGACGACGCCATCACCGAGCGGGTGCCGCTCCGGCATCGTAAAATGCTCCGAACGGTGTACTGCGTACGGATCGAGTTCGCTGAAGGTGCCCTCGTCGAGCAGCGCCAGCACTCGCTCGCGCGCCGTGCGCTTGCCGCGCGCGTGCTGCTTCTGCTTTGCTCCGTCTTCTTCGCGCTGCCGTTGGGCCTGCAACCGCGCGATCCGCTCCGCGTGGGGATGGTTATTCGTTGCCATGCCGCTCCCGGTACTCGGTGATATCCAATAGATTATCCGGGTCGGGATAGGTCGGCGGCAAGCCGTGATCGAAGAGGATCGCCGCCGCGACCTCGCGCAGATACGAGAGGTCGGGTGTAAAGATCACACCCTGGCCGTGAAAGAGATTCCCTTCCGTCAGCAGTTCCCATGTCCGCTCATCCACCCCGACATCGGCGCGCCCCATCTCTTCGGAGAGCCAGACATCGAGGATCGTGAACGCGCTATCCGCGACCCAGGAACCCATTGAGCCGCTTTCGACCATGTCCGCGCAGCGCAAGGCGAGCCGCGCGATCGTAATATCCGCGCCCTCGCGGTCACGCCGCTCAATCCGCTCGATGATCGGGCGCACCATCGCCACCGCGTCGGGCGGCGCGTGATACTGTTCGGCGATTGTTTCGAGGCTCATTGGCCCTCACCTCTCCAAGCAATGAGCAATGAGCAACGAGCAATGAGGTTGGGAGGACATCCACTCATTGCTCATTGCTCATTGCTTCTCTTCACACCGGCCGCGCCGCGCGATAGGTGCCCCAGACTTCGCGGAGCGCGGTGCAGATTTCTCCGAGCGTCGCGCCCGCGAGCAGTGCCGCGCGCATCGGGCCGAGCATCTCCGCATCCCCTTGTGCCGCCGTGCGGACGACACCGAGCGCCGACTCGCAGGCGATGACGTTCCGATTCGCACGATGTTCCTTGAGGCGCACGGCCTGCTTCTTCTCCGCATTCGGGTCAGGCCGAAGAATCGGCACCTCGATCTCTTCTTGCGCCTGGTAGCGATTGACGCCGACGACGACACGCTCGCCCCGCTCCTGACCCATCTCCTGCCGATAGGCGTGCTCGGCAATTGCCCCAGCGATGAAGCCGCTCTCCGTCGCCGCGACCGCCCCGCCGCGCTCGGCGACGCGCTCCATCCAACGGTACGCCTCGCGCTCCACGCCATCGGTCAACGCCTCGACATAATAGGAGCCACCCAACGGGTCCGCCGTCGCGGTGACGCCACTCTCCTCGGCGATGATCTGCTGCGTTCGCAGGGCGAGCGTCGCGGCGTGCTCCGTCGGCAGGCCAAGCGCCTCATCGAACGAGTTAGTATGCAAACTCTGCGTCCCGCCCAGTACCGCCGCGAGGCCCTGCAATGCCACCCGCACGATGTTGTTGTGTGGTTGCTGGGCCGTGAGCGTGCAACCGCAGGTCTGCGTATGAAAGCGGAGAAGCATTGAGCGTGTATCCTGCGCGCCGAACTGTTCCTTCATCATTGTCGCCCAGATGCGCCGGGCGGCGCGGAATTTCGCCACTTCCTCGAAAAGATCGTTGTGCGCGCCGAAGAAGAATGAGAGTCGTGGTGCGAAGGCGTCCACGGAAAGACCGGCGTTTAGGCCCGCCTCGACATAGGCAATGGCGTTGGCGAGCGTGAAGGCGATCTCCTGCGCCGCCGAGCAGCCTGCCTCTCGCATGTGGTAGCCGCTGATGCTAATCGGGTTCCACTGCGGCAGATACTTCGCGCAGTAGGCGAAGGTATCGGTCACGAGGCGCATCGAGGGGCGCGGCGGGTAAATGTACGTGCCGCGCGCCTGGTACTCCTTCAGCGGATCGTTCTGGATCGTGCCGCCCAGTTTCTTCGCGTCCGCGCCCTGCTCCTCACCGACGATCTGATACATCAGGAGCAGGATCGCGGCAGGCGCGTTGATCGTCATACTCGTCGTTACGTCACTGAGCGGGATGCCGTCAAAGAGCATGCGCATGTCATCGAGGCGGCTGATCGAGACACCGACCTTGCCAACCTCGCCCGCCGCCATTGGATCGTCCGCGTCGTAGCCGAGTTGCGTCGGCAGGTCGAAGGCGACGGAGAGGCCCGTCTGCCCCTTCGCAAGGAGCGACTTGAAACGCTCGTTCGTCGCCTCGGCGGAGGCAAACCCGGCGTATTGCCGCATTGTCCAGCGGCGAGCGCGGTACATCTCCGGATAGATGCCACGCGTGTAGGGATAGGCGCCGGGCGGCGGTACCGGAACGGGGAATTCCGGTGCGTCGAAGTACGGTGCGACGGGGAGACCGCTATCGGTCGTCCGTTCTTTCGGAGGTGCGGCCATAATAAGCCCTCCTGGATAGTCGGCAGTTGTCAGTCGTCAGTCGTTTTACTGGCTACCGACGACTGCCGACTGAGCCTGCACGAGTTCGATCAATACGCCGTGCGCGCTCGCCGGATGCAGGAACGCAACCAACCAACCGTGCGCGCCCGCCCGCGGCGTTGCATCCACCAAGCGTACACCATTTGCCCGTAACTGTCCGAGCGCGGCGGTAAGGTCGTTCACTGCGAAGGCGACGTGGTGTATCCCTTCGCCCCGCTTATCCAGAAAATCGGTCAGGCGGCCTTCATTGAGTGGGGTGAACAGTTCGATGTACTGCTCAGGTGGCCCGGTTGGCAGCAGCAGCACGCGAACGCCCTGCGCGGCGATCTCTTCTTCATGGCCCGGCCCGAACCCGAGCAGGCGATACGTCTCCGCCGCCGCGACGAGATCGCGGACGATAATACCGATGTGGTGGAAACGGCAGCCGTTCCCCGCCAGTTGCCCGGCAATGTCCGCGTGTACCGAGCGGTCCATCAGAGCCGGGCGCGCGCGGCACGCCGGATCGGGATGCGTGCGGTCAGTTCGTCCGTATTGTTCCGGCCGGGTGTGATCGTCACCTCGATGCCGTCGCGATCCACGTCGAGACGCCGTGAGAGAACATCCACGATGTCGTCACGAATCGCCGCCATCAATCCCGGCGACACGCGCATCTGATCCGACACGAGCACGACCTTCAACCGCTGTTTGGCGACAGCACTGCTCGCCGCTGGCGCTTCCTGCCTGCCAAATCCACGGAAGAACCGCATCTTGCCCTCCTTGCGGCGTTGCCCACGCGCCACGCGCCGCACCGTGCCGAATGTGTCCGGATCGTCTTCTGAATTACACGCGCGCGAAGCCGAGCGCGCGCAAGAACCGTGACATCACGCCCACTTGTGCGGCTTCATATCGCGGGAACGCGATTGTCTCCCCTTGCAGGCGGCGCGCGATATCCTTGAACGCGCTGCCCGCCGGTGAATGACTGTCGAAGACGGCGACCTCACCCCGGTTCGTGCTCGTGATGATCGTCTGATCCTCGGGCACAACGCCGAGGAGGTCAATCGCGAGGATTTCTTCGACATCCGGCACATCCATCATGTCGCCGCGCTTGACCATGTCTGGCCGGAAGCGGTTGAGGATCAGACGCGGCGGTGGCAACTCGGCGGCCTCCACCAACCCGATGATCCGGTCCGCGTCCCGTACCGCGGAGACTTCCGGCGTCGTCACGACGACCACGGCCGTCGCCCCGGCAATGGCGTTGCGAAACCCCTGCTCGATGCCCGCAGGCGAATCCACGAGGACAAAATCGTGGCTCTCAGCGAGTTCGCGCGTCAGTTCCGCCATCTGATCGGGCGAGACGGCCTCTTTGTCCCGCGTCTGCGCCGCCGGGATGAGCGACAGGTTCGGAAACCGCTTATCGCGGATCATCGCCTGCCGGACGCGGCACTGGCCCTCGACCACATCAACGAGGTCGTAGACGATGCGATTCTCGAGCCCCATGACGATATCGAGATTCCGCAGACCGATGTCCGCGTCAATGAGCACGACATTGCGGCCCTGCATCGCCAGCGCGGTGCCAATATTCGCGGTCGTCGTCGTCTTGCCGACGCCGCCCTTGCCGGAAGTGATCGTTACGATATGTCCGGCCATCCGCCGACTCCTTCAGTGTAGCGGCGGTATGTCGCGGCCGCCGTACCACGGTACGATAATCAGTTCGCCACCGTCCAGATGCGCGATACTCGGTCCCTCACCAAGTGGCGCCGCATCCGTGCGGTTGTCGGTGTTCGGCTCGCTCGGCCGCCCGTAAATCGTGCCGATCCGCAATTGGGTCGGCGTCATGAGCAGCGCGGCGATGATCGCGCCCATATCGCCCATCACGCCCGCATGGACAACGCCACGGATGGAGCCGAAGACGATGATATCCCCTGCCGCCGTCAGTTCCGCGCCGGGATTGACATCGCCCAGCACGGTGAGATGGCCGGGGTGGTGGAGAGACATGCCGGAGCGAAATGTCCGGCGCACGTAGCGCGTCGGCAACTCGTCGCGCGGCATGACCGGGACGTGGTGCGATTCGTCGCCGCGCACCGGCGGCTGCGGCATCGCACTGAGCGGGCTATAGCCAAGCGTGCGGAGGGTCGAGCGGCTGTCGAAGCCGGTCGCCGTCGCCGTTCGGAGCGTAATTCCGCGCTCGTCGAGCACCTGCCGTAGCACCGCGATCTCCTCCGCGATGACGGTGCGCGTCCCATAATCGAGGACGATCTCCGCACCGCGAAAGAAGCCCTCCGCTCCGGCAATTCGCTGCCCGAGAGCCTGCACGAGTTCCCGCGTCGTCCCGCGTTCGGGCAGCACGATCACGAGACCGTCGCGCGTCCCACGGACGACGATACGCGGTAGCCGTGCTTGCGACTCATTCACCCTGCGCCCCCGTCCCCATACGCATCCCTACGGTGTGGGTTTCGCTTGCCCCTGCAATTTGAAATATGCATTGAGGATATCGTTCGCGGCTGGCGCGGCGAATGTCGTTCCTTCGCCGCCCCCGACGATTAACACGGCGACGGCGATCTCCGGGTTCTGGTACGGTGCGAAGGCCGTGAACCACGCATGTTGCCGCTGGTATTTGAGCGGCTTGCCTTTGACGGCAATCGCCTCACCGTACTCCGCCGTACCGGTCTTCCCCGCGACTTCGACGGGCACATTGATATGACCCTTCGCGGTACCGTCTGTGATCACCTTGCGCATCCCCTGCCGGACGAGGTCCATGTGTTCGGCCTTAATCAATGACTGACGGAGCGGGCGTGTATCCGCCTGACGGAGCTCCTTGCCCTTGTCGTCGGTGACGCGGCGGACAAGATGCGGGCGGTAGAATGTACCACCATTGGCGATCGCCGCAGTCGCGACCGCCAACTGCATCGGGGTGCAGGTGAAGTATCCCTGCCCGATCGTCACATTGATCGTGTCGCCGAGGGCCCATGGGTCGCCCTTTGGCTGGGCATTGGTCTTCGTAATGCCTTCCTTGTACTGTGGCGTCGGGACAATGCCGATCTCTTCCCCACCCAGGTCGGTCATGCCGGTCTTGATACCGAAACCGAAATCCGTGAAATACTTGTCCATTCGCTCAATACCAAGCCCCTCGAAGTCGTGCCGCTTTGGCCCGGTGGGCAGGTACTCGTAGTAGTGGAGGTATTTGTCCGTCGTCGGATCGAGTTGATGCGGCGCGCCGACGTTGTAAAAGAAGATGTCACACGAATTCGCGATGCCTTCAACAACGGTCTGTTGCCCGTGTGGCGGGACGCCACTCCTTTTCACCCAGCAGGGCTTCTCGTCCCGCTGATTCTCATCGGTCGAGTACGGGACATAGATCGCGCCGGCGCAGTTGTACGTGGTCTCCGGCTTGAGCGTCCCTTCGTTCAATCCCCCCGCCGCCATAAAGGGTTTCAACGTGCTGCCGGGCGCGTACTGCTCATAGATCGCCTTGTTGAGCATTGGTTTCGTGACATTGTCAGTGAGATACGATTTGATCCGTTGGCGATCCTTGCCGTCAATGAAGACCTGATTGTCGTATGCGGGCAGGCTGACCATCGCGAGCACTTCACCATTGCGCGGATCAAGGACGATGCCGACGGCCGAATCCACCGTCGCGTTCGGGTCTACGTCACGCGCGGCAGCCTGCGCGCGGGGCAACTGCTTGAGGAGCGCGTCCTGAACCGCCTTCTGCAATTTGACATCGAGCGTCAGTTCGAGGTTCTTTCCCGACACTGCGGCGATAAACTGCGACGTCCCCCGGTCAACTTCCTGGCTATCCACCAGATAGACACGCGTGCCCGCCTTGCCGCGCATCTCATTTTCGAGCGCGGCTTCCAGGCCCATCCGCCCGATTACATCGTCCGTCTGATAAATGGGTTCGCCCGTCGCCGGATCATTGCGGAGGTCTTCCGTTATCACCGGACCGACATAGCCGACAATATGCGAGACGAGATCACCGAGTGGGTAGTGCCGCGCGAGGACTGATTCATCCACGACCATGCCGGGGAAATCAATGACGTTCGCGTCGAGCGCGAGGGCGACGTACCGCTCCAATCCCCGCGCGACGAGCGTGGGGCGATTCGGATCCGGCTGGCTGGCGGGAGAGACGAGATACTCGGCGTACCGCATGAACTCGACACCGGGAATGTCTCCAATCGCCTTCTTGATCGGCGCGACCTCCTCTTTTGTGAGGGTCTTCTCAATCAGGATCGGTTGCCCGTTCGCCCGCAGGAGCATCCGGCCAATGTTGATGTCGTCGTAGGTCGTGCTGTATTGCGCCAATCGCTTCGCGGCATTCTCGACGGTGGATGGCAGGGCGCGCGGCCCAAACGGGAGAACGGTAATCGCCCAATCCAGCGGGACATACTTCTCGACTTCCGCGAACATCGCCTCGCGCCGCGTCAGGTCTTTCGGCAACTTGGCGCGGATCAGCGCGAGGCCCCACGCTTTACGGTTCTCCGCAAGGATGCTGCCGTTGCGGTCGGTGATCAGCCCGCGCGGCGCTTTGACGACCTGCTTGCGGAGATTCTGCGTGACCGCCGCCTGCGTTGCGCTCTGACGGTGACCGAGTTGTAAGTAGCCGATCCGCCCGGTCACTGCCGCGAAACACCCGGCGGCGAGGCCTTTGAAGATGAACATCCGCCGGCCCAGGAAGACCTCGTCCGCGCTCCGTTCCCTGGGCGACTCTTTCGTTGGCGTGCCGAAACGGCGAAACTCCAGCCGCTGCGAGCCGTATCGCCGGTGATTAACGCGCCGCAAAATCCGCATGTTTCCCCCACCGGCGCATCCAGAGTATGAACGGCATCAAGACGACCGCCGCCAGTACGTCCGTGAGCGCGCGGGCAATACTGAACCGCCACAGCGTGTCGAGACGCTGCGGATGCCCCGCCGCGTTCGTCACGACCAGAAAGACGACATCACTGAGCAGCGCCGCGATGAAGACTGCCACGAGCGCCCACGCGTGATTATCGCCGAACGCGACATGACGCACCGGCTCAATCGCCAGTACGACCGCGATGAATGCGAGGGCGTGCGCGCCGAGCGGCGCGAACAGGAGCAAGTCGAGCAGTATGCCCGCGATGAATGCCCACGCGAACCCTTCCCGGAGACCGTGATAGCCCGCCCAGAGCGTCACCAGAACGAGTACAAGATTCGGTGTGACATCGAGCGGAAAGAGGGCCTGAACAATCGGCCCCTGCCCGAGCGCGAAAAGAAGGAGGAGCGCGGCAAACAACACGCGCGCGATCTCACCACCCGCCCCCGTTTCGCGCCGATCCATCCTGCCTCCCATCCGTCCCCGGTCTTGGTCTGCCCCGCGCATCATAACATAACGTTCGTGAGCGGTGGGCAAAATGCGGCGGAGAATTACCCTCCCATCACTATCGAGTCTGCTTCGCGCGGTGGGCCGCGGCCGCGTGCGCTTCGCCTTCCATTGTGTCGTCGAGTGGCAGGAGCATCGCATCTGGGCCATATTTGCGGCGCAATGCCAGGCCGATCAAGTGATCCGCGAACGCGGGATTCTTCGGCAACAGCGAGCCATGCAAGTAGCAGCCGAAGGCATTCCGGGTCATCGCACCCTCAGTGCCGTCCTGACCGTTGTTGCCATGCCCAACCACGACGCGCCCGAACGGCCGCGTTCCCTCACCCAGGAACGTCCGGCCACTGTGATTCTCGAAGCCGACCAGCGTGCCCCATTCCGTTTCCGAGAGGACATTACCGATGAACCGGTCCGGCCCCGCGTCGCTCCATGCATCGAAGATGCCGATACCCGGCAGATCTTCCGTCTCGTAGGGGCGGTAATAGTGACCAAAGAGTTGATAGCCGCCGCACACCGTCAACGCGACCACGTCTGCTGCCATATCGCGTCGAATCGCCTCGCCGGTTGGGCCCCGCAGATCGGCGGCGACCGCCACCTGTTCGCGATCCTGCCCACCGCCGAAGAAATAGATGTCCGTCTCGCCCGCGGTGAGTTCATCGCCAATGCCAACGCGGGCGATATCCGCCGCGATTCCACGCCATCTACAACGCTGCTCCAACGCGCGGACATTGCCCCGGTCACCGTAAATATTCATCAGGCGCGGGTAAAGCCAAGTAATTCTGAGCGAGTAGTTCGTCATAGCCGTACCTCACGTCGTGTCTATCGCCGCTCCGCCGTTGCCCAGACATCGCGGAGCGCACCGAGGGTGTGCAGCGCTTCCCGCGCGGCGAGCATCGCCGTATAGGTCGGCAGCACATAGGCGTCGCTATCGGGGCTTGCCTGCTCCGCGACGGCGACCAATGCATCGGCAATCGTCGGGACGACGGAGATCCGCTCCTCGGGAACACCGGCGTACTTCAGCCGCACTGCCATATCGAAGGCCCGGATGCCACTAACACTGATCGGGGCCGGATAGTCCGCCAGCATCTCGAAATCCGTGTCCCACAGCCAGGAAACATCGCGTCCGTCCGCGATAAGATCGTTGATGCAGAGAAGCAGCGGCGCTGGCGTCGCGCTCGTCACGAGACGCAATACCTCATTCGCGCCCGTCGGATTCTTGATGAGCGCCAGCGTTAAGCGCCGCCCATGCAACGCGACCCGCTCGATCCGCCCGAAGGGTGCGACAAAGGTTCGTAGCGCGCCCGCAACAATCTCCGACGTGACACCGAGCGTTACCGCAGTGACCGATGCACCGAGCGCGTTATAGATGTTGTAGAGGCCCGGCACACGCGTCGTGATGTCGAACGGGCGAGCGGCTTCATGCGACACAGTGAACGTTGCGCCTTCCATGCCGAGCAAGCGGATATTCGTGGCAGCGAACGCGAGCGGCGGACGCGCATTGTCGCCGGTCGGGCAGTACCAATCGCCGAGGTGCCCCACCGAGAGCGCGTGATACTCCAGCGGCGCCCCGCACTTCGTACAGAGCACGGCATCCGCCGCGTGCGTCAACTCCGGCAATGTGTACGCGTGCGGCCCGAGGCCGAACGGAACAAGCGACGTGCCAGCGGGAGCGGCGTCCGCGAGCGCGCAAAGCGTCGGGTCATCCGCGTCGAAGACGAGGCTCGTTCCCGGCCCAAGCCTGGACAATGCGATCTTCCACTTCGCGGCGACGCTGTTCAGTTCGCCGTAGCGGTCGAGTTGATCCCGAAAGAGATTGTTGAGGACGATCACGCGCGGCCGCACCGCCGCGACGACGCCGGGGAACGCGCCTTCGTCCGTCTCGATCACCGCGATGTCCGCGCCGGGCCAGCCAAGAAGCGATGACTGGCGCGCGAATGCGGTCGCGATGCCCCGGCTGAGATTGCTACCCGCGCCATTGTTCAGGACGGACTTTCCGGCGGCGGTGAGTATTTCGGCGAGCATGCGGGCTGTCGTCGTCTTCCCGTTCGTCCCCGCGACGACAATCGCGCCCTCGGGCAGCCGTGCCGCCAGTTTACCGATCAGGAGCGGATCAACGCGCTCGGCGACAAGACCGGGGATTGCCGTGCCGCCGCTGCGGCCAAGCAGTTGTGTCGCGCGGTACGTCCCCTTTGCCGTGGCGAGCGCGGCAGTCAACCGGAGATCCGGCAGGAGACTCACGGTCCCTTCTTCCCGCGCACGATGCTGACGGTGCGTAACTTGTCGAAGTTCGCGTAGGGGACGAGTTCGATCACCTGCGTATCGGAAATATCTTCCTTCTGCACGCTGTAGACATAGCCGATGAGCAGATTCGGCTCGACACCGTTCGTCAGGTTGCCCGTGACGATCCGCTGCCCCTGTTCGATCTTCGCGTTCTTGTCCACCTCGCGCAGCAAGAGCCGCTTTGACTCTTGCCATGCCCCGGCGACGATACCCTGCTCTCCGCTGTCCTGAACGACCGCGCTGACGTGGATGCTATCATCAATAATAAACGTGACGAGCGCCGTGTGCGTCGTCACATCAGTAATAATGCCGACCATCAGCCCCTCAGGTGAGGTAACAGCCATGCCCCTCGCCAGGCCGTCAGCCGTGCCCTTGTTGATCGTGCATTCCTTCTTTGAGGACTCGCGGTCGTTCTTCACCACATCGGCCGCGACGATGTCGTACGTTGGCTGCGCTTGCTGGAAATCGAGTTGCTGACGTAACTGCTGTACCTCGCGGTCGAGGCCGGCAAGGCGGCTGTTGTCCACGAGGAGTTGATCGCGCTGCTTCGTCAGCGTATCAATCTGCGCCAGCAACTCCTCGTTGTTCTGGACGCTGCCGCGCGCGATGCCGAGGCGGTCGCCCACCGCTTTCGCGCGCTCCTGCCACGAGGCGAGGACGCTCGACACACCGCCCTTGATCGGGTCAAACGCATGCTGCGAGTCAAGCAGGATGAGCAGAAGCGTGAGGCCAACGAAGGTCGCGATGTAGAGCCAGGGGCGCCGGCGCGAGCCGAACGACGTCATCATCGTCGCCTCCGCATGCTAATAGGGTCGCCGGAGTTCCTGGCCTCCGGCGAGCGCGCGATGGTAGAGGTGGATGGATTCTGCCACCCGTCCCGTCCCTTCCGCGACGCAGGTCAGCGGGTCTTCCGCTTTATGGACGGGCATGCGTAGTTCCATTTCCAGCCGCCGTTCGAGGCCAAACAGGAGTGCGCCGCCGCCCGCGAGCGTGATACCCTGCTCCATGATGTCCGCGACGAGTTCCGGCGGCGTCTCTTCGATGCTGCTTTTGATGAGGTCCACGATCGTGCTGACCGGGCCGGAGATCGCGTCCCGCAACTCGACAGACGAAATCTCGATCTCCTTCGGCAGCCCTGTCAGGAGGTCGCGCCCCCGGAGCATGACGCGTCGCTCCTGTTCGAGCGGGTACGCGCTCCCGGCGGCGATCTTCGCGTTCTCCGCCATCCGCTCGCCGATCACGAGATTATGGTCGCGCCGCGCGTACTGGATGATTGCGTCGTCAATTTCGTCCCCGGCGATGCGGATCGAGTTGTTGACGACGATACCACCGAGCGAGATCACCGCGACTTCCGTCGTGCCGCCGCCGATATCCACGATCATGCTGCCGACCGGCTCATTGACGGGCAGACCCGCGCCAATCGCCGCCGCCATCGGTTCCTCGATCGTGTACGCCTCCCGCGCTCCCGCCGAGAGCGCGGCATCTTTCGCCGCCCGCTTCTCGACTTCCGTAACGCCGGACGGAATGCCGACGACAACGCGCGGATGCGGCGCCATCACCCGCTGCGGATGCACTTTTGTGATGAAATAGCGGAGCATCAATTCGACCGTGTCGAAGTCCGCGATCACACCGTCTTTGAGCGGGCGAACGGCGATGATATTACCCGGCGTCTTGCCGAGCATCGCCTTCGCCTCCGCGCCGACAGCGAGCGCGCGCTTCGTACGCGAGTCAATCGCGACGACCGACGGTTCCGAAACGACGATTCCCCGCCCGCGTACATACACAAGGGTGTTCGCCGTACCCAGGTCTATACCAAGATCGCGGCTGAACGCGCCAAGAAAATAATCAAATGGGCGGAACATGTGCCGGGTGGCCTCCCCTGCCCACCGTCCGGTGGACATTCACTGCAACCATGCGTATACCACCGTCGCGTCGGTGCGCCGCGGTGTCGGGTGAGTATACACGATCACCCGACATAATGTGCGACCGCGCCGATATGATATACTCCGGCCCCGACAGAGGTTGGTGCGCGCTGAGGGGAGGGGGTGGCATGGACGACGACGCTCGCAGGCGCATCCGGCGCGCGATGCATGCCCGGCAGGCCGCCAGCCCGAGACTGCGCGGCCAGTACAAACGCGCGGTTCGCGCCGCCCGGTTGGAGCAGGAAGCGCGAGAGGAGACGGAGTTCGGCCCACGCACGGCCCGCGTCCGGCAGACGGAAGCGATGCCGCCGATCGTGCCGGCGCCACGGCGTAAAAGCCCGGCGCGGTGGGTGATTGCCCTCGCGGCGCTGCCGGTCTTGTTGCTCCTGAGCGTCGGCGCCTACGCGATCAATATCATCATCCATACCGAACGGGCCGCCAGCAAAATCGTCCAACCCCCTCTCCCTCGCGGTCCGGTCATTGTCACCTCGCAGCCAACCAACACACCGAATGCGTTGGGCACGATTGCACCGCTTCCGACGACCCTGCCGGCTCAAACAACGCCGATCCCGACCGAAGCGCCCCCCATCAACTTCGACCGCAAGGACCCCTTCACGATCCTCATGCTCGGGGTGGACACTCGTGTGGGCGATACTGATCCGTCTCGCTCGGACACGATCATCCTCGCCTATGTGGATCCGCTGGAGAAGCACGTCAATTTGCTTTCCATCCCGCGCGATCTGCTCGTCACACAGGCGGGCGGCTTCGGGCAGGCGAAGATGTCCGATGTCTACGCGAACGGCGAAGTCAGCAAGTACGTGGACCCAACACGCGGCGGGATCGCTCTCGTCCGGGACACGATCGAGCAGAACTTCCGTATCCAGATTGACTACTACGCGCAAGTGGACTTCGTCGGCTTTCGGAAAATCGTGGATTCCTTTGGCGGCGTGACCGTGGACAACCCCTACCCGATCAAGGACGACGAATATCCGACCGAGAATTATCAGTTCACACGCGTCTTCTTCCCGGCGGGGATCGTCCATCTCAACGGTGATGAGGCGCTGAAATTCGCGCGCACCCGGCACGATGACAATGACTTCCAGCGCAATCAGCGCCAGCAGCAAGTCCTCCTCGGTATCCGCCAGCAGGGATTGCAACTCAACTTGCTCACCAAGGCGACCAGCCTGATTGATACCCTGGGTGACTCGGTGCGCACCGATTTCCCGCGGGGGAACCTCAATAGCAACTGGATCGGCTTCGCCAAATTTGGCCTCGATCTGCCGGGAAACGCGATTCAGCAGTTCACGCTCACCGACCTCTTGCGTGACACGATCATCAACGGCGGCTACTACGCGACGCTCGACTGGAACCTGGCCATTGCCCGGGCGAAGGAATTCTCCCCAAAGGAGAATCGGGACAGCATCGCGGCGCAGGCGAACGCGGGCGTGAATACAAATGCGAAGGTCGTCGTGGAGAACGGCACGCGCAATGGCGGCCTCGCAAATCGCTGGTCCGTCACGCTGCAAAAAGAAGGATACGCGAACACGACGTTCATTGATGCACCGCCGAATATCAAGGGCAATGTACCGAAAACGAAGATCCTCTATTTCTCGCCGGACAATGAGAAGACGGCCGTCGCGCTCGCCAAGACGCTCGGCCTGAACCCGGACAGTGTTGACGGGAAATCGAAACGGCCACCCGAAGGCGGCGCTGCCGACGTCCTCATCCTGCTCGGCGATGACACGAAAGAGCCTGGCCCCGCACCTGTCTGCTGCTAACGAGTAACGAGTAACGAGAGTGCGTCGTCTCGCTACTCGTTACTCGTTACTGAAACGTCCAGGTCACGCTTGTGCCGGTGTGGATGCGTTGGATCGTTTCGCCGAGGATGTTCGCGACGGATAACTGCGTGATGATCTCCGGGTAGCCGTCCACCGGGAGCGGGATCGTATCGGTGCAAACGACTTCTTTGATTGGGCTATCACGCAGGCGTTCAATCGCCGGACCGGAGAGAACCGGATGCGTGCAGGCAGCGAAGACGGCGGACGCGCCATGAGCGATTGCCGCGCTCGCCGCCTGACAGATGCTGCTCGCCGTATCAATCTCGTCGTCCACGATCAGGACCGGGCAATCCGAGACACTGCCGATGACGTTGAGTACTTCGGAGTGATCGTCATTGCCGACACGCCGCTTCTCGATGATCGCGAGCGAGGCATCCACGAGTGTGGCGACATTGCGCGCTCGCTTCGCGCTGCCGAGGTCCGGCGCGAGGACGACGAGGTTTTTCTGCCGTTTCTCGCGGAAGTAATCGCCGATCAGAAACGACGCGGTGAGTTCGTCCACCGGGATATTGAAAAAGCCCTGGATTTGCCCCGCGTGGAGGTCCAGCGCCAGCACCCGGTTCGCGCCAGCGACCGAAATCATGTCCGCGAGCAGCCGCGCGGTGATTGGCACACGCGGCTGATCCTTCTTGTCCGTCCGTCCGTAACCGAAGAAGGGCAGCACTGCCGTAATCCGCCCCGCCGAGGCCCGCTTCAGCGCGTCAATCATAATCAGCAGTTCCATAATCGAACGGTTGACCGGGCGACAGAGCGGCTGAACGACGAAGACATCATTCTCGCGCACGCTCTCAAGAATACGCACAAAGATATTCTCATTCGAAAACTCGAAGACCTCCGCACGACCAAGCGGGATGCCGATCGAGTCACAGATACGCCGCGCGAGCGCAGGATTTGCGTTCCCCGTGAAGATGCGCAACTCGCCGTAGGAACCGCCCATCGCATATCACCCCTCGATCATGCCGGTCGCCTCATCGTTCCCATCGGCCGCGGCACGTTCCTGCGCGATATACGCCGCGAGACCGGCTTCCGCCGCCGCCTGCTCTGCCCGTTGCTTGCTCGTGCCCTGCCCGGTCGCGAGGAGCCGATCATCGAGCATCACGGCGACGGTGAACCGCCGCTCGTCATCCACGCCCGGCACGTCAAGCATCTTGTAGGTTGGCGTGATGCGCTCCCGCTCCTGCACGATCTCCTGGAGCCGCCCCTTGAAGTTCCCGGCCATCGTCCGCGCAACAAGTTCGTCCGCCTCGGCATCGAGGATCGGCACGAGGAATGCCTCGACCGCCGCGCTCCCCCGATCGAGCAGAATCGCCGCCAGGAGCGCCTCGAACGCGCCCCCGAGGACACGATCGGGCAGTGCGATGCCGCGCTCGCCTTTTGAGATGAGTAACATGCGGTCGAGGCCGATTCGCCGCGCCCATCGCGCCAGTGTTTGATTGCTGACGAGCGCCATCCGACGGCGCGTCAACTGTCCCTCCGGCGCGTCCTTGTAGCGGTTGTAAAGGTACTGCGCGACGATGAAACCGAGCGCGGCGTCGCCGAGGAATTCGAGGCGCTCGTTCGATTCGGTCGCGCTCGCGTCCTCATTGAGGTACGAGCGATGGCTGAGCGCCTCGCGCAGTAAATCCCACCGCGCGAACTGGATATCGAGCGTGGCCGCCGCCAGCGCGACCTCTGGCTCCATCTGACGGAGCGATGGCCTCCGTTTCGCGTTCGCCTTGCGCGTATGTGTCCGCTGCGAAATGGTGATCGTCCTTCCGATGTGTCTCCCGCCATGCATCCGCGACCATCCGCGTCGCGTCATGCAGTGATGAGTATAGCATCGGCAGACAGCCGACCGCAGCCAGCGGACGGCAGAGAATGGTACACTCACACAAGCAGACAGCGGGCAGCAGCCAGTAGTCAGCCGATCGTCGGCAGCCGAGAGCGGATGCGGCAAGAGCGTGTGTTTGTCCGCTGTCTGCCGCCCGCTGGCTGCTCAGCGACTGAAAGGAGCGCGCAACCGTGAAAGTCGTCGTCACCGGGGGTAGCGGCGGGATCGGTCATCTCGTCTGCATAGACCTCGCACAGCACGGGCACGAAGTGATCAACGCGACCCGCTCGGCTCCGAAACTGCCGCAACCAGGTGTCAAGTTCGTCCAGGCGAACACGTCGGACATGGGCGAACTCGTCAGTGCCTTCGCGGGGGCGGACGCCGTGATGCACATCGCGGCGATCCCGAACCCGATGCACAACCCGGCGCACGTCGTCTTCAATGAGAATACCGAGGGGACGTACAATGTCTGCGAGGCGTGCTACGCGCTCGGTATCGGCAGCGTTATCTATGCGTCGAGCATCAATCACCTCGGCCTCGATTTCCGCTATCGCGACTTCACGCCTGATTACTTCCCGGTGGACGAGGAGCATCGCACCCTCGCACAGGACCCCTACGCGCTCTCGAAGGTCGCGTCTGAAGAAGTCTTGCACGGCTTCCACCGCCGCTGCGGCATGCGGACGATCTCGATCCGCCCACCCGCCGTCATCTTGCCCGACGAGTATCAGCGACGCTTCGACGCGAACCGCAGATACCCCCTCACGGCGGGCGGCTTCCTCTGGACCTACGTAGACGCACGTGACCTCGCAACGCTCTTCCGCCTCGCCCTCGAACACACGGAACTCGAGGACGAAGTGATATACGGCACCGCCGAAGACGCCTGGGCCGAGCGCCCCCTCGCCGAACTCGTGCCTCAGTACTTCAAACAGGCAGGCAACAAAGCAGCGCATCTGACCGGCACCGATGCGGGCGTCTCCAATGCAAAGGCGAAACGCCTCCTCGGTTTCCAGCAGCGCTTCTACTGGCGCGACATTGTCAAAAAACGAGTAACGAGTATCGAGTAGCGAGACAATGCATTCTCCCCACTCGTTACTCGATACTCACGGCCGAAGGGAGCATCCATGCGCATCGTCGTCACCGGGGGCAGTGGCATCGTGGGTGGGTTCGTCGTCCGCAACCTCGTCGCGGCGGGCCATGACGTGATGAACGTGACGCGACGACCACCTCGCGACCCCGTGCCGGGCGCCGGGTTCGTGCAAGTGGATACGACGGAGATGGGGCAGGTCGTCGGCGCGCTGAAGTTTCGCGGCAAGATCGCGGACGCCGTCATCCACCTCGCCGCGCTGCCGAATGTCTGGCCCGTCGCGGCGTCATTGCCGACCGAAGTCTGGCGGATCAACGCGCTCTCCGTCTACAACGTCGCGGAAGCGTGCGCGCAACTCGGCATCGGCAAACTGGTCGAGACGAGCAGCGTCAATGTCCACCAGTACATGCGCTCCGGCGGAACGATCGCGCCACCGCGCTGGCCAATGGACGAGACGACACCGAACTGGGTCATCAATGCCTACGGCCTCTCCAAGATCGCAGGCGAGGCGACGGCCCGGATGCTCCATGCCCGCACCGGCGCGCAGGCGATCTCCATCCGCCCCGCACTCGTCATTGCGCCGGATGAGTACGCGATGCGTATCAGCCAGATGCGCGGCGATCGCCCAAAAACGTGGCTCTCATGGTCCTATTCTGACGCCGAAGACCTCGCGGAGGCATATCGCCTGGCTATCGAGAAGGACGATCTGGGCTGCGAAGCCCTTTACATCGTCAACGACGACGCATTCACCGACGCGCCGATTGAGACGTGCATCATGCAGGCATACCGCGACGCCGGACCACTCGACATCGGCGTCAAGGGCCACGCAGCGGACATCGCCAACGCGAAAGCGAAGGCGATGCTCGGTTGGAAGCCGCGTCATTCGTGGCACGACTATGAAAAGCGATGAGCAATGAGCAATGAGTAGGGCGTTCGCAGTTCGCATTTCGAGGTTTGGAGTTTCGGGGACTACCTGCCGCGAACACCTAAACGTCGAACTGACTCATTGCTCATCGCTCATCGCTCACGACCGAAGGGAGTGCATATGCGTGTCGTCGTCACCGGTTCCAGTGGGCGCATAGGGCAACAGGTCGTCAAGGAACTCGCCGCGCATGCGTATCAGGTGATCGCGGCGGACATCGCCCGCGCGCCGCACGACCTTCCGGCGGGCGTCCAGTATATCCAGGCGGACATGACGAAACCCGCCGATGCCGTCGGCGTCCTCACCTTCCGCGGCAGGAAGCCGGACGCCGTACTCCACCTTGCCGCCATCCCGAACCCAACGAAGGACCCGCCCGACGTCGTCTACGCGACGAATGTCCTCAGCGCCTACAACATTGTGGAGATGGTTGGCGCGCTCGGCATCCCGAAACTGATCGAGACGAGCAGCATTAACTGGCTCGGCATGGATTTTCGCACCCAGGAATGGTGGCCCTCCTACCTGCCGGTGGACGAATTCCATCCGCATCAGGCGCAGGACCCATATGCGCTCTCCAAGTTCGTCGGCGAGCAGGCGGTGGAGATGATCCGCAACCGCTGCGGCACGGAAGTAATCTCCATCCGCCCACCGTACGTCGTCTTCACCGATTGGTGGCCGGATGTGGTGAGGCGTGTCCATGAGGAACCGCTCTCCTTCGCCTCCGGCCTCTGGTCCTACATTGACGTGCGCGATCTTGCTGCCGCCTACCGCAAAGCGCTCGAAACACGCGTCAATCTGCACGAGTCTTTCTACATTGTCGCGGACGACGCTCTCGCCGAACGCCCCGTTGCCGATCTCGCCCCGGAGGTCTCCGAGGCGCTCGGCAAAAAAGCGAAATCCCTCACTGGCACGCAACCCGGCGTGGACAACAGCAAGGCGAAGCGGATGCTCGACTGGCGCCCGTCGTTCTCGTGGCGGGATTTCACCTAAATCGGTCGGTTTCTCCTGATCCGTGACCGCGCATTGACGGGGAGACGCGCGCGCCGCTATCCTACGCTCGTGCGGTGTGTACGGACGCACCGCCGAACCCATGGGAGGCCCCGGTGCGCCTGACCCTTCCCCTGCCACCTGGCGTGAACAATCAGTACGTCACCGTCGGCCACAAACGTGTCCTCTCCAAAGAGGCGAGCGCGTTCAAGAAACAGGTGATGGCGGCGGTCGAGAATGCCGTCTCGCACGACGCGACGCTCCTCGAAGAACTGGAAGCGATGCGCGGCATCCCGCTCGTCATAGATTTCGGCTTCCATTTCTCATCTCCGCGCCGCCGCGATCTCGATGGCGGCTTGAAGATCGCGCTCGACAGCCTCTGCGGCGCGCTCGGCCTCGATGACCGGGACGTGGTGGACATTCACCTGGCGAAGTTCCTTGATCCGCTCGCCCCGCGACTGGATGCGGACATCGCGGCAATCCACGATTGGCAATTCGACACTCGATACGTCTACCTCGGCGATGAGAAAGGAGCGGGCGCCTCATGACGATGACACCGACACAGGAGCGCGCGACCGAGCCAGTGCAGACCGCCGTTGATACCGTCGTCGTTGTGGACTTCGGGTCGCAGACGGCGCAGTTGATCGTCCGGCGCGTGCGCGAACTGCATGTCTACAGCGAACTTGTCCCGCACGACGCGCCGTGGGAGCGGATCGCCGCGCTCAACCCGAAGGGCATCATCCTCTCCGGCGGGCCGAAGAGCGTCTATGAACCGGGCGCGCCGCGGTTGCCGGACTGGCTGCTGACCCAGGAATTGCCGATTCTTGGCATCTGCTATGGCATGCAGGCGCTCTTTCATGCCCTCGGTGGTGATGTGCGCCGGGAGGGTCACGCGGAATACGGCCCGGCCTCGGTGGATGTCTCAGCCGATGGCCGCATTTTCACCGGCCTGTCACGCCACCTCGATGTCTGGATGAGCCACGGTGACTCAATCGCCGCGCCGCCACCGGGCTGGCAAGTACTCGCGTCCTCACCGACCGCGCCAGTCGTAGCGGCGACGAATGGGCGCATTTCTTCCGTGCTTTTCCATCCCGAGGTCGTGCATACGCGGGAAGGGACGCCGCTATTGCGGAACTTTCTCTACGGCGTCTGTGGCTGCACCGGCAACTGGACGAGCGCGAACTTCGTGGATCAGGCGGTGTCGGACATCCGCGCGGCAGTCGGCGAGCACGGACGCGTATTGTGCGCGCTCTCCGGCGGCGTGGACTCATCCGTCGCGGCGGTGCTCGTCCACCGGGCAATCGGCGAGCGGCTGACCTGCGTTTTTGTGGACAATGGCCTGCTGCGCGCGGGCGAGGCAGCGCAGGTCGTTCGCACCTTCCGCGACGCCTTTCACATCGAACTCGTCCATGTGGACGCCTCGGATCGCTTCCTTGAACACCTGAGCGGCGTCACGGACCCGGAGAAGAAGCGGAAGATCATCGGCGAGACGTTTATCCGCGTCTTCGAGGCGGAAGCGAAGAATTATGGCCCGTTCCAGTTCCTCGCCCAAGGGACACTGTACCCGGACGTGATTGAGAGTACGACATCGGACACGAAGGCCGCGACGAAGATCAAGACGCATCACAACGTCGGTGGCCTGCCGAAGGATTTGCAGTTTACACTGGTCGAACCGCTCCGCCATCTGTTCAAGGACGAGGTGCGGGCGGCGGGCCGCGCGCTCGGCCTGCCAGACGCGATCGTCAACCGCCAGCCCTTCCCCGGCCCCGGCCTCGCCGTCCGCTGCCTCGGCGCGATCAACGACGAGCGACTGAATACATTGCGCGGCGCGGATGCGATCGTGCGCGCTGAAATCGAAACGGCGGGACTGGACCGCGAAATCTGGCAGTATTTCGCGGTGCTGCTGCCGGTCGAGAGCACCGGTGTGATGGGCGACGACCGCACCTACGCGCAGGCAATCGCCATCCGTGCCGTGACCAGCGAGGACGCGATGACCGCCGACTGGGCGCGCATCCCGTATGATGTGCTCGCCCGGATGAGCAATCGCATTGTCAATGAAGTACCAGGTGTCAACCGCGTCACCTACGACATCACGTCCAAGCCGCCCGCGACGATTGAGTGGGAGTGAATCGAACCTCACCCCCAACCTCTCTCCATTGCTTGACAGCAATGGAGAGGGGAGCAGGAATCGAGAGGATAGACGAATGAACATTCTCGACGCTCCGGATACGTCCCCTCCCCTCTCCATCGCTCTCAGATCGGGGAACGGATGCGGTCCGTCCAGCGATGGAGAGGGGCCGGGGGTGAGGGTTGCATGACGAGCCGCGTCCTCATCGTCGGAAACGGTGCGCGGGAGCACGCACTCGCCTGGAAGATCGCACAGTCCCCGGACTGTGCGGCCTTGATTGTCGCGCCCGGAAACGCGGGGACGGCGCGGGCATTTCGTACCATGGCAATCCCCGCGACGGACATTGACGGCATCGTCGCGCTGGCGGTGAACGAGCGGGTTGATCTCGTTGTCGTCGGGCCGGAGGAGCCACTGGCGCGCGGCCTCGCGAATGCGTTGCAGGCATCGGGCATCCCCTGCTTCGGGCCAGGACGGGACGGGGCGCGAATCGAGAGCAGCAAGGCGTGGGCGAAAGACGTTTTGCGCAATGCCGGAGTGCCGACCGCACGCGCGGAGACATTTACTGCAATCGAACGCGCGCTGCCCGCCCTGGAAGAAGTGTCGTACCCAGTCGTCGTCAAAGCCGATGGTCTCGCGGCTGGCAAAGGCGTCACGATCTGCGCGACACGTCGCGAAGCCGAATCCGCCGTACGTGAGTCGCTGGAAGGCGGCGCGTTCGGTGCGGCGGGTGAGACGGTGCTGATCGAGGAATACCTGACCGGCGACGAAGTCTCCGTGTTGGCGCTCGTGGACAACGAGACGGTCGTGCCACTCCTCTCCGCGCGCGATCACAAACGGATCGGTGATGGCGATACCGGGCCAAACACCGGCGGCATGGGGGCGTATGCGCCGACGACGCTTGTGGACGACGCGATGCTCGCCCGCATCCTGGAGGAGATTCTCCGCCCAACGGCGCGCGCCCTCGCTGAACAAGGGATTGTCTACCGTGGTGTCCTCTACGCGGGGCTGATCCTCACGGCGGACGGGCCGAAGGTGATTGAGTACAACTGCCGCTTCGGTGATCCTGAATTACAGGTCATCCTGCCGCTGCTCGATGCCGACCTGCTCGCGCTCTGCGACGCGACCGCGCACGGACGATTGGCATGCATTGCGGATACGGTTCGGTGGCATGGCGGCGCGTGCGTCGGTGTCGTCCTCGCATCGAGCGGCTACCCCGGCACATACCGGACCGGTCTGCCGATCACCGGACTAGACGAGCGCGATACCGATGTGTTGGTCTTCCATGCGGGGACGAAACATGACAGCCACGGACAGATCGTGACGGGCGGCGGTCGCATCCTGACCGTCGCCGCTGTTGCCCCAACGCTCCGCGAAGCCCGTGACCGAGCCTACGCGAACACGGAACGTATTCACTTCGACGGCGCCACCTACCGGCGCGACATTGCCCTACGCGAACTCCCAGACGCATGAACCACCTTCGGCGGCAATGAGCCTCCGCGGCGCGGCTATCGTTTCCGCTCTCGATGGCGCGGACGTTCGGCGGGACGTCGCGAATGCCTCGTTGCATCACCGGGCTTGGGCACGTTTGCTGAGGATTGGATCGGTGGCGGATCCACCGAAAGCATGACACGGGCCGTCGGCGGAACAGGCCCAACCACGAATCGTCCCGCACCTTGCAGCGTACCCTTGCCGACACCGAGCGCCGCGCCCCACCGCACAAAAACCGCAATCCGCGCGAGATCGTCCGGTGATCCCACAAGTGTCGCGCCGCCGACGAACCCGCCGCGCGTCTCGTCTCCTATCCATTGTGTGGCATCGGCGCGCACTGCAAGTCGTTCCATTACCGCCAGGAAGGAGGCATCGGCCAGCAAATGTGGTTCGTCCGCGCCAACCGCCGCCGCGACCGCGTCGAGCCGTTCGGCAAGCCGGCGGAGCAAGACCGCGGTATCTGGCTGTCGCAGCGGTGCGCCGCCCGCCACTAATCGCGTCGGCGTCAGGAAGATGAGGGAGTGGGATGGCCTCTCGTCGCCGGCAGCATCACCGGCCGGTGGCAAGGTTGCGGTGAGCGGCGGTACGGCGGCGGTGTCCGCTATGGGGAAGGGTTCAGTTTCATCAGTGATCGGATTCAGCCAGCGAACCCGGCTGACCGAAACGGCGCCGCGCCGCGCCGCCTGCTCCCCCTCGCGGACCGCGAGGCCGAAGCCCCACTCCGCCAGTTGGCGCGCGGCTTGCACAAACGCGACGGCGAACGATCCCCAAAGCGCGGGGAAGGTCCGATCCTGCACGATGGTGATGCCATAGGTGATCCGTGCGCCGACCGGCAGCCCACCTGCCTTCATCTCGGGCAGCCGCAAGACAAATGGCCGCACATATGCGCCACGTTGCCGTTTCGTCGGGTCGGCGGGTGCGACGATTGGCCAGACGGCGCACTGCGGGAGCAATGCGCAGTTCATGCACTCCCCCTTGTGCGCCCGATCCCGCAGGCAGCCGCGCTTGAGCATCGCCTCCCGCAGCGCGGCATAGAGCGCGTCGCCGGGCGCCCCACCGAACCGCAACGCCCGCGTGACGACGCCATCTATCTCGACCGTAGTGATCGTGAGCGGTGCGGTCATGGCGCGTGGACTGGGATGGGCGTATCCGCTCGGTGCGTCACGCGCGCGGGTTCTCGGGCTGGGCGTTGCCCCGGCAGCGGCGCCATGCGGCGATCAATGGCGTAGGCAATGCGGGCGCTGATCAGTACGCAGACCATCGCCGCGAGAATCTCAATCACATAATGCTCCGCAAGGTAGACGAGCGCGAGGCTCATCAGCAGGAAGTAGAACAAACCGAGCAAACCAAGTTTGCGCGAGACGGGCCAGAACATGACACATGCGAGGAATGGATAGGAGGCATGCAGGGATGGCATCGCCGCGACATCGTTGCTCGCGCCGATCGTCGCGTAGACATTGCCGAACAGGTTCCGGTTCACCTGCACCGCGACATCCACCATCGGCCGCGCGAGATGCGGCAAATACCCCTCCCGCGCGGCCATCCACGGCGGCGCGGCTGGGAAGAGGAAGTAGATGTCGAGCACGAGCGTCGTCAGCACGATGAAGGCGATCAGATAGCGACGAAAAAAGGCGGGGAATTTCAGCCAGAGGATGAAGAGAATCGTGATCGGCATGACAAAATGGCTCCAATGGAGTGCCGTCGCTGCGTAATCATACCAACGGTAGTGCTTCGGGATCGTCAGGCGGTTCTGGAGCCAAACCGTCGGCACCGCCCCGAAGAAGAGATGTCGCTCCACTTCGAGCACCGCCGTATGATGAATCGGGATGCCCGTATTCACTGCGAGGCCACGAAGGCGTGCGAAGGCGTCGAGGAAGACCGCCAGTGGTACCCAGGTGACGGCGAACGATCGCAACCGGCCGAGAAAGGCGGCGACAATGAAGACCGGCACGAATATCAGCAGCGTTGACCAGTTCTGTCGAACGAAGGAGAAACCGACAAGGTAGATCGTCGCGGCGATGACGACAAGGATTGGCGCCGCGTCTGACGCCCAGGCACGCAACCCCGGTGCGGGGGCTACTGATTCGCCTTGTTCCGCCGCACGCGGCTCGCGCATTGTCTCTATCTTGTCCATGCGGCATCCACACATTTCTTCGCCGGTTGCGCGGCGTCGCGCATCACTTTAGCATATCGCCCAACGATCCGCATCGAGGAAAGGGGATGGTTTTCCGCAAAATCTGTACTGACATTCATGGACTGATCGTGTACACTACATAACGTTGTGCGATGCGTGGGGAACATCACATCGCAAACAGGTGCGAAAAATCAGAGTAATGGGGGGGGGGGGGGGACCGGGGGGAGGAGGGATCCTCAAATGCGGGCACGTATCGGAACGTTTGTTCTCTTAGCGGCATTCTGCCTGAGTATGGCGAGTGGCGTCGGGGCTACGCCCGGCGGGACTGATCCGTCGGCCGACCAGGCCACCGCCGCCGTGAATGGTGGATCGCGCTTCGGCGTCGTGACGCATATCGCGACCCGATTCGGCATCTACGGGCAGCAAAGTGGCCCGATGGACCTGGCGAGCGGTACCGGCGCGGGCTGGATCCGCGAGGAGATCCGCTGGGACTGGGTTGAACATCCACTCGGTCAATGGGATTGGGGCTTCACGGACGAGATGGTGCAGGATGCGCGTGGACGCAACCTTCAGATTCTCGGTGTCCTGGGGTACAACAATTCCGCCCAAACGGCGGGCACCGTCAATTTCTCCATGCCGGACATCGGGCTCTGGAAAGACTACGTCGCCGGTGTCGTCAACCATTACAAGGGACAAATTCACGCGTGGGAGGTCTGGAACGAGCCGGATGTGTCGTACTTCTGGAACGGCAGCGTCGCGGACTACGTCACACTGTTGCGCGAGACCTACAACACGATCAAAGCAATTGATCCGAGCGCGACCGTCATGAACGGCGCGTGCTCAAATCTCGACCTCAACTGGTTCAACGATTTCCTCAATCAAGGCGGCGCGAAGTACACGGATGTACTCGCCTTCCACCCGTACGCGATGCGCTCAAGCATTGACAATGGCGATTACCAGAAATTAGACCTCGCGCATTTCAAACAGATCGAGGCGCGTACGGGCAAATCGTGGTGGTTCACCGAGATCGGTTGGTCAAGCGCGTCCAATGGCCCGGACTACGGTGGTGGCGTCGGCTCTGAGCAAGCGCAAGCGAGTTATATGATCCGGCAATATGTCATGTCGCTCGATTACGCGGGGCTCGATGTACAGCACATCTTCTGGTACAACTTCCATGATGATGGCACCGATCCCGGTAATGTCGAGAACAACTACGGCTTGATCCACAACGACTGGAAGACGCCGAAATTCGCCTATACCGCGTATCAGACAATGACGACACACCTCAACGGCGCGAACCCTCTGGGGATGGTGGATTCCGGCGCGGGGATCGCCTACCGCTTCACCAGGGGCGGCGTCATTGTGGATGTTGTCTGGGGAGGCGGGCGCACGAACCTGCCGACAGCGGCATCACAAGCGCAGGCATTCGATCTCGGCGGGTCGCCGCTGCCCGTCGAGGTGAGCGGAGGCCAGATTCACGTCACGATTGGCGGCGATCCGGTCTTCATCGAGCATACCGGCTCACCAATCGCGCCAACGACGCAAGCCCCGGCGACGAGCACCTTCACACTCCCCGTATCGGACCCGAACGGGGTACCGGGGATCATCGGCCACAAGTAAGCGGAGTCCGCGGGGAAACAGCGCGGATGAACCGTACCGTACTTTTCGCGCTGTCGCGTTAATCGCCGGTCGGAGAGATCGGGTCATCCCCCGGCCACGTCAGCAACCATGTCAGACCGCCGCACGTCGCCGCGATCGCGGTCGCAAGCCAGAACGGTAGGGCGAAAAGTGCGCCATGAACATGTAGTACACGGAGCAGATACGTCGTGCTGAGGCCGATGGTGATGCCGAGAACGAGCGACATCCAGAGCCAGTTTTTGGGGCCGAGGTGGGCCGGCAGCCAGACGGAACGGGACGCACGAAGAATCACACTGACAACAACGATCGCGAGGAGGATATCCAACCAGCCGATGCGGACGGGCGTGAAGTTTCTGAAGGCAAGCGCGAGCAGGACCCGCATCCCGAGCAGACCGGCAGCAGCGCCCATCAAGGCGAGCAGGCCGAGAAAAAGGCGAGAGCGCGGGCGCGGCGAGACGAGCAGCGCGGCGAGGATCTCGGCGTGCTGCGCCGCGCCGCCATAGGGGAAGTGTGCGTCAGGCGGTCTCTGATCACCGCGCGCTCGGACACGCTGTAGTTCGCGTCCGAGCGCCCGCACCGTCACTCCAACGCGCTCCGGCGGGATACTATAGACACGCGCGAGCGTCAGTTCGATTTCATCGAGATACGTCCGGTCATCCGCCGTCAGGAAACGTCGCTCGTGGATGTCCATATCCATCCTCGTTCCTGTGTCGTCAATCATCATAGCGAACCAACGAACATGTGGCGACCATGATCATTGCCGCGGGGCCGATCAATCGGTACCATTGCGCGATGACAACGCCGGAAACGACTGACGGAAATCCCGATCTGATCGCGGTCATTCGCGCGGCCATCGCCGATGCAGGCGGGCGGATTCCCTTCGCCCGCTACATGAAACTCACGCTCGCGCACCCGGTTCATGGCTACTACGCGAGCGGACGCGGCGCGCCCGGCCGCGAAGGCGCGGACTTTCTCACCGCGCCGGAGACATCGCCGTACTTTGGTCGCTGCCTCGCCGCGCAGATCGCGGAGTGCTGGCGACTCCTCGGCGCGCCGCCCACATTCACCATTTGGGAGCACGGCGCGGGCAGGGGGACGCTTGCTCACACCCTCCTCGATACGCTCCGCGAAACTGAGACCGCCGTGTATGCGGCGACGACCTATTGGCTGGGCGATCTCTCCCGCGCCTCGCTGGCTCACGCCCGTTTCGCGGTCGCGGGCCACGCCGATCATGTCGCGTGGGGCGCGCCTGCCGCCGGGATGATCGGTGTGGTACTCGCAAATGAATTCGTCGATGCCCTGCCCGTTCACCGCATCCGCATCGCGGATGGCGAATTGCGCGAGTGCTTCGTGACCTGGGATGCCGAACGGGTCACGTTCAGCGAAGAATGGGCAGCGCCATCCGACCCCGACCTTGCACGCATGATTGCCGAGGAGGATGTTTCCCTCCCGGACGGTCAGATCGCGGAGGTTTGCCTTGCCATCACGCCGTGGATTAGCGAAGTTTCCCGGCGTATTGATGCGGGATATGTGTTGATTATTGACTACGGTGATGTCGCGCCCGCCCTTTTCCGGCCCGGTCGGTTTCCGCAAGGATCGCTGATGTGCTATTACCGGCACACGGCGAACCGGCAGCCCTACCGGCATGTCGGCGAGCAGGATATGACGACGCATGTGGACTTTACCGCGCTCGAACGGGCCGCGAACCGTGCCGGTCTCGCGACACTTGGCCTGACGACGCAGGCATCGCTCCTCGCCTCGCTTGGACTCGGTGAAATGCTGTTTGCGGCGACACAGCAAGGGACAGATGCCGTGCGGTACATCAACGAACGCAACGCCGTCGTCCGCCTGATCGAGCCGAGCGCGATGGGCCGGAATCGCGTCTTGCTATTGGGGAAGAATGTGCCGATGGAGCCGCGACTGCGCGGACTGACCGAGCCACCTATCTGATCGGAGCGCACGATGCCGGAGGAAACATTCACCGCGCCCCACGATGCCCGCTGCCCCAAATGCAAGGGCACGATGGCCGTCGCCAATCTACGCGACGCCGAGCGTGTGGATCTCATTCGCGCCGAGAGCGCGCTCGACCGCGCGACGCCGTCCGCGCGACGCTCGTACAAACGCGTCGAAGGAACGACCGTCTTTGCCCTTGTTTGCACGACATGCGGATTCATCGAATGGTACGCGCGCGACCCCAAGGTTTTCCGCTGGCAACCAACCGGCCGCTGAAGCGCTGCAACTGGGCTGTGGTACGGACGCCTACCCTCCCGGCGGCCGGGCCAACCGTTCACGCAACGCGACGACGTAGATATGCGCGAGGGCGTCGAAGAGGATTTCGCCTTCCGCGGCGGTGGCTATCGCGGGATTGCCGAAGTAACCGAGGGTCGCGCCCGCCTCCGCGAAGGTTCGCGCCCCTGCCCGCAGTTGCCCCGGCAAATCAATCCAGACGGGCGGCAACTGCTGCCGCTCCGATTCGCGCACCGCGTCGGGCGCCTCGACGAGCATCAAGGCCGTCTCGTACGCCCCCGCATGGCGCGCGCCCCGACGAAATTCCTCGGAAAGCAGGGCGGACCAGCGAGCCTCGCGTAAGTCCGGGAAGGCGGCGCGCATTCGTCCATCGGTCGCCGTCTCCGCCGCCACGATCCCCCCGTTGAGGGCGTCGGCGTGCGCCGGTTCGAGATGGCTATTGACGATGATCGCGGCGGTGCAGCCATAGCGATCCAGACCGACCAGCACATCGCGCACAATGGCAGTCATCGTCTCAACGGTAACCGGCAACGTGCCCGCGAACGAGGTGCCGACGAATGAGACACCATACGCGAGCGGCGGCAGGACGAGCGCGGGCGTACCCTCCGACACCAGGAGCGCCGCCGCCCGATCCGCCGCGCCAACCGCAATATGGACATCGGTATCAAGCGGGAGGTGCGGCCCGTGCGCTTCCGTCGCCCCGACCGGCAGGATCGCCATCGCACCGGCCGCGAATTGATCCCGTGCCTCCGGCCATGTCAGTTCCGCCAATCGCATCGCCGCGCTCCTTTCCGAACGGACCGCCCCCCGCCGATCGCCAGTATGCGACAATACGCTGCGCGGTGCGAATGGAATGCCGCGCCAGCATGATTGACAAGGAGTGCAGCACCGTGATTTTTCACCGCCTCTTTGGGCGCACGCAACACGAAGAACAGATAAAGGTGGAACAGGCCGTCGCGAAGACGCGGCGATCCAACCTGTTTGGATCGCTCTTCGACCGCTCGACGATTGACGAAGAACTGTATGAGGAGATCGAGACCGCGCTGATCGGCGCCGATGTCGGTGTCGAGACGACGGACATGCTCGTGCGGGACGTGCGCAGCCATGTCAGGCATCATGACATCCGCGACCCGAAGCTGGCGAAGGAGCACCTGAAAGCGGCAATGGTCTTTCTCCTCGAAGACACGAAGCGCGAGCGCACCGTCAAGGTCTTTCAACGCGGCGTTCCGTGGGTGATTATGGTCGTCGGCGTCAACGGCGCGGGCAAGACGACAACGATCGGCAAACTTGCCTACCTCCACAAGAACGCCGGGCGCAAGGTGATGATCGGCGCGGGCGACACCTTCCGTGCCGCGGCGATTGAGCAGTTGCAGACGTGGAGCGCGGAACGACTCGGAGGCATTCCGGTGATCGCGACGAAGCAGGGCGGCGATCCGGGTGCCGTCGTCTTCGATGCGATGGCAGCGGCGCATAACCGTGAGATGGACATCCTGATCGTGGACACCGCCGGCCGCCTCGAAAACAAGGAGCCGCTGATGCGCGAATTGGACAAGATACGCGGCATTATGAAGAAGACAGTCCCGGACGCACCGCAGGAGACGCTGCTCGTCATTGATGCCAATACCGGCCAGAACGGCCTCCATCAGGCGCGCGTCTTCACCGACCGTGTGGACGTCACCGAGATCGCGCTGGCGAAACTCGACGGTACCGCGAAGGGCGGCATCGCCTTCGCCATCGTCCGCGCGCTCGGCATCCCCATCTCGTACGTTGGCGTCGGCGAGCAGGCGGACGACCTGATCGAGTTCGACGCCGTCCGCTTCGTGGATGCCCTCTTTGGCGACGATGAGTACGGTACGCGCGGCTCATAACCGTATCTGCTCATAGGCGCAGCCTCTCACAGAGACGGGCAAGGAGCGACGGAACGGGGTACAATACGCGGGCGACGGCGACCGTCGCCCGTTTGCGCGGAAAGGGGAAGCCTCGGCATGTTTGAATCACTAAGCGACCGGTTGCAGGCCGTCTTCCAGCGCCTCGGCACCCGCACGCGCATTAATGAAGAAGATGTCACCCAGGCGATGCGCGAAGTGCGGATCGCGTTGATCGAGGCCGATGTCAACCTCGGTGTCGTCAAGTCGTTCGTGGCGCGCGTGCGCGAGCAAGCCGTCGCGCTCGTCGGCGCGCAGGCGCAGCGCGGTCTGAACCCGGCGCAGCAGATCATTTCGCTCGTCAATGACGCCCTGATTGACCTGCTCGGTCGCGAGCGCGTGCCGCTCGCTATCGCCTCTCCGCCGCCGACGATCATCATGCTTGTCGGCCTGCAAGGTTCCGGTAAGACGACGCACGCCGCGAAACTCGCCCTGCATTTGCAGAAGGAAGGCATCTCCTCCATGCTCGTCGCGGCGGACATCTACCGCCCCGCCGCCGTCACCCAACTGGTCACGCTCGGTCAGCAGGTCGGCGTGCCGGTGCATGAGGAAGGAACGAGCGTCCCGCCCGTACAGATCGTCCGCAACGCGCTGGCCGACGCGAAAGCGCGCGGCACGCAGGTCGTCATCATTGATACGGCGGGCCGGTTGCAGATTGACGACGCGATGATGAACGAACTCGTCCAGATTCGCGATACCTTCCCTCCGACGGAAACGCTGCTCGTCGCGGACGCGATGACCGGCCAGGCGGCGGTCGAGGTCGCGCAGACGTTCAACGCGCGCGTTGGATTGACCGGGCTGATCCTGACGAAGGTGGATGGCGACGCGCGCGGCGGCGCGGCACTCTCGATCCGCGAAGTGACGGGCGTGCCGATCAAGTTCGTCGGTGTTGGCGAGCGCGTGGATCAACTCGATCCGTTCTACCCGGAGCGGATGGCCTCGCGCATCCTCGGCATGGGCGACATGCTCTCGCTGATTGAGAAGGCGCAGCAAAATATCAGCGAACAAGACGCGGCCGAGATGCAGGACAAACTGCTCGAAGGCTCCTTCAACCTCGAAGATTTTCTCGCGCAGATGCAACAGGTGAAGAAACTTGGCCCGATGGGCGAGATATTGAAAATGCTCCCCGGCATCGGCTCGCAACTGAAGGAGTTGCAGGCGCAGGTGGACGACAAGGAGATCGCGCGCGTCGAGGCGATCATTCACAGCATGACGCGCGAGGAGCGCCGACACCCGGAAATCCTCAACTATAGCCGCCAGCAGCGCATCGCCAACGGCAGCGGCACGAACCGTGCGGAAGTGCGCGCGCTCCTCAAGCAATTCGGCGAAGCGCAGAAGATGATGACGCAGATGGGCCGGATGGCGAAGCGGGGTGGCGGTCTCGGTGGCCTCAAGGGGTTGATGGGCGGAGGTGGTGGCCCGCAGATGGAC
>Ga0102924_1000480_pt1 | contig 49706 bp, 41 predicted proteins | sample PaiPotPPM11metaG_FD_80116 | JGI IMG/M metagenome (GOLD analysis project Ga0102924, IMG submission 80116) | Iron sulfur acid spring bacterial and archeal communities from Banff, Canada, to study Microbial Dark Matter (Phase II) - Paint Pots PPM... ... | reverse complement strand
TCTCTTGAAATTCAAGAGAGAATCTACCAGTTCGGCCGAAACGCCTCTGGCAGGAAAAAGGTCATCATCTGAAAATCGTAGGCAACGTCATTCCTTCTGCTTTGACTTCGCGCGTTCCTTCGCCCAGCCTTCTTTATTCACCTGCCGGGCGCGGCCAACGCCCAGCGAGTCTGGCGGGACATCCTCCGTGATGGTGGACCCAGCGGCTACATAGGAGCCTTTGCCGATCCGCACCGGCGCCACCAGCATGGAGCCGCTGCCGATGAACACTCCATCCTCAATCACGGTGGGATGCTTCTTCTCTCCGTCGTAATTGCAAGTCACCGTTCCGGCGCCAATGTTCACCCTCTCGCCCAGCGTTGCGTCGCCGATATAAGTCAGGTGCAGGGATTTGGTTTTGCGGCCAATCCGCGACTTCTTCACTTCCACAAAGTTGCCGATGCGCGCTTCCTCCTCCACCACGGCGCCGTCGCGGAGGTGGGCGAAGGGACCCGCGCTCGAGTCATGGGCCAGTTCGCTGCCGGTGACGATGGAAAATGGCTTGATGGTAACGCGATCACCCAGCGACGAATCCGTGACGATGGACCAGGACTTCACCACGCAATCTTTTCCCAAGCGAGTGCGGCCCAGAAGGCTCACGCCCGGCTCAATCACGGTGTCGCGGCCCACTTCCACTTCCTGATCAATCATGGTGATGTCCGGATTGATGATGGTGACGCCATCCCGCATCAAGCCCTCGCACTTCCTAACTCGCAAAATCTTTTCCACCTGCGCTAGTTCCACACGGTCATTCACGCCCAGGACTTCACGGAAGTCTTCCACCGGATAGGCAATCACTTTATGGCGAAGAGAATAAAAAATATGAATGAGGTCCGTTAGCAGATATTCCTTTTGCGCGTTTCCCCGAGTAAGTCTCCCGAGATGATCCAGCAGGCCCGAACGGGAGAAGCAAATGATGCCGGAATTGATCTCCTGAATCCTTCGTTGTGCAGGCGTGCAGAGCTTCTCCTCCACAATGGCCCGGACGCGGTTGCCCGAAGATCTCACAATGCGGCCATAGCCACGCGGGTCGTTCACCCGGGTGGTGAGGATGGTGGCGGCGGCTTTAGCTTTTTCATGGGCTTTCACCAAGCCCGTCAATGTCTCCGGGCGGAGCAGGGGCACATCCCCTACCAGCACCACGATGGCCGGGCTTTGAGATTGCTCAATGGCAGGGCATGCAACCATGAGCGCATGGCCGGTGCCAAGCTGTTCCTTCTGCTCGATGAATTGCACTTCGGGCCGGCCAAAAGCACGCCGGACGGCTTCCGCTTCATGCCCGACGATCATCCACGTCTCTGCCGGCCCGGCGGCCAACGCTGCGCACAGGACATACTCACCTAACGGGCGGCCGGCAAGTCCATGCAGCACCTTTGTGTGTTCGGATTTGAATCGTGTGGCTTTGCCAGCGGCTAGAATGACGACGGAAAATCTCTGTGACATGTTCATTCCTTTTCTCTTTCAGGCAGTGGCTGCGCCAGCAGAGCTGCCCTATTAATTACCGGCTGAACCGGTCCCAAATCAACCGGGAAGCAGGCCCCGCGCAGACTTCACCGGCAGGGGACTTAGTCCGAATTATTAACGAAACTCCCTCGGAGGACCGTCAGGGCATGGTTTTGGCTGTGCCGTCCGAGCGGCCTGCATATTCCCGCTGCTTCGCGTCCCGGCCCGCTTCGAACCCCGCCCGGCCAAGCGTCCGGATGCCATTTCCAGGAGCAATTGGACGAGGCGTCTGGAGTTATGCCGGGCCACTCGATCGTCTGCAACAAGATCGGCCAGCACGGGATGCACTCGGAGCGCCAAGACGCGCTCCAGATCATTCACCACGGGCTCAGCGTGTTCCTCCTGGTAGCGGCGCCTCATGCGGCCCGGAAATCCCGCCGTGTTCAGGATGACAAAGTCGAAAAGGGGACTGCCTGCGTGTTCGTGAAGGGCACGCACATGGTCGGCCGCAGTGTAACCGCGCGTTTCTCCCGGCTGAGTCATGAGGTTACATACGTAAACTTTGAGGGCCTGCGAGCGCGCGATGGCGCGGGCGATGCCACCCACTAACAGATTGGGGATCAGCGAGGTATAGAGTGAACCGGGGCCGACCGTGATCAGGTCTGCCTGCTCGATAGCCGCCAGGGCGTCCGGAAGTGGCTTGGCCCGGCGCGGAACAAGCTGAAGACGGCGGATGGGAGTGGGCGTCTTATTGATCCGGGACTCCCCAGTCAGGGTCCGTCCGTTCGCCAGCCACGCCTTCAGGCGTACATCCGAAAGTGTGGAAGGAAAGATTTCCCCCTGCACCGCCAGCACCTCGCTGGAAACACGCACGGCTTTGGCAAAGTCATGAGTGATGTCGGTGAGAGCCGTCAAGAAGAGGTTGCCAAAGCTGTGGCCGCGAAGTCCTGTGCCGGACTTGAAGCGGTAGTCGAAGAGCTTCGCGAACAGAGTTTCGTCTTCTGCCAGAGCTACAAGGCAATTCCGAATGTCGCCTGGGGGAAGAATGCGGAAGTCCTTGCGCAACCGGCCGGAGCTCCCGCCTTCGTCCGTTACGGTGACGATGGCCGTCAAGCCGGAAATGAAGGGACTCCCGTCCCCGCGCTGCGGAGGGGCGGGCCAATGCAGCTTGAATCCCCGCAGAAGCGTGGAAAGCCCCGTTCCGCCACCAATGGCAACGACCTTCATAGACGGGAATCAGTTTAATCCCTCTGGGCAGGAGAGAGGGAGCAGAGGCTCGGCCGCTTCGAGGAGAACTCGAAGATTCTGTTATGCTGACGAGTCCTTCCAGTCTTCGAATAAAATTTCGTGAAAAGTCCAGGTCAGCCCGCGGACGCTGCCTGAGCTGCCTCAGAGTAAACCAGGCTGGTGTATCGGGGATCGGAAGCTAAAGAATCGAAGTCACCGTCCTGGCGAGCCTGGAATCGCAGTTCATGCCGGATTTCGATGGCAGTCTTCAAATGCTCCAAAGCCACATCGGGATTGCCTTGAAGCGCATGGACCGCCGCCAAGGCATAGCGGATTTCTCCTCGCCCCGACTCCATCTTCAAAGCCTTCGTCAAGTGCTCCAGTGCCGCATCCAGATTGCGGGCATTGAGCTCCGTGAGACCCGTCAGGTAATACTCGTCAGCATTCTTAAGGGTAGAGCTCGCGCGGTTCAACTTGCGGTCGCAGATTTGAAGGTGGATGCGGGCGCGATCCGCAATTTCCGCTGGACCCTGAGCTACAAGCTTTTCAAAGAGTTCGTGGGCTTTGTCGTAGCTTTCCTTTTGGAAAAGGCGAATGGCGCTTTCGTAATTCTTTACTGCCTGGGCATACAGTGCGTCGGCGTCTTGTCTTATCGTTTCGGTTCGCATCGGTTTATCTTTCGTGGTTCGAATTACCGGCGAGAAAGCCGGGCCTTTTGAGGTGGGCAGCAACGCTATTGGCTACAGCTGAGTAGAAATCCCTGGGCGATAGCTTTGTGCCGTTTAGCTGCGCCCAGGCGACCACCCAAACCTCGACATAAGTCCTTTTATAATCTTGAAGATATGTTTGGGGTGGATAACTGCCTCGTCCCATAGGGAGCAGGGCCATCCCACTGTCAACCTCAATGCTTAACACAAACTGACCTTCCCCGTCAAACCGGCCGGACTCTTCGAATCTATCGGTAATCTTGCGTGGTGATTTAATCCAGCACGCGGTTTGATCAATTCAACGTCCGTGAGCAGGAAATGAGGCTTGTCGTAATAACCCTGCTGGACCTTTTAAATCATTGATAAAATTGACTTTAACTAATCTTTGAGGGAGGTGGAGCGGTTGATTTCCTGATTACCAGGTGGGTTTCAATCGTATAGCCGTCTGGGGTTCGCCGTGTGGATCGTTGCATGTTATCCAGAACTTCAAACGCCACCCTGCCCAAATGTTCCCGGGGTACGGCGACCGTGGTGAGCGGGGGACGGGCCAGGCGCGCGAACAGAACGTCATCGCTGCCGACCACCGACACATCCTCGGGCACGCGAATACCCGCTTCCTGCAGTGCGCTAATGGCGCCTAAAGCAATGAGGTCATTTGCGCAAAGGATGGCGGTGGGAAGAGGTGGCTGGGCCAGGATGGAGCGAACTGCAGAGGCCCCCGCGTCCACCTTGTAGTAGGACTCCACGGGCTGGAAGCAACCAAGACCTTTTTTGGCCAATGCCTGAATGAAGACATCCCGAATCCTGACCGCAGACTTTGACCGCAGGGGGCCGGTGATAATTCCGAACGTCCGGTGCCCCAGTTCGATCAGGTGATCCACTGCCTGCGCCACACCGGTGGAAAAATTGAGTTGAATCCGGCGGATTCGGGGATGAAACGGTCCTTCGTTCAGAAGGACGACGGGCATGCGACTCCGTGTCAGTTCTTGGGCACGCGCTTCATCGAACATCGAAGTCATCACTGCCACGCCGCGAACCTTTTCCATCACCATTCTGCGCACGGCAGCTTCAATGCGAGCCGGTTCATATTCGGTATTAAAAAGCAGGAGGTCCAGGCCTCGCTCCGTGGCTGCCTTTTCGAAGCTCTGGATGACATCCGCAAAGAATGGATTGGATATTTCGGAGATGATCAGTCCTACCGTATTGCTGCGCCTCAGGGCCAAGCGGCGCGCATGAACATTGGGTTGGTAATGAAGCTTCCGGGCCGCTTCAAGCACCCGCTGGCGCGTCCCGGAAGAGATTGAACGGATGTGCGTGCGGTTCAGTACATGAGAGACGGTGGTGAGCGAAACACCCGCCCGCTCCGCGACATCCTTCATTTTTGCTACCATTTTGCAACCATGTCCCTCAATGTTTCTTTCCGGGTCACGCAGTGAATGTTTTTATGACAATCTTAACATCATATTTCGATTTCAGCGCTTCGTGCAATTTTGACATATAAAAATCCGTGCGAGCCGGGCTATTTATCATTGACAATCCACTGTTCGTTATGTTTACCTGCTGGCGGCGCAAGCGCTTTACTAAAGCGGCTGAGCCAGTTATTTATTCGGGGCTTCGGGAGATCGATGTCGCCAACCTTGTTATCTCCGGAGGCGATAATAAGGTGAAGGGATTGTCTATGGCACGGGTCATTGGACCACTGATTTATATTTTATTGCTGTCCGCGGCTATTCCAGCCTTCGCGTCCGGCGCATCGGACCACCTGACGGAGCTTCAAACAGGCTGGCGAATGACGCCCGCAAACCGGGTTTCAGACGCAGCACCGGTAGTCTCTGTGCCGTTCTATGATGCCTCGAGCTGGTATTCCATCCCAAAGATGCCCTCGACGGTGTTCCAAGTCCTGGAGGACAATGGCGTTTACAAAAATCTTTACGACGGAATGAATTTAGAGACCGAAGTACCGCACGGCCTGTGGAAGCAGGACTGGTGGTACCGGACGAATTTTACGGTTCCACCCGGAAGTGAAGTGTATTCGCTCATCTTCAAGGGTATCAATTACCGGGCGGACGTTTGGGTGAATGGGCACGAAGTGGCGAACCGGACTCAGGTTGCCGGGATGTACGCAAGTCATGAACTGGATATCTCCCGGTATGTGAAGATGGGTCCGGATAATACGTTAGCGGTTCGAGTGATCCCGGAGCGGGCTCTCCCCGGAATCAATGGTGTGGAATTGGCGGATAGCTGGCTGGATTGGATTAACTGGAAGTACATCGGTTATCAAGGTCCCGGCAACAACCACGGCTTATCGTTCGTACCGGACCGCAACGCCGGAATCTGGAAGCGCGTCTATCTGAGCAGCACCGGGAAAGTCGCCATTCGCAACCCATATGTGGCATCGGACTTGCCGCTTCCGGCCACCAGTCCGGCCTCGCTTACCGTCTACTGCGATCTTCACAATTCGAGCGCAGGACCCATTACGGGCATTCTCAGTGGCAATATCTCGCGTCCAGGCAAGCCCGGAATCTGTCTTGAAAAGACGGTGACGTTGCCGCCCAACTCCACAAGGGAAGTGACACTTGCCCCCAGCGCTTACCCGCAGCTTCTGGTGAATAATCCTGACCTATGGTGGCCTTACACCTGGGGTAAGCCGAACCTTTATCACCTGCACCTTTCATTTCAGATTGACGGTCGCGAGTCAGACGCGAAAGGCATCGACTTCGGTATCCGGAAAATCCAGCAGTTCCGGGATTCCGATCATCAGTTTCCCAAAGTCGGGCAAGGAGGCAATTTCTATCTCAAGGTTAACGGCAAGAATTTCTTGATCCGAGGAGGGGTTTACACACCTGACTTGCTCTTCAAGCGGGACGAGAACAGGGACCGGGAGATAATGAGTTACGTCAAGGACCTGGGCCTGAATATGATCCGCTGGGAGGCGAAGATTGCCGATGACGACATGTTTAACCTTGCCGACCATGAAGGCGTGCCCGTGATGGTGGGCTGGATGTGCTGCATGCAGTGGGAAAAATGGCCGCAGTGGAGCGCGGAGGATCAGTGGGTGGCCCGGCAGAGTTTGAAGACCCAAATCCGCGATCTTCGGTCTCATGCTTCGGCTTTTATTTGGGCGAACGGCAGTGATGGCTTGCCTCCCGACCCTGTTTTGAAGGCTTACCACCGCATTGAAAAGGATTTGCACTGGCAAAACGCCATTGTGGATACGGTTTCTTCCTTCAAAAAGGACTCCGAGGGCGCCGCTCTGTGGAGTGGCATCCACATGGAAGGGCCTTATTCATGGAGACCGCCCTACTATTGGTTCAGTGGGCAGTTCCGCGCTCCCCGAGGTTCATGCGCCGAACAAGGCGACAACGAAGTCGTTCCTCCTTTCGAGAGCCTGAAGAAGTTTATCCCTGCGGACAAACTTTGGCCCATCAACGACGTTTGGTATTTCCATGCCGGAGCCAATAACGGCAACAATACTCTTTCGACCATCAGAGAAGTTGTGGACAAACGTTACGGGCCATCCAAGAGTGCTGAAGAATTCGCCCAGAAAGCCCAATTGGCCTACTACGAAGAAACACGGGCCCAGTTTGAAGACTTCGCGGCGAGCGGGTGGTCGAATCACAAAATGACGATCTACTGGATGTTGAATAGCAATTGGCCTTCGTTCTTTGGCCATCTGATTGACTATTATCTTAACCCTGGCGGCGGCTATTTTGGCGCCAAGAAGGGACTTCGCCCGATGAACATTGTGTATGACTACTATGCCACCGGCGATCGGACCAAGGCGAAAGTATATGTGGTGAACCAGACCCTCAAGCCGAGGAACGGCCTGAGAGTTTCCGTGAAGTTTTACAATCTGGACGGATCTGTGAAGTTCACAAACGAAGTTCCGGATTTCAGCATCGGGCCGAATACCTCTGCGCAGGCTATGACCTTTGGCCGGGTTGGCGGCTTGAGTTCAACCTATTTTGTCAGATGCCAGTTAAGTGATGCCTCCGGCGCAGTTCTTGCAGACAATCTATATTGGCAATCCACCACGGACGACGACATGGGCGACCCTGCACACGATACCGCGTTCCGGCTCACGCAGAAGAGCTGGGCGGACTATTCCGCACTGAACACCATGCCACGAGCCTTTGTCACTCTTTCAGGAAACGAATCTGTTAATGGCCAAGATTCCCTGGTTAAGTTCACAATCGCCAACCACTCCAAAAATGTTGCTTTCTTCATGCGCGCCGAAGTTACAAAAGGTCTGGATGGAGAAGAGGTTCTACCGGTCACCTACAATGACAACTATATAACTCTGTTTGCGGGTGAATCGAGAACTCTCACCGCGCGTTTTGACACTTCGAGCCTCGCAGGGCAAAAGCCCTTTTTGAGATTGGAGGGGTATAACGTGAACAAGGAAACCACCGCACTCACGGTTCAATAGTGTGCTGGCGGCGAAGCGTCTGAATAATACGCTGGCCGTTGCCCTGGCATCCCGCCGGCCAATGGCGGCGGAAAGGCGGCGCTACGCGTTGACCCTCTCCCGCAGACGGCGGGCGAGAGGGTGAGGGTCTTATCCGTGCCCTCCACCGGCCAACTCCCGAACGATGTCTCCCACAAAGGTTTTGGCGTCTCCAAAGAGCATCAAGGTCTTGTCAAGATAATAGAGTTCGTTGTCGATACCCGCGAAGCCGGGGCTCATGCTGCGCTTGATCACCATGACCGTTCTTGCCTTGTCGACGTTCAGAATGGGCATTCCATAGATCGGACTGCCAGAATCCGTGCGCGCCGCCGGATTGGTGACGTCGTTGGCGCCGATCACCAGGGCGACGTCCATTTGCGGCATTTCAGGGTTGACCGTGTCCATATCCATCAACTTGTCATAGGGGATATCCGCCTCGGCCAGCAGCACGTTCATGTGCCCTGGCATGCGGCCCGCCACCGGGTGAATGCCGAACTTTACTTCCACCCCTCGTTTGGTCAGGGAGTCGTAAAGTTCGCGCACCTTGTGTTGGGCCTGGGCCACCGCCATGCCGTATCCCGGAACCACTACTACGGCGTTGGCCGCGCCCAAAATTGCGGCAGCCTCTTCGGCCGTGGCGCTCCGCGCGGTCCGCTCTTCCTTCCCCGCCACAGCAGAAGCCTGGACCTGGCCAAAGGCCCCGAACATGACGTTCGTAAAGGAACGGTTCATGGCTTTGCACATGATGACGGACAGAATGAAACCGGAAGATCCGTCAAGGGCTCCAGCAACCACCAGCACCTTGCTGTTCAGCACAAATCCCAGCAACGCGGCAGAAAGGCCGGCGTAGGAGTTCAGCAGCGAAATGACGGTGGGCATGTCGGCTCCGCCGATCGGGGTGACCAGTAGAGCGCCGAAGATGAGCGAGACGACCACCATGACCGGGAAAAGGTGGGTGTATTCCGGATGGAAAACAAGCCACAGCGCAATGAGGATGGCTGCCCCCAGCACCGAAAGGCTGACAAAATTCTGCCCTTTGTAAATGATGGGGCGTTGCGGCAAAATCTCCTGGAGTTTGCCGGCCGCGATTAAGCTTCCCGTAAAAGTGAGAGAGCCGATGATCACTTCAAGCGCAATTTCCGTCATCATGAACTTGGTGACGTGAGGAATGCGCACGTAGTATTCAGCGATGCCGATGAGCGCGGCAGCAAGGGCGCCGCAGGCATGGCTGACGGCTGTCCGCTGCGGAACGGCCGTCATGGGGACAAGACCGAGCGGAATGCCCACCATCGCTCCCACCACCAGTGCGACCACGATCCATTGATACTGGATGATTTCAAAGTGGCAAAGCGTGGCAACGACGGCGATGACTGCCCCAATTTCGCCCGACAGCACGCCCCGCCGCGCGGTGGAGGGCGAACTCAGCCAGCGGAGGGCCAGGATAAAAAGCGCGACGGCTATGAGATAGGCAAAATCAATGAGTTGTTGGGGTGTGAACGGTGTCATGGTTTTTTGGTTTTGCTGAGTTTGAACATCCGGAGCATGCGGTCCGTGATGAGGAAGCCGCCCACCATGTTGCTGAACGCGGCCGCCACCGCCACGGCTCCAAGGATGGTGGAGAGCGTCGATTCGTGCCGCCCGGCGATGATGATGGCTGCCACCACCACAATGGCGTCTAGCGCATTGGTGAGGGACATGAGGGGTGTGTGAAGCAGGGGCGAGACCCGCCGGATGACCTCAAACCCGACGAATCCCGCCAGAATGAAGACATACAGGTTTGAAATAAAGTCCGAAGGCACGGTTTTCTCCTTTACGGCTCATCTGCAAAGGCGCCCTACCGGGCAGGTGTTCTGCTTCTGCGTCTTACCATTCTCACTGAGGAAGTATCTGAGCGGACTCAGCCGGCAGCGAAAAGAACTCCCTCACCCGGGCGCTGACGATTTCTCCCCCCCGTGTGACCAGAGTCTCGCGGGTGATTTCGTCGTCCAAATTGAGTTGGAGTTTCCCGTCCCTGAACAGGTGGAGCAGGAACTGGGTGATGTTCCGGGCGTACATTTCGCTGGCATGATAAGGCACGGTGCTCGCCAGATTGATGCAGCCGATGATGGAGACTCCGTGCTCCACCACCGTCTCACCGGCGCGCGTCAGTTCGCAATTGCCGCCACGTTCCGCGGCAAGGTCCACAATCACCGAACCCGGCGCCATTTTCGCCACCATCTCGCCAGTCACCAGCACCGGGGATCTCTTGCCAGGAATCACCGCTGCGGTAATGACCGCGTCGCTTTCCGACACCACCCGCGCCAATAATTCCCGCTGGCGCTGGTAAAAAGTGTCGTCCTGAGCCCGTGCGTACCCGCGCCCATCCTGTGCGTCCTTGGCCTCAATGGGAAGCTCAACGAAACGCCCTCCGACACTCTGCACTTGCTCCTTCGCGGCGGGCCGCAGGTCATAGGCGGAGGCGACGGCTCCCAGGCGCCGCGCCGTGGCAATCGCCTGCAGCCCGGCTACACCGCATCCGATGACGAAGACGCGCGCCGGGGTAATGGTCCCGGCCGCCGTCGTGAGCATCGGAAACATTCGCGGCAGGCTGCTGGCAGCAAGCACCACCGCCTTGTAGCCGCAAATCGTTCCCATTGACGATAGCGCGTCCATGCCCTGAGCGCGCGTGATGCGCGGCATCAACTCGATGGAAAACGCCGTCACACCCGTGACGGCCACATCCTGGATGGTTTCAACGGACCCCAGCGGACGCAGAAACCCGAGCAAGGTCTGGTGGCGGCTGAGGAGCGGAAGATCGCCGCGACCGGCCTTATCATCTGCCCCGTAGCAGAGCACTTGTAATACCACACCGGCGCTCCTGAATACCTCGGCCCGGTCCACGATCTTTGCGCCTTTTTCGGCATAATGTGAGTCCGGGTAACCGGCAGCGGTTCCCGCGCCCGCTTCGATGACGATCTCGAATCCTGCCTTGACAAGGCTGGGGATAACAGCGGGGACCAGCGCCACGCGCCGCTCTCCGGGAAAGGCTTCTTTGGGAACACTGACGATCATATTGGCCGCCCTGGATCAGATTTCGCCGCATGGCAGCGACACCCGCATTTGATGTCCACGATTTCCCCGGGTTGTCTTCCTCTTAACGTATGTATTACAAATTTCGAGATTCGTCATGCTGGCAGCGGGTGATGGTCTAACGGCTCGTTACCCGAAGCGATAGCATTTCTATTCGGTCTTTCAAGAGTTTTGCGGCCTATCCTGAAAATCCAGATGATGCTCAAACGCGAGCATGACAGGATACCGTCTTTCGAAGGTTTTGTGCTACCCCAAGGTCGAAAGTTGGCGCTGCCATTTGCGGAAGCTCGGCTTGATCGTATGGGGCGGGCCCGGCATCTCCTGCCCGCGGGCATCCATAGAGGCGTGGGGTGTGGCACGAAGCAGAAGGATGTCTTAACGTTCCACTTCCGGCAGGATTGCAACCCTGCCCTGACTGCCTCAACGGCAAGATCATGAATAATCCGAGTCAAACGAAAATCCCCCCAGTGGGCGCCGGCAATTCTTCTCTTTACCTGCGGCCCTCGCTTCGGACCAAGATGAGGACCGCAAGAGTGGCGAGAAGCGGTAAAGTTCCGGCGGCGACGAAGGCCGGGAAGTAGGAGAACGAGTCAACGATACGTCCAACCGCAAGCATAAAGAGCGCGCTCACCAAGCCCGCGGCAAAACCGCTCAGTCCCGTCACCGAAGCCACTTTTCCGGAAGGAAAAAGGTCCGAAGGAAACGTCAGTCCCATGGTGGACCAACTCGCGTAGGCCCACACCGCGAGGCTGATTAATCCCAACGCCACAAAGGCTGAGTGGACGCGAGCTGCCGGAACCCCCGCTAGAATTGGTAAGGAGCTCAAACCGCACACCCATTTGCGCGCATGGATCACGGGCATCCCTCGCCGGATCAGATGGCCGGAAATGAAACCGCCGGTGAAATTGCCAAGGTCGGCGGCGAGGAAAGGGATCCAGGCGAAGGCGGCGATCTGTTTCAGGTTGAAGCCCCGGGCATCACTCAGATATTGCGGAAGCCAAAAGACGTAGAACCACCAGATGGGGTCCGTCAGGGCCTTCCCCACTACAATGCCCCAAGTGTTGCGATCACGGAGCAATCCTGGCCAGCCCCAGCGTCCGGAGGCTGTTTCCGCACGCGCTTCCACACGACCCGCTTCGACCCATTGCTTTTCCTCCGGACTGACACGTGGGTGCTCCGCAACCGGGTAATACATCCTCCACCAGATGAGGAGCCAAACGAACCCCAGGATTCCCGAAAATGCGAAGGCCCATCGCCATCCCCATGCCAGCGCGATCCAGGGAATCGTCAATGAAGCGATGGCGCCTCCCACGCTCGATCCACTGTCAAAAATGGCGACCGCCAGGCCTCGTTCCTGCGCGGGGAACCATTCGGCAACGGCTTTACTTGCGCCCGGCCAATTGCATCCCTCGCCCATGCCGAGCAGAAAGCGGAAAACTTCAAAGCTTTGGACCGAATGGGCAAGACCCGTCAATACGCTCACCAGCGACCACCAAGAAACGGCCAGCGCCAAACCCAAGCGGGTTCCGACCCAGTCCAGCAGAATGCCGCCCCCAAGCCAGGTGAGAGCATAGGAGACCTGAAAAGCAAAAAATACGCGCCCTAGGGCGCTATGCGACATGTGAAATTCGCGGGTGATGGCGGGCGCAAGCACGGAAAGCGTTTGGCGGTTGATGTAATTGATGACGGTGGAGAGGAAGAGTGTCCAGACAATCCACCAGCGCAAACGCTTTGTGAACTTCTGCCCCATGACTTTTGCGGGTTGTTTGCTTTTACTCAGAATAACGAGGCCGAATCGAGTTCGCGCGCTCGACGACTCAGGGTTTACCGCGCCGGGTTTCACGGGAGGAATTACTCCATCCCACGCTTTCCTAGCGCCATGCTGAATGGCCAATTTACTACGTGAATCCCACTCACTTCAATGCCCGCTTCGCCCCGATGTTCAAGCACGACGCCCTGATTTCCTTCTAGCGGCGGTTCGATAGCCTTCTGATCTGCTCTTCCAGCTTCATCCGTTCCCATAAACCCGGCTTGCGAAGTTGGAACCTGCGGCGGCGCCACCGCTCTTCGAGCTGCCGGCCCTTCGGTGGCTCCAAGGGCGCCTCTCCGAATAGCACCCTGGCTGTCCGCTTCAGCGTCCAGTATTTCCTCCGCTGCACCCAGAACACCAGACCCACCCGATTCAGCCGGTCGTGAATCTGCAATAGAAGCTGGTGCTGGACACGATCCGACATTGATAAAACAGCACATTCCGGCTTTGTGTCCAAACGGGCCGCATTCCGCGCCGCGCACCAAGCCGCTGTCGCCAGCCGCTCCGCCTGCCGGCGGTCCTCCGGGCGCGTCATCCCGGACGGAAATCTGAATGCCTGCGTGATTTCAGAGCCAAACCAGCGGTATTGGCTCTCGCCTTCACGGTCGCCCGCCCGCACCAGCCTTTCCTGCAATCCGGCGGAGTAATGCCCGTGCTTCAGACCGTTCAGGGCCACACGAGCCTTGCCCTGTGGCGTACGAGGCCCCGTCGATTTCTGGGCATTGGCGCGATTGGCAGCCAGCAAAGCGAGTGTTCGCGTGGGCGACTTGCGGAGAGACATGATTGGGCCTAACCGGAGCCATTTCCGGCAAATAGCCCGACCGTCTATTACTATATAGTAACTAGATTCTGGTGTCAAGTCAGATTTGACGGGCCGTGATTCAGTTCCCTATTGTCGGGCAGCACTTCAGCATGGACCCCGCCTTCGCGGGGGCGACGACCCAGGACAAGACCGGGGGTTTAAGCGGGGTGACAAGCAAAGACAGGACCCTGCCCTATGCGGGGTGACGACCCAGGGCGGGACTCCGGCATCGCCCATTCCGGCCACGTGGCTCAGCCCGGCTGGTTCCTGTGGCGGTCGGCCACGACGGTCACTTGCATATCCCTTGAAAGCCGGACCACCTGCTGCACCAGATCTTTGCCAAAAAAGAGTTGGAGCCGCGAGGTTTTGGTAGGGCGGGCGACAAAAATCTGTGTGATTTGATGCAACCGGGCAAATTCAACCAACGCTTCGGCTGCATCGTTTCCTTTCAGGGTTCGTGTTTCGATGTGAAGGTTGCGGGCGAAATTCAAATGCCTCTCGAGGGCGGCGCGATCCTCAGCAGGTATTTCGTGATCGTCAAATTCCGGTTGAACGCAAACCGCAAAGCATTCCGCATGAATATAATCCGCCACGCGCCGGCCGCGCCGGATCAACATGGCGCATAAGGGGTCCGGCGTGATAAAAATCAAAATACGTTCTTGCTGGGCCGGTTCCGAAGGCTGCTGCAAAATGTTGCCGCCGGATGAGGGGTGGGAATCGGCGGTCCCATCCTGGCTCAATTGGCGCACGTCCACCTCGTGCGCGGTTTGGCGCAAGGCCAGCTCGCGCAGGACCACCAGGTTGGACTCCTTGAAGAAGTTTTCCAGGGCGCGGCCGGCCTTCTCCGCCGGATAAACCACGCCCCGCTTCAGACGGTTCAGCAGGGCTTCGGGGGGCAAGTCCACCATCACCACTTCATCGGCGTCTTTGATGACCCAGTCGGGGACCGTCTCCTGCATGCGAATTCCGGTGATCCGCCAGATCTGGTCATTCAGGCTCTCAATATGCTGGACGTTCATGGTGGTGATGACGTTAATCCCGGCGTCCAGCACAATCTGCACATCTTCCCATCGCTTGGTCCGGACCGAGCCGGGAACATTGGTATGGGCGAATTCATCCACCAGGCAGACCTGGGGCCGGCGGTGCAAGATGGCCTCCGTATCCATCTCTTCAAAAGTGGCGCCACGGTATTCCAGCCTCCTCCGGCTGACATTTTCCAGGCCTTCGGCTTTGGCGATGGTATCCTTGCGGCCGTGAGATTCGAAGTATCCAACGACAACGTCCTTGCCTTCATTCTTCAGCTCCTGACCCTCGTCCAGCATTTTATAGGTCTTTCCCACACCGGCGGCGTAACCCAGATAAATCTTCAGCTTGCCGCGTGAAGTGGGAGTCAAGGGGCCGGTCATGGATAGACTCCTCAGAGTGGAAACACCCGGACGTCAATCCCTTCGGCTTTGCGAATCAGCGCATCGACATCGTTGCCCCAGAGGCGGTCGAGCCAACCCACTTTCGAGCTTTGCTCCACAAAAATTTGGGTGATACCGCGTTCGCGGGCGAATTGCACCACCGTTTCCACCGCATCCTCACCGTCCAAGGGCTCAATCTGTGCGCCATGCTGGCGGGCCCTCTCGAGGTTTGCCTCCAGGATGGACCGCTCGTTGGGTGTGAGGTCAGGACGGTCGAGGTAAGCCACCAAGAGTTCGCCGTGAAAACGCCCTGCGTTGCGGCTTCCACTTTCGATCATCTTTGCGGCGTTGGCGGCAGGGGTCACAAAGACCAGAAGCCGCTCCTGCGCCCCCCAGAGCTGTTCGATGCCGTTGCGCTGAAGATATCCTTCCAGCTCGCGGTCGACCACGTCGGCTGCCAGGAGCAGTGCAATCTCCCGAAGTTCAGAGAGATGTTGCTGCCTGCGGGCGGCTTCGGGCGCCGCTTCCGCCTCACTTCCCGGCTCCAAACATGCATCTGTGGGAAGGTCCACCACCTCAATCTCGTCCGCCTTGTAGATGAAGGCCACGGGAACCGTTTCCTCGGCGTATCTTCCTGTGATTTTTTCGACCTGCTCGCGGTATTCCTCAATATATTGAAGGTTGACGGATGCGATCACGGAAATGCCCGCTTCCAGCAACTGCTCCACGTCCTGCCAGCGCCTGGAATGGACACTGCCGGGAGGATTGTCATAGGCGAGCCCGTCCACCAGGCACACCTCCGGCCGGCGGCGCAGAATTGCTCCCACGTTCATCAAGGTGCGGCCCTCTCTCTCGAGAAGAGGAATCACCTCCATCTTTTCAATAAGTGCTTCGACCTCCGGAGAAACCGCAGGTTGAATGGCGCCAACCACAACGTCCTCACCGCGATCGTGACGGCGCCTTCCTTCGTCCAACATGCGGCGGGATTTTCCCACACCGGAGGTGTAGCCCAAGAAGATTTTCAGCCGTCCGCGATTTTGCTTTTCTTCCTCCGCCTGGACCTGGCGAAGCAACCTCTCCGGGTCTGGGCGCGTTGCTGTCGCCTTCGGTAAGTAATTAGACATGCCGCTCCTTCTTGAAACCTCTTTCGGAATCATCCCGCCCATTACATCTTTGTAGCACATTCCGGCCCTGGATGAGCCTGGAGGGTAGTGCTGTAGCGGCGCTCTATAGGCGCCGAACCTGGATACTCAGCGGTTTTTGGCGCTTATAGAGCGCGGCTACAGCAAATTGCGCTACTACGCTACCACGCGCCCTGTTTGCCTCCAAACCACCATATCATTCCCACCGTGGCGGTGTTTTGATCGCGCTTCAAAACATTGGGAAGATTGGTGAGGAAGAAAGGTTGGTTGGAAAAATCCCGCCGGAATTCACCACGCAATTGGAATCCTTCGCCGAATTGGTAGGTGGCTGTCAGGGTTCCTTCCTTCAAGTCCTGAGTCTTGCCGCTAAACAGCCCTCCCTGGTCGTCGAGATATTCGAACCGTCCCGCCAAGTCAAAGGCGGGGGTGAACTGGTACTTCACGTATCCGGCTCCGCCCGAGACCTCTGCCGGCGGCGAGTTCGAAAAAACCCGGTTGATCACATAGTCGCCTTCGCCGGAAAAGAGCAATTTATTCGTCACGTTCCAAGTGGCGTAAGAATCGAAAATGTGCTCCCGGCCATTCGGAGTAGGCTCAACCGGAGTTGTGGAAAGGCCGGGCTGGGTGGGAAGCAGTGGGATGCCGGGATTCAGATCCAGGGTATAGGCCCGCTGCTGCTCGCCCTCAAAGTAGTTCATTTGCCATGAGGTGGCGCGGTTGGGTGTGACAATAAAGGTGAAATCATTGGAGCGGCCATTATTGAAGCTTTCCGTCTAGTTGGCGCCAGCACTGTTATGCCTCACACGCCAGAAGACGCCAGACTTATCCGCAAATTCTGCCATCGAGTCCTCAAAACATGAAACCCGCTTCAACCATGCCACGAGGTTGGGTGCGATTCATACCGTGCGGACCAAACCCGTCTCCCGGCGTGAAACTGGTAGCTTGAACAAAGGAAAACTCTCCCCGAACGAAGAAGCTGTGGTCTTGAAAAGTCGGGGTCAGCGTGATCGACCACGCACCGCTGCCTGGACCGTATATCAAGTTGACGGCGCCGTCGCGGAGGTTCCCTGTGCTGGAGATATATTCGGCCCGACCCGCCAAAGACATGTGGTGCTTGAAATTGTAATTCATCAAAATCGCCGTGCCGCGCGTCGCCGCGCCGTGCAGCATGCCGATTTCAGGTCAGTGGCCACATCGGTGTACTGAAGGTAGGGCTGGATCATCCAAGGCCCGTGGCTGTAAGTATAGATGAGGTCGTAGATGTCGCTGTTGTTTTGCACGGGTGTAGCAAGACTCGTAAAGGCGGTGTGCCCGAGATTCCCGCCACCCACGAACGCCAAAGTATTGGCCTCATTAAGCGCGTAACTCAAGGAGCCACAAAGCCAGGTGTAGCGGTTGGAATAGAAGCCGTCGTTCCAGGCCAGGGAGGCGCGGAGATGGCCAATGCTGTCATTGATTTGCACACCGCGATTGACGGCGTTCTCCTGGTTCCACAGGAGGCCGCGCTCGATGTTCATGTTTTCAAAGGTAAACGTATATTCGGCGCCAATCAGCGTGGGCAGCGCGCCGATCATGAGCGAGAAATTCCCCTTTGGGGCCAGCTTCAAGTAGCCTTCCGGCAGCACGCCGTAAAAGTCGCTCACCGTGTTGACTGTGGAGCGGAACGGCGTGCCTAAGGCCGGTAAATTGTAGGCGCCCGCTTGCAAATAAAATTGCCACCAGCCGGTGGTCTTTTGGATAAAAATCTGTCCATTACTAAGATCCCAGTGTGTGGATCGATCGCCAGGGATCCAATTCCCCTGCAATAAGCCCATGCCACCGAGGATTCCGGTGATGTCGAGTTTTCCAAAAGGGCCCGCATCGAACGTTTTAGGCACTGCAGTCTGTAGCGGCGCGGACACAGCGGGCGTGGGGAGAGGTTGCGGGCTGGCCGCTGCCCCCGGCGGTGTGGCAGGTGGGGAGCTTGATGCGCTTTGGTCTTGAGCGTGGAGCTTCGGAACGCCGGCCCACATCAGGGCTAAGGCCAGAACAGCAAGGCATAAGCTTCGGGGTTTTTTGTCCATCGGGTTAAGTGTCCATTCTCATGAGCTTCACCAGAGTCTTGATAAATTGTAAAAATAGCCGCGTGAATAATTGAGCTGATCCTTCGTGTAATTTCCTTCCTCCCCAAGCGAAGAGAACCATTTTCCGAATTGGATGGTGAGACCGTTTCCAAGTGGGACGATATAGTCGCCGTAGGCTTGAGCGATATTCCGGTAAACCTGTGGCCGGGGTTCATTGACAGGGCTCCCTTGCAGCGTTTCGGTGGCCTGGCCGTACATCAAATCCAGGCGGAAGCCGAAAGGACGGTTCTGGGAAAGGTCGGCCGCCCGCTCCACAATCACACCGGCTTGATTCAAGCTGAAGCTGTTGCTGAGCACATCGTAGGTTCTGAGCAGATTGACGCCGCCCAAGGGATTGTTGAAGTTGTAGCCGTAATATCCGTCCAGATCGAAGTTCAGCGTGGTTCCGGAAAGGAAGCCTGGAATAGCGGACGCAGGCTGCGGTTGGGCGGCAGCTTGAGTTGCGGCTGCGGTCTGACCAACGTTGGGCGGGGTCGCGGGGGTGGCGGTCGTACTAACGGCCGTTGCGAATGTAGCGGCTTGCTGAATTGGGGTCGATTGCGAAGAGCGTTGGACAACTGACGCCGCCTGATTTTGGGCAGCGACTGGGATCGCGGGTTGAGACGGGGCCTGAATTTGGTCAATCTTCTCCCGCAGTTCGGCGACCTGTTTTTCCAGCTTATCAATTCGATCCAGCAGGTCCTTTTCTTGAGGAGTCAAGCTGGGGTCATGATCTTGCGATCCGGCATTCTGGCCCGCCGCCGGAATGGCTTGTTGCGAGAAAGCTTCCGAAGCCAAACCCGTCATCAAGAACAGACAAATTGAACACACTACGAGCGTTGTAGTTGAAAATCGCATGATTCCTAGATCCTTTCTGGCGTGAAGCGGGGAACGCCATGGCACGATCGCATCTGTCGAATGCGGGCGGAGTCCCTCATCGATGCGGAAACTGCTGGTCTAAATCCAAATTGAGCAAGAGAACGTTGACGCGGGGTTCTCCAAGAAAGCCCCATTGGCGGTGAATGACATGGGTTTGGATGAGCTTGAAAATCTGATCCACGGGGACGCCCCGGGAGCTGGCAACGCGGGGCGCTTGTGCCTCGGCGGACGCCGGACTGATGTCCGGATCAAGACCGCTGCCCGAGGCCGTGACTAAGTCGGCCGGGATAGGACCGGCGTAGCCGGGGTTTTCCTTGCGAACTTGCTCAACAGAAGCCTTCATACGATCCATCAACTTCTGACTGGTCGGACCCAAATTCGAACCCCCGGAAGCTGTCGGATCGTATCCGCTATTGCCAGCGGCTGAGGGCCGGGGATGGAAATACTCGGGCTTCGAGAAATTCTGGCCAATCAGTGCCGACCCCACCACTTGGCCATCGTGCTTCACCAAGCTGCCATCCGCCTGCCAAGGAAAGAAGAAGTGGCAGACGCCGGTGATAACACCCGGATAGATGAGTCCGGTGAGTAAAGTCATAACGAACATCCAACGGAATGCGGGGCCAATTTGGTTCTTCATAGTCCCTTTCTTTGCCTGAATTACTCACGGGCTTCTACATTTGGGCGGCCAGCCTGTCATTCTGAGCGAAGCGAAGAATCGCAGTATTTCTGCCCTGGGTAAACTCCGCGAAAAATTCCGGTATTTCGCTCAGGGCAAACTCCTCCAAGCATATCCAGCCCGTTCGCTGTCGAGGAAGAAGTCAAATACAGTGATTCTTCGCTTCGCTCAGAATGACAGCGTTGGAGGTTTGGGTGAGACTCCAAGCTCCAGAAATGTAGAAACTTAAGAGCACGGTTAAAACTCTGCCCTGACGGTTCTTGAACAAAACCTTCGCGAATAATGAAGGTTAGGCCAAGTGCAACAATCCGAGCAGCCGGTCGATCAGCCAAATGCACGGGAAGGGAGCGATGAAACCTCCCAATCCGTAGATCCAGAGGTTGCTGCGCAACATCGCCGCCGCGCTTTGCGGCCTGTACTTCACTCCGCGCAAGGCCAGCGGCACCAGAGCGATGATGATGAGCGCGTTGAAGATCACCGCCGCCAGGACGGCGCTCTGGGGAGAATGAAGGCGCATGATGTTTAACTTGTTCAGCGCCGGATAAGTGACGGCGAACATGGCAGGAATAATCGCGAAGTACTTCGAAACATCGTTGGTGATGGAAAAGGTGGTCAACGCGCCGCGCGTGATCAGCAACTGCTTGCCGATGGCAACGATCTCAATAAGCTTGGTGGGATTGCTGTCCAGGTCCACCATGTTACCGGCTTCCTTGGCCGCCATGGTGCCGGTGTTCATGGCCACGCCCACGTCCGCCTGGGCCAAGGCCGGAGCGTCATTGGTGCCATCTCCGGTCATCGCCACCAGCCGTCCCTGGGCCTGTTCTTTTTTGATGTAATCCATTTTGTCTTTGGGAGTCGCTTGCGCCAGAAAGTCGTCCACTCCGGCTTCCTGGGCAATCGCCGCCGCAGTCAGCGGATTGTCACCGGTGATCATGACGGAGCGAATGCCAATTTTCCGGAGTTGCTCCAGCCGTTCGCGCATCCCGCCCTTGACGATATCCTTCAAGTGAATGAGCCCCAAAAGCCGGGGCCCATCGGCCACCGCCAAGGGCGTGCCACCGGTGCGGGAGATGCGATCCGATAATTCCAGGAAATTGTCCGGGACCATGCCGCCGTTCTCTTCGACGAAGCGCACAATGGCGTCGGTCGCTCCCTTGCGCAAATGGCGGCCGTCCAGGTCCACGCCGCTCATGCGCGTGTAGGCTGAAAATGGAATGAAGGAAGCTTCCTGGTGGGACAATTCGCGGCCGCGCAGGTTGTATTTTTCCTTGGCCAGCACCACGATGGAGCGGCCCTCGGGAGTTTCATCCGCCAAGCTGGAAAGCTGAGCGGCATCGGCCAGTTCCTGGCCGGAGACGTTTCCGGCAGAGATAAACTCCACCGCCTGGCGGTTGCCAAGCGTGATAGTGCCGGTCTTATCCAGCAGGAGCGTATCGACATCGCCCGATGCCTCCACGGCTTTGCCGCTCATGGCCAACACGTTGTGCTGGATCACGCGGTCCATACCGGCAATGCCAATGGCGGAGAGCAACCCGCCGATAGTGGTGGGGATCAGGCAAACCAGCAGCGCCACCAACACCGCGACGGCCGGTACGGTCCCGGCCCCGGCGGCTCTGACGCTGTAGATGGCAAACGGCTGCAAAGAGATGACCGCCAGAAGGAAGATGATGGTCAGCCCGGCGATCAGGATGTTGAGCGCGATCTCATTCGGGGTCTTCTGCCGCTCCGCTCCTTCAACCAGCGCAATCATACGGTCCAAAAACGTTTCGCCCGGGTTGGAGGTGATCTTGATTTTGATCTGGTCGGAGAGAACTTTGGTTCCGCCGGTTACGGCGCTGCGGTCGCCGCCGGATTCACGAATCACCGGGGCGCTTTCACCGGTGATGACCGATTCGTCGACCGTTGCAATGCCTTCGATCACTTCGCCATCTCCCGGAATCAGCTCCCCGGAGGAGCACAGAACGGTATCTCCGGCGCGCAGCTTCGAAGATGGGACCTGCTCGATTCTGCCATTTCCAAGAATGCGGTTGGCGATGGCATCGGTTTTCGTTTTGCGGAGCGTTTCCGCCTGAGCCTTGCCGCGGGCTTCAGCCATGGCTTCGGCGAAGTTGGCGAAAAGAACGGTGAACCAAAGCCAAAGATCGATCTGCAGCTCAAATCCCACCCGGTGCCTTCCGGCCAGCGCGTCCGGCGCCAAAAAAAGCAGGGTCAAGGCGGCGCCAACTTCCACCACAAAGATCACGGGGTTCTTGAGAAGCTTGAAGGGATTCAGCTTCAAGAAGGATTCCTTGATGGCGCGCCCGACGATCTCAGGATCGAACAAAGGACGCGCCCGCGCCAGTTTCTTCGGGATGAGGGTTGTCGGGTCGTCGTCAACCATTACAGGAGAAGCTAGATTCGTTGCCATGGATTAACTCCCAAAAGGAAACACGATGAATGAGAACAGTTTTCCCTGATGCATCAGGAAATGTTCAACCAGGGGCCCCAGCGCCAGCGCCGGAAAGAAGGTCAAGGCGCCAATCACGATCACGGTTCCTACCAGGAGGCCCACAAAAAGCGCACCATGGGTCGGCAGTGTGCCGCTGGAAGACGGCACTTTCTTCTTCGCGGCCAGGCTGCCGGCGATCGCCAAAACCGGAAAAATGAACGCGAAGCGGCCTAGCAGAGTCGCCAGGCCGAGGGTGAGGTTAAACCAGGGCGTATCGGCGTTGAGTCCGGCAAAGGCGCTGCCATTGTTCTCGGGGGCGCTGGAATAGGCGTACAAGAGCTCGCTGAAACCGTGGGGACCCGGGTTGGTGAGGTTTGCCACCGCCGGTCCGGGCGGATTCCAATAGCCGTTCTTAGCGAACGGGGCCACGGTGCTGATGGCGGTGAAAACCAGGATGACGAAGGCGGTGGCAATAATAGAAACCATCGCCATTTTGACTTCCTTCTGTCCGATTTTCTTCCCCAGATACTCCGGTGTCCTGCCTACCATGAGTCCGGCAATGAAGACCCCGACAATGGCGTACAACAACATGCCGTATAAGCCCGATCCCACGCCCCCGAAAATGACCTCATCCGTCTGGATGTTGAACAGCGGCACCAAGCCGCCAAGCGGAGTAAAGCTGTCATGGACGCTGTTGACAGCTCCACAGCTTGCATCGGTGGTCACGGTCGCGAACAAAGCAGAGTCAGCGATGCCAAAGCGGGTTTCCTTTCCTTCCATGTTACCGCCGGGTTGACGGCCCGTGTACGTGCGCTCCACCCCCAGCCTCAATAAGGTTGGATTGCCCGCCTGTTCGTAGTGGTAACAGGTGAATACGCCAATGGCGAACATGATCGCCATGGCTGAAAAGATGGCCCAGCCCTGCCGGGTGTCACCCACCATGCGTCCGAAGGTGTAAGTGAGTCCGGCCGGTATCAAGAAGATTAGGATCACTTGCAAGAAGTTGGTGAGTGGCGTCGGGTTTTCATAAGGATGGGCCGAGTTGGCATTAAAGAATCCACCGCCATTGGTTCCCAACATCTTGATGGCCTCTTGAGAGGCTACGGGACCTTGCGGGATCGACTGAGCGGCGCCTTCCACCGTCTTGACATTGACGTAGGAATGAAAATTCTGAATTGCCCCCTGGGAACAAAATATCAACGCCGTTACAAAGGAGATGGGCAGCAGGACGTAGAGCGTGGCGCGCGTGAGATCCACCCAGAAGTTGCCCACCGCATTGGCTTGCTGCCGGGCAAAACCCCGGATCAATGCCACCACCACGGCAATGCCTACCGCCGCAGAAACAAAATTCTGCACCGCCAAAGCCGCCATCTGGACGAAATAACTCATTGTCATCTCACCGCTATAAGCTTGCCAGTTGGTGTTAGTGAGGAAGCTGGCCGCGGTGTTAAAGGCCAGGTCCGGCGTTACCGCCGTCGCTCCGGAGGGTGCGGCTTTCGTGCCAAAGTGCATGGGATTGAACAGCAGGACGCCTTGCAACCGCTGGATGATGTAGACAAACAGGAAAGCCACGGCGCTCAATGCAATCAACGATGCCGCGTATTGCGTCCAACGTTGCTCGCTGTCCTCACGCACGCCGGAAAGCCGGTAGATCAGGCGCTCCACCCCCCGCAGCAGCGGATGGAGGAAAGTCCGCTCACCTTGAAATATCCGGGCCATGAACGCGCCCAGAGGCTTCGTCAAGGCCAGAATCACAATTGAAAACACGGCAATCTGCAGAAATCCAAAGGTGGTCATGTCAGTTCCTCAATCCTTAAAAACGTTCGGGATGAAGCAAGGCATAGACGAGATAGACGAACAAGAACAGCGCCGTCACACCTGAAATGATGTATTCCAAAGGCTGCCTCCTTCCGGCTTAGAGCCGGTCACAAGCCCGGGTGAAGGCCCAGCAAAGGGCAAAAAAGAGAATTCCAATGGCGATATAGAAAAGGTCAAGCATGGCTCCTCACTTTGCACTCAAAAAAATAACCCGGTGGCCTTTCGCAGCGAGCAATTTTGCCAGCTTACTCTCAGACGTCGGCCAGCGGCGATCCTTTCCTCCCAGGATAACCAGGGATGGAGGCTTCAGAACTTCAGAAAGTGCTTTAATTCTGTCCCGGCACAGGTAAAGCTGCACTTGGACTTCTATCTCGTGGTGCGCGGCACGATGGGCAAGACCCACAAGTTGCGATTTTGAGAAAGCGATATCAACAGGCGGACGTTCGATTGGGAATGCCCAAGGAACCTGTTGTGCATGAATCAACTTGACTCTTGCTTCCAAACCGCTTGCCAGATGTACGGTCCAATTCAGGGCCTCTGCTGTCCACCGCAGATTCGTGAAGATGACATCCAAGACCAATCGCCGGTCCGGTTCCCCGCCACTCGCGGGCAGGCGGGGAATGCAATCACCGGAATTCACCGAAGAAATTCGATCGCCGAACGGCCTCATTGGCATCAACCCTCACTAAAATATGAGAATGGGCATAAACGAGGCATAAACGGGCAATAAAAATTCTGTAAACGGATTGGGAGCACGGGGTCTACTTCGATGGGGTAAAGCGGTAGCCGGACCAAGCATCGGTGATCAAGTGGCGGGGCTTGGAAGGATCCGGTTCGATCTTTTTGCGGAGCCGGTTCATAAACACCCGGAGGTATTCCAGCTCTTCGCCGTAGTCAGGACCCCAAACTGCCTGCAGCAGCTCACGATGAGAGATGGTTTTGCCGGGGCGGGACACGAGATAGGAAAGCAGGGAAAATTCTTTGGGCGTCAGCCGCCAACTCCGGCCTCGAAGGGTGACCTGGCGGGAAGCCAGATCGATTTCGCCTCCGGAAATGCGGATATGTTCCGCAGCGGTGTTCTCTGGAGCAGGAGCGCGGCGCAGCGCCGCGCGGATCCGGGCGAGAAGCTCCGGCATCCCAAATGGCTTGGTCACGTAGTCGTCAGCGCCTGCGTCCAAAGCGGCGACTTTATCCTTTTCCGTATTGCGCACGGTGAGCATGATGATGGCGATATCCGTGGATGCGCGAATTGCTTGGCATGCTTCAGTGCCTCCCATTCCGGGCATATTCACGTCGAGCAGTACCAGATCAAAGGGCTCCGTGCGCAGTTTTTCAATCGCCTCTTCGCCGGCGCGGGCGTCACTCACCTCATATCCGCCTGAAACCAGCGTAGCTCGCATGACCCGGCGGATTTGAGGATCATCATCGACAACCAAAATGCGGCCTGCGCTCATCGAACGGTCTTCTCCACCGCCAGGGGCAGAAACATGGAAAAGTCTGAGCCGCCTCCTGGATTATCTTTAACTATGATCTCCCCGCCGTGGGCCTTAACAATTTCCTGCGCGATCGTCAGGCCCATACCGGAACCGCCGCCGCTGTCCCGGTTGCGATTTCCCCGGTAGAATTTTTCAAAGACTTTCTGCCGTTCCTCCTCTGCAATACCCGGCCCGCGGTCAAGAACACTCAGCACCAGGCGGCCACGCGCCGCTTGAACCTTCACCGTAATCTCCGCGGAAGGAGGCGAGTATTTCAGGGCGTTATCCAGGATTTGCAATAGCGCCAATTCCACCAGTTCAATATCGAGGTCAGCCGGCGGTAAGTCCCCGGCAAATTCGGTCTTGATACTTCTCCCTTCGGTTAAGGGCCGGAGTTGGCTGAGCGTCTCTTCCACTAGCGCTGGCATGGAAGTTACCGTCCTATTCAATTTCAACTGGCCGCCCTCGATACGCGCCATCTGGAGGGCCTCTGTCACGAGCCTTGCCATCCGGTCTGCTTCTTCGTCGATGATGGTTATCAATTCTTGTTTCTCATCGGGCAGGCGTACGCCGGAGGAAAGGAGGGAAGTGCTCGCCGCCTTGATGGAGGTCAAAGGGGTTTTGAATTCGTGGGCGATGGCGTCGAGCAACGTGGATTTCAACTCCTGGCTCTGGCGAGCCGCTTCGGCGCGATTGGCCGCCTCCTGGCTCCGTGCCTTCTCCAATCCAACTGCTACTAAGTTCGAAAGGGATTGCAAAGCAGTATCGGAAAGCGAAGATCCCCGGAGGGCCATGCTGCCAATCGGTTGACCACCCAATTGAATTGCCATGACGGTCAACTGCAGGGCTTCATCCACGAAAAGAGTGCCTTGAAGCGCTGCCTCTCTCAGCTTCTCATTCACATCGGGCATATCTTCAGGGCCAGACTGGTAAACCGCGCCCGCGCTTCGGTCGTAAAGCACAAAGGCAGAAAACCCAAAGATTCGGGCGATTTGATGGGTAATACTCCGGGCAGGCGGCTGTGCAGTATCGATCAGGAGAATGGCGCGGCCCAGTGTATAGAGCTTTTCCATCTCTATTTGCTGGATCTGTGTTTCCCCGGCTTGGCGTTTAGCGCGGTCAGAAAGTTGGCTCGCCGTGATGGAAACGAAGAGAAACGCAAAGAGCGCAACCCAATTCTGCGGGTCCGAGATCGTAAATGTCCGGATAGGCGGAAGGAAATAGTAATTAAAAAAAAGCATAGCTGCAATCGAAGCAGCAATGGCTTCCACTAACCCCCAAGCTGCGGCGATGGCAAGCACGCAGAGAAGGTAGCCGAAGCCGGCAGTGGTCTCATTAACTCGCAAAACTCTGAAACAAGCCACCGTCGTCAGGCTGATCAGCACCAGCGAACTAAGGAGCCGAAGGCTGAGAGTGGCCAACCGAAACTGGCGGAGTTGGAGGAAGGGACTCATCGGGCTTTGCGGTCGATCTGTATCGTTTGGACCGCTCTTTACTCAAGGTAGCACCTTTTCGCCCCTGCGATGGATTTCTGATGCAGATGGGAACAAGAAGCCATTCTAGTTCTGACCCGTTAACTGAATAGATTTCATGCAACGTCATGGTCTACCCTTGGGCTTTGGATACGGAAATCCCGCTGACACGATATCCCGTGTCGACATCTGAAGCTGCTGGTATATACTTCGTTTTGCTATTTGCAAGGGAATATGTTTTCCACTTTAATGGGAAAAGCTTTTCCTTTTTGCCTGGACTATTTCCAGGGTCGATCGTGCTACCTGATTCTAAAAAAATAAGTTAGCGATCAGCGACAACATGGTGGTATAATTGCTAGTAACTTTCGATGGGTACGTGTGAATAACCCTTCGAAACCACATGGTTATTTGTGTGATAGCAACAAAGACGAGCGAAGCGATGCGGGGGCATCGTTTCCTCTAAATAGTGGCAAGTGAAGGGTCCCCCCAATCTCCGGTTTGCTATTGGAAGAGGAAGAGGAGGACGGGCAAAATGAAAGCACTTAAGGTTGTGGGAATCTGTTTGCTGATGGTTTTGTTCGCGTGGGCCACAAGCGCCCAAAGCGCGTTCGCAGGCGAGATTGATTGTTCACTCTCCGGTGGAATGTGCGGAGCAATCGATTTTGGTTCTCAGGTTAACTCGTTGGGTTCTCCCGTAACAGGAGCTCCCGGATGGACGGGTTCGGTTACCAGCACTGTTTACTTCAATTCCGGCGACGGGCTCTTTACGTACGTTTATAGCTTCGCTCTTAACACCCAGGTCGGTGGACCCCCGGATAGCTTTTCGACTTTCAACAATCAGTTACAAGAGCTTTTCGGGTCTACATTGGATTTTGGATTGGTCACCAATCTCACGAGTTCGGGTGTAACGCTGGGCCCTCCGGGGTTCTCTTTTGATGTGTATAACAGCCATACTTTGCAGGTAGGAGCTGTTTCCGGCCTATCACTCACGAATCCAGATTTCACCTTTTATGCCCAATCCGACCTTGCGCCAGGACCCGGAACTTTTGACGGGTTTGACGGTGGTGTCGGGTCCGGCAATTCGCTGGATCCAACGGTTCCGGAGCCGGCTTCCGTTGCCTTGTTCGGCACTGGTTTGCTTTTGATGGCTGGTTTGCTTCAGCGCAAATTCGCGTCGAACGTTTAACTGGATTTCTTAACGGCCATTTAGGTCAGGATTGAAATCCCCTAAGGATATATGGAGGGGGATCAGATTAGCAAGGAATTGACCGGGATTACAGGCTAATCGCTTGGACTTCCCGTCTAGGCTTCACATAACGCTTCTTTAAATTCAAACCGGCGAGGCTCCTCCTGTGGGCTCCGCCGGTTTTTCATTTTTGGCGCCATCGACTTCCCATCAGCATGCTCTCATCGACCCCAAGCATTCATTGTTTCACACGTGATTCGTGACAAACGGGTATAAGATGTTTGAAGAAAATGAAAGGTCCAGGGATGGCGACCGCAACGACGACGAAAACAGGGATCGAGATTCCGCCAAGGCTTGACGATTCTGGCCGGAGCGGGAGCGGCGGGCCTGGAGACAAGGGTTTTGGCGGGGGAGATCCGTATGAGCCATTGGGGTGGTCCGTGCCTCCGGGTGCTTACCGCACCGGCATGTGGGTGGCGATGGTCTCCATCGTTATGTTTTTCGGAGGGCTGAGCAGTGCATTGATTGTCCGGAAGAGCGCCTCGCCCGGCTGGGTTCATTTTGAGTTGCCCTGGATTCTTTATGGCAATACCATCGTCCTTATCTTAAGCAGCCTGACCTTCGAATTTTCCCGGCAGGGATTGAGTGCGGGCCTCGCCCGGCGCTTCAAGATTTGGCTATTCATTACTCTGGTCCTTGGCCTGATCTTCATCGCCGGACAGCTTATGGTCTGGAAGGAGCTTCAAGTCAAAGGCGTCTACCTGGACTTGAATCCGAGCGGGTCATTTTTCTACACGCTCACCGCCGCCCACGGATTGCACTTGCTCGGGGGCCTCATCGCTTTGGTTTATCTGGTTTCGCAAGCAAAGTATATTGCCTTGGGAATCAAGCGGCGCACTGCATTCGACGTCACGGCTATTTACTGGCATTTCATGGATTGTCTCTGGATTTGCCTGTTCATCCTGCTCGTTTGGAAATTCTAGCCCTTTGGGAATGAAGGGTCTCACGCATGGAGGCGGGAATGGGCATGGAGATTTTCCCAACAACGAAATCGTGAGCGCGATCACCGAAGGCGCTTGCGGAAATTGGGGAATGTTTTGGCTTCTTTTCAGGGCGAATTTTTCAGCCGGCCCTAGTGCTGCGGCAAAGAAGACTGGTGGTACAATAGCCCACTAGCGTTCAAGTGGTCGTGCTTGCACCAGACCCAGGTGGTTTTGTGTTGCCGGAGGTTTAATCCTCGATTCTCCCGGCGGTGAAGCTATGCACGGCGCCTTTGCTGTTTGGGCACAAGACTTATGATCAGCGTTCAGGGAGTATGCGGTATCTTGACCACGACGAAATTGGACAGGTCACAACGGGACAAATGGATTTTGAAGCTGAGTGATTATTGGACGCTGACCAAGCCTGAAGTTAACTTTCTAGTTCTGGTCAGCAGCTTGGTGGGCTTTTACCTGGGTTCAACCGGAGCTTTCCACTTCGCTGTGCTTTTGTCTACGCTTTTCGGAATTCTGCTGGTTGCAAGTGGCACCGGAACTCTGAATCAATACATGGAAAGGTCGTTTGACGCCCAAATGCGCCGGACGGCCCGCCGGCCTATCCCGGCCGGGAGAATCAGTCCCAATGAGGCGCTGATTTTCGGTCTGTTGCTGGCCACCTGCGGAGGCCTTTTTTTGGCTTTGGCGGTAAATCTCCTGGCCAGCGTCCTTGCCCTATTTACACTTGGAAGCTACCTAATTATCTATACGCCCCTCAAGCGGCGTACTCCGATTTGTACGTGGGTCGGAGCAATCCCAGGGGCGATGCCCCCGCTCATCGGCTGGGCGGCGGCTCGTGGCCATCTAGGTCTGGGCGCGTGGGTGCTCTACGCCATGCTTTTTCTGTGGCAGTTCCCACACTTCATGGCGATTGCCTGGATGTATCGTGAGGATTACTCGCGCGCCGGTTACCAGATGCTTCCTCTCAGTGACCGCACGGGACGGGCGATGGCGATTCAAGTTCTTGCCTTTTCTTTATTGCTCATCCCCGTCAGCCTCATCCCAAGCCTTTTGGGACAAGCGGGCGTGATTTACCTATTGGGAGCTTTGATCCTGGGAGGTGGCTTGTTTTATTACGGAGTCCGGCTGGCGTTCGAGCGTTCCAATTCGCTGGCCCGGCAGCTCCTGATGGCTTCGGTTATCTATCTTCCCATGGTTTTTACGCTGTTGATGCTCGATAAGGCCTCCGTCTGACCTCGGCTACACGCGCTGTTTTCTCCCCGGGCCCCCATGATTCCTCTTTCTGACTTTCCCGCTCTCGACGCAAGCCTGAATGCGGCCAGCGCGATCCTGCTGGCCGCCGGCTTCCTCTTCATTCGCGGCCGCAAAGTGCAGGCTCACAAAGCGTGCATGCTCTCCGCGTTCTGCACCTCCAGCGTGTTCCTGGCTTGCTACCTCTGGTATCACGCCCATCACGGCATCACCCACTTCGCTCATCACGGCGTCATCCGATGGTTTTACCTCACCCTTCTCACAACCCATTCCGCTTTGGCTGCCGTCATTGTTCCTCTCGTCCTCATCACCCTTTACCGTGCCTTCCGAAAGAGGTTCGAACTGCACCGGCGCATCGCCCGCTGGACGCTGCCCTTGTGGTTCTATGTCTCCGTGACGGGGGTCGTAGTGTACTGGATGCTCTACCGGCTGTACCCGGTCCGATAGTTTAAGGTGCGGTTTGCCATCGTCTATCCGCGTCAGCCCGGCAATGTGGCTGTCACTCAGTGTTGTGATCTGGGTCACAGTGGATGAAGGGGCGGGTCCGCTATAATGGCGATTCAGGAGGTGTTTGCTGATGTCCACTATCCGAACGAAATTTTGGTTAAGAGGGGTCTTATTGGTTATATTGACTTTAGCCGCGCAAAGCGCTTATGGGGTCCCGAGCTTTGCGCGCCAGACTGGGCTGGCGTGTAGTTCCTGTCACACGATTCCCCCGGAATTGACACCCCTGGGCCGCATCTTCAAGCTCAACGGGTACACCATGACCGGGATCAGGACGATAACTTCGAAGAGTGGAACCACCAAGGCCGGCCTGAATTTGAATTCCTGGCTGCCGCTTTCGGCCTTTTTCCAAGTCTCAGACACGGCCGCCAACAAACCCCAACCTGGAACTCAGAATGGCAGTTTTGAGTTCCCCCAGGCCGTGAGTCTTTTCGTGGCGGGCGCATTTTCCACACATACCGGCGGCTTCGTGCAGTTCACTTACACCGGGCAAGCCAACCACTTCGGTTGGGACAATACCGACATCCGTTATGCCAACAGCACCAATTTGGGCGGAAAGGGCCTGGTGTACGGAGTAACGCTGAATAATAATCCTACCGTCGAGGATCTTTGGAACGATACACCGGCCTTTGGCTTCCCGTGGGTGGGGCCGGACAGTGTGGTGAGGCCCATCGCCGCATCGCTGATTGACGGGACGTTGGCGCAAGACGTGGCGGGGCTGGGCGGCTACGCCATGTGGGATAATCACTTGTACGGGGCAGCCACCATTTATCGCTCCGACCATCTTGGCGGTCCGCAGCCCAATCCCGGAACAGGTTTCGCGTTTAACATCCAGGGGGTAGCGCCTTACTGGCGATTGGCGTGGCAGCAAACATTAGGAAACAATTACCTGGAAGTTGGTACCTACGGCATGCACGCACGGAGCACGCCGAACGCCGTGGCTGGGCTCGAGGACTCATACACTGACGTGGCGGCCGACCTGCAATACGAGCGCATCTTTCCGAAGGTGAGCAACGACCTGCTGACAGTTCACAGCACCTACATTCATGAGAATTCAGATCTAAATGCGGCATTCGCTGCGGCCGGCGCCAGCTTCATCCCCCATCATTTGAACACATGGCGAGCCGACGGGACCTGGCATTTTGGAAACAAGTACGGAGCGACTTTGGGCACTTTCGATACGACAGGCACCACCGACCCGCTCCTCTTCGCCTTGGCTCCCGTCACCGGCAGCGCGGACGGCAATCCGCAGACGAGTGGTTACATCGTGCAATTTGCCTATTGGCCGGCGCAGAACATAACGCTGACTTTGCAGTACAAAGGGTACTGGAGATTCAACGGTTTCCAAACCAACTACGACGGGGCCGGGCGCAATGCGTCGAATAACAATGCGGTGTATGCTCTGGTGTGGCTGAATTTTTAGCGGCGCCGCGTCCCGCGCCAGGGCCTGGATTTGACCGGGCATCCAGCGCTGATCTGCAAACTGAATTGGGAGGATTCAAGAATGAACCGAAACAAAACCGTATGGCTCATGGGCCTTGGCGTTGTCCTCATCCTTGTTGCTTGTTGGCCACAGATGGCCGCCATTCCACCAAAAGCCGCGGTCGCTGCCGCCGGTGTACCTCAAGCGGGCGCAAGCACCGGCACGGTTTCTGGCAAGATCTCCTTCGAAGGAGCCAGGCCTAAACTGGCGCAAATCGACATGAGTAAGGATCCAGTCTGCGCTGCGGCCGTCAGTGATCCCGGCTACGTTGAGGACGGCAAGGTTAACCCCAACGGGACGCTCCCCAATGTTTTTGTCTTCGTCAAAGCAGGGCTCGAAAAATCCAGCTTCCGGCCTCCATCGAGGCCGGTAACTCTGGACCAACGTGGGTGTACGTACTACCCTCATGTTCTGGGAATTATGGTAGGTCAGCCCCTGCGTATCCTCAATAGCGATCCCACCACGCACAATACTCATTTGACGCCGAAATACAACCGCGACTGGAACCGCTCCCAGCCACCCGGCGGCGCTCCTTTGGTTCACAAATTCATGCACCCGGAAATTATGATTCCGGTTCACTGCAATCTGCATCCCTGGATGAGAGCTTACGTCGGTGTTACCACCAATCCCTCTTATGCCGTCACACAATCACAAGGCACGTTTACTCTCAAAGGCCTGCCACCGGGTGAGTATACGATTGAAGCTTGGACGGCCACCTTCGGCACACAGGAGAAAAAGGTTACAGTTCAACCCGGACGTTCAACTCAGTTGGATTTCACTTTTAAGGCCCATTGATCCTTACGGCTGGGATTCGCATGGGCGCTTCTCAGCCGCGGATAGAGCATACGCGCGCTGGATTGGCTTTCGGCGGCTTCCTGCCAGACCTTGTACCCGCCGGGCGTCAATCCCGCCCTTTCGTTCTCCTTGCTGAGAAATCCCGGCTATTCCTGGGTACACCACGCAAGCAATTGAAAAGATTGGGGTGAGCGACGGGATTCGAACCCGCGACGTCCAGATCCACAGTCTGGCGCTCTACCAAGCTGAGCTACGCTCACCACAATGGCTTGAAACAGGAGGGAAACGGCACAATCTCACTTCTACCATGAAGCATCGAACCCGGTCAATCTGTTGGTAGTCGTGCACTTTGGTGTAGTGGCGCTCCGCGTCTCCTTTACCCTGCGCGAGGGGAAGCGCCGGAAAATGTTGAGGAGTAAAGTTCGGCGGTCGCAGGCCACCGTCACAGTGACAATCTGCGAGGCCGTTTCGCTGGTTCTTACCTCACTCATCATCGCTCTTAACGGGAATCTCCTGCAGTTTGGTCGGCCGCTGGCAGCACACGCAACGTCCTGGTTCTACGGCAACGATGTTGCAGACATCGCAATAATAGCGAATCCTATAAAGCTTTCCATCGCGCACCGTGAAAATCTTTCGAACCTGGAAAGACCCATCCGGCTGGACGGTTCCTACCAGCCGCAGCTCTCTGTTCAGCAGTCGTTTATCCTCCAACGTGTGGAGAAGGTAATCAGATTGTCCTGCCAATTGGTAATCGTGCTGGGTGGTCTTTAGCACCGGACCTTTGCCGGGGATCGATAGCAGGATTCCCTGAATCTTGATGACATCCTCTTGGGAGACTTGGGCGGCAGATACAGCTTGAGCAGACATTGAGGCAAACGATAGGCTCAACGCCAGACATACCCCGGCCAGCAGTTTTGGAGTTCTTCCACCCTGCTGCATTGCCGGTTGCACGTTAATCATCTCCATCCGGGACTGTCCCATTCTTTGGGGGTCCATCTGCCGAATCGTACTCAACAATAAAAGAGTTCGAACCTGTCCAATGGGTAAAATTTGCCGGCAACGCCGACTTGAAGTCTGCAACCTGCGGGTCAAATCAGGCGGCAAAACCCCACAAAGAATCCACATTCGACCCCCTCAGTCCAGCAGCACCCCGTTAGCCTTGATATTGGCCAACCAGGACGACCGCAAATGGAAGCTGAGCGGGTTGCCCGTTGGTATCGAGCTTTACCTGAAGAGTCCAATTGCCCTGGTCGTCCGCCACCGCCGCCGGGAAGGTTGCGGTGGCGGATTGGCTTGCAGGATCGAGCATCAAAATTGCCGGGTGCCCGGTACCGGCGGTTTGGCGGCTGAGCTTGATGAGAGCGTCAAACGCCAGATTCTGGTCAAGTTGAGTATCCGCGGCGACGGGGCTCATTAAAAGAAAATCGCGGTAAGTGCTCACGCCCATATGGTTCCCGTCCTGGGGGATTTCCGCATAGCGTAGCGTGTAGTAGCCTGTTTTAATGGCTTGGCCGCGATAGTCTGTGGTTTTCTGCGGAAAGTGGACAAGTCCTACGAATTCGCCGACAGAAAGGCCGCCATAGATCACATCCGGCGAAGAGGATGCGCTTTTCGTGACCGGAACGCCCTTGCGGAACCAAACCTCGGCCATTGATGTCCCTGAAGCATTCTGGAAACTTTCGCCCTGGGGCTGCAGCGCGCTCAGGACCGCCTGGGGAACATCCGAAGAGCTTGGCAGGTTTGCTGGAGCGACCTTGTAGGAGCCTTGCGCCCAGGCAAGCGAAGCCGTCAGCAAGAAAATGACAAAATTAAGAGACCTAAAAGCTCGTTTTACCATCATGGCTTCTTGTCCTCTTGAAGGGAAATTGAAAAAGAAAAGGGGAGCTCTAGGTTTCAAGCTCCCCCGTCCTTTTCGGGATACCGTGGCAATCGAAAAAGTCAGAGGGTAAACGTTCCAACGTAGGCGCTGCGTTCACCCATCAGGTTCCAGACCATTCCCAGGCCTTTTCCCTCGTATTGGGCCTGAAGAGTGTAGGCGGGCATCGCGTGGTTGACCTTGGTAAGCGGGGGATAATACCGAACTTCATTTCCGCATAGATTGTCGCCCATGCAAAGGCTGCGCGTCTCAATCTTCGCGAGTTGTCCGGCCTTCACCTGGACCACGCCCATTTGTGATCCGTCCTGAATCTGGATGGGGGCACTGTAAATGCGGACGACGTTGGCCGCCAGACGCCCGCCGGCGGAGCGGACGAATTCAATCAAAGCCTGGCGCTGCGCAGCGTTGGCGCGTTGGTCCACAATCAGCACGGTTTTTGCCGGGTAGGGATTGTGATCGGGAGCGCCAAGCGTGTCCTTTGCATCGACCACCGCCACCACGCTTAACCCGTTCAGTGAAACTCCATTCCACTCGCCGTTGCGAACTTGCCAGGCAAGAATAGCCTGCTTGCCTTCGAGCCCTACTTGTGAATTCGCATAGCATGGGCCCGTGTAAACTTCCGCGCTACGCACCTCGACATAGTTTCCTGTGATTTTTGCGCTTGCCGGAATAGCAAAAAGGGCTAGCAGGAACAGCGGCAGAACGCTTCCTATCAGGACTTTTTTCATTTTAATCCTCCTATTGAAACTCCGTGGCTTGCCGGCAAGAATCAACAAAACAGGTTCTTGAAGAAGGCCCAACCCATAACCTGCGCCAATTCCCACCTGCAACCTGGCAATCCGCATTCATTCGCCTCCAATGAACACGTCCTCATGGATATTCTACTCCTCAACGGGCAAATGATTCAACCTCTGAGTCGCTGATCAGTGATGAAGTAGCAGGGCCCGATGAGCGCCGCGGCAACAAACAGATCCGGTACACGAACTTTCTACTGCTTGCCGCCGATGAGCCACGAAGATAGAATGGCAGTATGCGACGGCGCGAATTCTTGATGTTGGCAGGAGCGGGTGCTCTGGTGGCTGCGCGTCCTTTGCGTGGGGACCACCACGTGGACTCAGCCGACCCGCTGGTGGTGGATTTTGATCTTCAGACGCTCCGAGGCCGGTACACTTCGATTGAGGATTTTTATATTCGCAACCATTTTGACACGCCCATGGGGCCTGGCGATGGTTTGTTGCAAGTTCAGGGCGAGGTCAAGAAGCCACTAAAGCTCGCCTTGGCCGACCTGGACCGATTATCCACGGAGAACGTGGGCGCCGTCTTGGAATGCGCGGGAAATGGAACGGGGCCACGGGCGCTGGCCAGCAACGGTTTGTGGCAAGGCTGGCGGCTGGCGGACGTCGTCTCCATGGCGCAACCCACGCGGGAAGGGAAATTCCTCCACTTGATGGGCCGGGATGGATTTGCGCGCAGCGTCCCTTTGGAAGGCGCGCTCGCCAACGGCATGCTTGCCACCAAGCTCGACCATCAACTTCTTCGCCCCCATCACGGTAAGCCCTGGCGCGCTCTCTTTCCCGGCTGGTATGGAATGGACTCGGTCAAGTGGCTGGAGCGAATTGAAGTTTCGCGGGAGCCCTTGCCTGCGGTTGGTAACACTTACTTGAAGCTTAGTTCCACCCCTTCGGGCCAAATTGAGCGCGCGCCCTTGCCACCGATCCAGGTTAAATCCATTATGACGTTCCCTACGGCCGGAGCGGTGTTGAAGCCTGGCGCCGTTCAAGTGGCAGGAGTGGCATGGTCCGGCGTGGCGCCCGTGGCGAAAGTCGATGTGAGCGCCGACGGCGGCCAGACCTGGCAACAGGCCAAGCTCGATCCCGGCGCCCGCTATGAATGGGCGCTGTGGCGTTGCTCTTTAACCCTGGTAAAGCGGGGAGTGGTGGAGTTGGCCTGCCGGGCGACGGATGCGAGCGGCAACGCGCAGCCCAGCACTCGGGACGCAACCCGGATTGATGGCTATGTGAACAATCTTATTGAGCACGTGCGTTGCCTGGTGGTGTAAGACGGACGCAGGGGTACGCCATACTATTCCACGGCCGACTCGTTTGAGGGTCCTCATGAAAACTTCCCATATGGCAAGACGGCTTCCGGGGTTTCTTTTGACACTGCTGATTGCGACGCCACTTTGGGCCCAGGTCCGGCTGCCAGCCCAAAAAGTCCATTATGACGGTGCGAGTTGGCACGTGAAAGGCCAGGGCTTCGTCTGTTGCCCTTGCGCCGTTCCCTGCCCTTGCCGCTCCAACGCACCTCCGACTTACGGGCATTGCGAAGCAACGCTCTACGCCGAAATTCATCAAGGACATTATGCCAAGGTCAGCCTGGATGGTGTGAAGTTCATCCAAATTGGCGGGGATTGTTCCATGTCCTACCACCAGCTCAGTGCGATGTACTTGGACCCTTCCGCGTCACCGGCGCAGCGCGAGGCATTGATGAAGCTGATCGCCAGTTTTGCGAAGGGACAAACCGTGGATTTCCCTTACGTGTTGGCGGCGCCGATTGATACCCAGGTCACAGGCGGCCACCTTTACAACATTTCGATCCCCGGAATTTTAAGGATGCTGATCGACAAGAATTGGGGACTGCCGAATCAACCTTTTTCTCCCGTCGCGGCGCAGGACAATTTTGCGAATGAGCTTCTCTATGTGCAAAACCTCCGTTACAAGGTCACGGACGGCGCCGCCAACCTGCATTTCGATTATAGCCGCCGCCAAGCCAACTACCGCGTCATAGATCTCGGTCACAGCCAATACCAGAATCGCGCAATGCTGATCCAGTTCACCAATGGGAAAGGGTGGTTCAGCCCAGACCAATTGCGGCTGATTCAGGAGCAGCACCTTCCCATTCCCGATCTTGCCGTGGTTCGAAGGCAGGTGCTTTCAATTCTCCGCAAGAGTGGAGGCGCTGGTGCTGGGCGGTAGGTTCAAGATCGCTCTTATTTTTTTATACCTCTGCCTTCCGGCCGGTGCGCCGCTACATGCCCAGACGAGTGAGCAGGATCTGGTCCGCAGCGGCATGAAGGCCGTCAGCGCCAATGATTTCGCAGCGGCGGAAAAGACTTTCGCTCAACTCGTAAAGCGGGATCCTTCCCCCGGTAACTACTATCTGCTGGCTACGGCTGAGGCCTCGGCCGGAAACTTGAAAAATGCTGTTACTCACTATGAGCGTTCCATCGCATTGGGCAACAGGTCGGCCTCCGTTCATTACAATCTGGGCATCACCCAAATGCAGCTTCATCATTCCGGCCAGGCCGTCCACGAATTTCGGCTGGCGCTTGCCCAGGATCCCAAGTTTCCCCAAGCAGCCGCGGTGCTGGGTTCGGCTTTGATCGCTGCTGGCAGGCCCGCCGAGGCGGTTTCCTATCTTGAACAGGCGCTCCGGCAAACGCCAAAGGATCCCGCCATCTGGGCGAATTTGGTTCAGTGCCAATTTGCCGCGAACCAATCCAGCGGAGCTTTGAAGACGATTGACAAAGCGACGGACGCCCTCCCGGAGAATCCGCGCCTTGAAATGACCCTGGCATCCGCCTGCCTGCACCACGGCCAGCCGGAAAAGGCCCGTGAGCTTCTGGAAAACGCAAGTGAGCTAGCTCCGCAAGATATCAACGTTAAAACGCTCCTGGCAATCGCCAGCCTCGCTGCCAATGAGCCGGTCGAGGCTATCGCCGTACTCAAGGATGTTCCGGCAACCGCCGGCGATCCAGGCCAGATCGACTTTCTGAGGGGCCGCGCCTACCTGCTGACCGGGAAATACGGCAAGGCCTTGCCCTTGTTGAACGCCGCAATCCAGGCGCAGCCCTCAAATCTGGAATATCTGCTGACGTATGCCCGCGCTCTGCAGACCGAGGGTGATTACCCGAAAGCCCTCGAGGCGCTTAGGAAAGCGCGGGCGTTGGCTCCGGGCCAGGAGGCGATTCCTTACCAAACCGCCGTGACCTATGCCTTTATGGGGCGTTATTCCGAGGCGGAAAAGACCTGCGAAGAAGCCCTCCAGATTCAACCCAAGGCGGACCGGGTTTACTTCCTCCTGGGGATGATCCAAATCGAAGAGAATCGAGATGCGGATGGAGTTCGTTCCCTGCAACAAGCGGTTTCACTGAGGCCGGACATTGCGCTTTACCATTCAGCGCTGGGAATGGCTTTCTTCAAGCAGAGAAGCCTTGCTCAGAGTAAGGTGGAATTGGATAAGGCGCTGAATTTAGACCCCAAGGTTACACCGGCATATTTCTGGCGCGGTCAATTGCTGGCGCAACAAGGTAAGAAGAGTGACGCCATCTCCGATTTTGAAACCTTTGTGGCGCTTGATCCCAACTACGCAATAGCCTATAAGCGCCTGAGTGACCTTTACTATGCTGACGGTCAACAAGCCAAGGCCGAGCTGGCGCTGACAAAATACGATTCCCTGAAGTCCCGGCCCAACACCTCAAAGCACGATGCCCTGGACGACCTGCTGCCGGGGAATTAGGGTGTCGGGGCTGGATAATAGGCAACTCTCAAGCCTGGATTATTGAAGACCTTCTCTGGGGCGGCTTATCCCGGTAAGATGCCTTAACGGGTTGGTGCAACCCAGGTCCGCCGGGGCTACACCGTGGTCATCAGGCCGATGGTCTTTGGACCGGCGCCCTGCGGCCTCCAGTATTCAATTCTCTCTTTCCACCCCTGGCGGGTGCGGCGATAGCCATCAAACTGCACCCCGGAAACAACGGCGGCGGGTCAGTCTGAAGTTGCGGCGCTCGGAGTTTGCCCTGACAGGGAGCGCCGGAAACTGTGGACAGATAAAGTTCGGCGATCACAGACCGCCGCAACAGCAACGAAAATGAGCTGGTACCGGAGCAACCCTAGCAACCCCCAAATCAGAACACTTGGCAACTGGGGTGAAATTTTGATATTCCTAATAGCCTGCGGTTTTTGCTTTGGCGATGCAGGAAGCACCGTGGATTTCGCGAAACAAGAAGTTGGCATCTAATGAAATGAGAGGGATGGGGCGACTATATTTTTCTGGAGAGCCGTTGGTATGATCTGCGCCGCAAGGAATATGAAGATCGGGTGATCCTGAAACAAGAAAGCAACAGGCAAGCCGCCAAGCTGGCGTTTTTTCTTTTCGCTTGTCTCCCGTCACTTTTTGACAATCAACACATCCAAAACTTTCCGGATGGGAAGGACCAGCATGATTGAAGTTCAGCAACTCACCAAGCGATACGGACCCACCCTTGCAGTCTCGGACATCAGCTTCGAGGCGAAGAAGGGGGAAATCCTGGGTTTTCTCGGGCCGAACGGCGCGGGCAAAACCACAACCATGCGCATCCTCACGGGATATCTTCCGCCCAGCGAGGGAACGGCGCGGGTGGCAGGCTTCGACGTCGTGACGGAGCCTTTGGAAGTGAAGAGGCGCGTAGGCTATCTCCCCGAGCTTCCACCGGTTTATACGGATATGACGGTCACGGAGTATCTGACTTTCGTGGCGAAGATCAAGGGGGTTCCCCGTGGCGATGTGAAGAAAAGAGTCGACGAAATTAGCGAGAAATGCGCCGTCGCGCACGTGCGGACCCGGCAGATTGGTAAACTCTCCAAAGGCTACCGGCAGCGGGTGGGGCTGGCGCAGGCGATGATCCACAATCCTGAAGTCTTGGTGCTGGATGAACCGACAGCGGGACTGGATCCTAAACAGATCATCGAGACGCGAGAGTTGATCCGGGGCATGGCCGGGCAGCGTACCGTAATCCTGAGCACCCACATTCTTCCAGAGGTCTCCAAGACCTGCGAACGAGTCGTGGTGATCAACGCAGGCAGGGTTGTGGCTGAAGGGAAACCGGAGGAATTGACGCGGCGCCTGCAAGGGTTTGAAACCGTGTTGGTGACGGCGGAAGGTCCGGCCGGCGCTATCAAGGAGAAGTTGGAAAGAGTGGGTGGCGTGAATCTGGTTGAATTTCAGGGCGAACCGGATGGCCGAGCCACTTTTGAGGTCCATGCTGAAAAGGGTAGGGACGTGCGGGCTGAACTGGCGCGGGCCGTGGTGGAATCGCAGTGGCGGCTTTACGAGCTCCGGGCGAGCGGCATGAGCCTGGAAGATATCTTCCTGAAGCTCACTACCCAGGATCTGGTGGAAGGCCACGCCGCAAGCGCCGCGGCCGAAGCGCCTACTTCCGAGCCGGAACAGCCTTCCCAATAAATCGCCGCGCGGCCTGTTCGGACATCATGAAATTCAGGAGAAAGGAAATCCGTCATGCGGAATATTTTGGCGATAGCGGGGAAAGAAATCCAAACTTACTTCACATCCCCCATTGCCTACCTGGTGTTGACAATATACGCCGCGCTTTGCGGTTTCTTCTTTTACAGTTTTGTGGCCACCTACGTCGTGCAAATGTTCCGCATGATGGAAATGGGCCAGATGGCGGGGCAGTCCCCGAACATCAATACCTGGATCGTCCGGCCATTGTTTGAGGGAGTGCTCACCGTGGTTCTGCTGTTGCTGCTGCCGCTGGTCACCATGCGGCTGTTCGCAGAAGAAAGAAAAAGCGGCACGATTGAGCTGCTCCTTACCTCGCCGGTCACCGAACTCCAGATCATCTTAGGAAAATTCCTGGGAGCGCTCACCCTTTACATTGCCATCCTGGCCGTGACCTTCATTGACATCGGCATGTTGTTCTTTTACGGGAATCCCGATGCCAAACCCTTAATCGCCCAGGCCCTGGGCGCCTTGCTCTTCGGCGGGGCGCTGCTCTCGCTGGGAATGTGGATTTCAAGCCTTACCCGGAATCAGATCATCGCCGGAGCGGTTTCGCTGGCAGTATTCCTGCTGCTTTATGTTTTCGACTGGGTCACATCGTATTCGAGCGGGCCGGTGGGCCGGGTGATGAGCTACATGGCCTTCGTCACGCACTTCGACAATTTTTCCAAGGGCGTTATTGACTCGACCGATCTTGTTTACTATCTTTCCGTGATCGTGCTGGGAATATTCCTCACATCCCGGTCGGTCGAGGCGCTGAAGGGGAGGCCTTAATTATGGCGGACAACCGGCAACAACCATCCCGTCCCCGCAACCGGGTCCTACGGGGTACGAATTTCGTTATTTATCTGATCGTGGTCATCGGCATTATCGTGCTGGCGAATTGGTTCGCCAACCAGCACGACGTGCATTGGGATTTGACGCCGAACAAGCAATTTTCGCTTTCGGCGCAAACGCTGAAAATCCTCAAAGGGCTCCGCCAGCCCGTCACCTTATATGTCTTTGACCGGGCCGATGCGTTTAAGGCGCGCAAAGATTTGTTGGGCCTTTATTCCTCGGCTTCGCCGAATGTTTCGGTGCGCTACGTGGATCCGGACCGCGATCCTACTTTGGCCAAGGAATTCGGGGTGAGGAGCTATGGCTCGATTTACGTGGCCGCAGGCGCCCGCCATCTGGAAGCTGAGTCAGCTACGGAGCAGGCCATTACCAATTCGCTGATCCGGCTGCTGAAGGGCACCAAGACCGTCTATTTTGTCCAAGGCCACGGCGAGCGCAACCTGGACAGCCCGGACCGCTTCGGATACCAGAAACTGAAGCAGGCCCTGACTGCCGAGGATAGCAACACCAAAACCGTAGTCCTCCTGCAGACCATGCAGATTCCGCCAGACTGCTCACTTCTGGTCATCGCGGGACCGAAGAAGGATTATCTGCCTCAAGAGGTGGACCTGATTGAGAAATACATCCAGGGCGGGGGCCGCGTTCTGTTGCTGCTGGACGCCGGCGTGGACATGCCCATCCTCGCTAAGCTTTTCCAGGACGAAAATGTGACCCTGCAAAACGACTTGGTGATTGATCAGAATCCCGTCTCACAAATCTTCGGGACCAATCCGAGCATGCCGCTGATTGTCAAGTACGGATCGAATCCCATCGTTCAGCCGCTGGAACGAACGGCTACGCTTTTTCCCATTTCGCGCTCCTTTGAGATCGGAAAGGAGTTTAAGCAAGGCGTCACGGTGGATTCGCTCTGCGAAACCTCGGCGCAGAGCTACGGGGTGATGGGCTTCAATTTGCAAATGCGCGAGGTTTCTTACCGCCCGGGCAAGGATATCAAGGGCCCTCTGACGGTGGCTTTGGCGGGTACGGTGAACACCGCTTCCGGCGATAGCAAAAAAGAAGGGCGGTTCGTGGCCGTGGGAACTTCGTTGATGGCTTCGAACGCCTACTTGGACTTCCAAGGCAACCGCGATCTGGTGATGAACATGGTGGATTGGCTTTCTGCGAATGAAGACCTGATCTCCATCCGGCCCAAGCCTCCAGAGCCTCAGCACCTGAATCTTACGGGACGCCAGATGTCCGGGTTGTTGGCTCGCACGGCTGCCATCCCGCTGATCATCATCATCGTTGGTGTTTTCGTTTGGTGGAGCCGCCGATGAATAGGAGTTACCTCAAGACGATCGGGGCGTTGGTGATTTTTGCCGCGCTCTTTTTTACCCTCACTCACTGGGACCAGTGGCACAAGAAGAAAAAGGCCAAGAGTTCCACTCCCGCTTCCCAATTAATCGTGCCGCTCAAGACGAGCGAGATCACGTCCTTCACCCTCACGCCCCGGGATGGAAGGCCTATCACCTGCCAGCGGGTGGGGAAGAACTGGTCCATCGTCGCGCCCCCGAATATTGCGGCCGGGCAGGAGAAGATCCGGAATTTCCTGCAGAGCCTCACGACGGCAACCGTGAGCGAAGTCGTCGATCCCCACCCTGCTAGCGTCAAGGATTTCGGCCTGGACCCCGCCGCGGAAACCATCGATATCACCTCAAGCGGGAAACCGCAAAAGCTTACCGTTCTGCTCGGCGATATGACGCCGACGGGGGAGGGCCTCTATGCCCAGGTGGCGGGCAATCCGAGGGTGGTGGAGCTTCCGGAATATGCACACACCTCGTTGGTGCAGACGCTTTTTGACTTGCGAGATACTCACGTAATGACTCTTCCGGCCGATCAACTGCAGAAGATTCAGGCGGTCGCCGGCCCGGACCGTTATACTTTGACCAAAAACCCCGAAGGCGTATGGGAACTCGATTTGCCTCCCGCCGTTCGTGCCAGTTCTTACGCCATCGAAACGATGGTGGATAAGCTCCGCACCGAGACCATGAACAGCATCGTCAGCGAAGACAAAAAAAATGACGCGCCGTATGGCTTCACGAATCCCGCTCTGCGCCTGACGCTTACCGGACCGGGCGGGACGCAAACGGTGGCGCTCGGCAAGAAAGACGGCGATTATTACGACGCCATGAATTCTGCGCTTGACCCGGTCTTTACCGTCACGCAGGATTTCTTCAGCCAGTTCCAGAAGAGCGCCGATGACCTCCGTGAAAAAAAGCTGTGGTCCTGGGAGACGTATGACGTGAAACACGTGGACATCCAAACTCCCAAGGACCATTTCGTGTTCGACAAACAGAACGGACAGTGGAAGGAAAGCTCGCCGAAATCGCAGGCCGTGGATACCGGAAAGATGCAGACGTTCCTTTCCGATCTCAACGATCTGCGCGCGGAATCTTTCCCCCAAGCGAAACCCGGCGACTTCAAACCGTTCGGCCTGGACAAGGCTGGCTACAGCATCAAGGTGACGTTTGGCGACAAGAACCAAACGGAGACCGTGGACCTGGCGCAGCAGAATGGCAACCTTTACGCGCGCCGCTCGGATGATGTTTTACCCAGCGAGATTTCCAAAAAAACACTCGACTCCATTGTGAAGTCTCTGGGGAATTTTTGACATGGACCATTGATCGACTTCCCCTGTATGACCGGAAGGGCAAGGTTAAAACCGTGCCCTTCCAGTCTTCGAATGGAACTTCATGAATAATCCATGCACATAAGCAAAACCCGCCTTATGCCGGTTTGCCCGGCGCAATAACCACCCGGGAATTGCCGGCCCGGCGCCGGTCTTCACCGGCCCGGTTCACAGCATCACGGGTAAACTCACACAGCGCGAGTCCTGGCCCGTGCTGAAGATCCATAGGAAAGACGGGCTTCTGCTTGGCATCTTGAAAATCAATTTCGGACCACAAATTCCAGTGTAGTTTCCCTCCCGCCGCCACCAGCGCATCCGCAGAGCTGAGCGCCTTCTGGGCTGCTAATTTGAAATCCCTCTGCGAGCTGTCCAATACCATCAGGAAGAGCGACGGCTTGATGAATTGCAGGATGCTGTTGCTCTCCAAAATGACGTTTGCGGAATTCTCCACAGCCTGGAAAAGCGCCGGCACGGCGTCCCCGAGTTGGCCGGCGCGGACGCGCAACCAGAGGGATCGCACCGCGCCTGCGGCGAGGAAGCGGCAAGTATCACTATGCCCGCGAGCGTCTGATTCTTCGCTGATTTCGAAGGCGTGCCGCCGGGGTTTGCATTGGCAGCTATGGCCATCGCGAGAGCACACGCCATGACCATATTGGGTAATCTTCACGGCTGTCCAGTTGAGGGATGGCAACTCGCGGATGATCCCCTCGACGACCGACGTTTTGCCGATGTTCCGCGTGTGGCCGCCGACGACCACGGTGGGCACTGGCAAGTTCACTGGCGCGGTTTTCCGTTCGGCGTCTGCTGCCCGTCGTTTCAAGTCAGGCTCCGTGTTCGGCGCTGGCGGCGGTGGCGCGCACTTTTACGCCCGCCAATTCTTCAAGGAAGGTGATGACCGCCGCGTAATCGAGATCGCCCTTGCCCTGCGCTTTGGCCGCTCCGTAGACTTCCTTCACGGCAGCGGCGGTGGGCATGGGAACGTTCTGGGCGTAAGCAGATTCCATGGCCAATTCCAGATCCTTGTGCATCAGCTTAAGCGGAAAGTAAGGCGTGAAATCTCCCTTGAAGATGAAAGGCGCTTTGAAGTCCGTCAGGGTGGCGCGGGCCATGCTGGATTGAATGATTTCGAGCATGGTTTCAGGTTTTACTCCGCCCTTTGTGGCGAGCACAAATCCTTCGCAGAAGACTTCCACCATGGTGGCCTGGATAGCATTCTGCGCGAGTTTGGCGGCCAGTCCAGCGCCGTTCGCGCCGCAATGGATATGCTTTTTGCCGAGTAGCCGTAGCACCGGCATCACGCGGTCAAGCGTCGAACGCTCGCCGCCGATCATGAAGGTCAACTCACCAGCCAACGCGCCGTGCTTGCTGCCTGTTACCGGAGCATCCAGCATCGACGCGCCCTTGCCGGCGAGGTGGCAGGCGAACTTGCGGCTGGCCACGGGGCTGATGGTGCTCGAATCGATCAGCACGGCGCCGGAGCGAACGCTTTGCAGGATGCCGTCCTTGCCTAGAACCACTTCCTCCATCGCTGCCGTGTCACTGACGATGCTCATGATGATATCCGCTTCCCGCACGGCTTCGGCGGGGCTTGAGGCAACACGCGCCCCGGCCTTCTCCAACGGCCCAGACTTGCTCTGCGTGCGATTGTAGACCGTCAGGCGGTGCCCTGCTTTGAGCAGGTTCAGCGCCATCGGCTGCCCCATAATTCCCAATCCAATGAAACCGATCGATTCAGCCATCTGTCCTCCTGTTTATTGAAATGTTCAGATCGAAAATAACGGCACATCGTCCAATCAGAGCCCCTTATAGTTCTAAGCCGGGCGCCTCAGGCGCCCGGCTTAGAACTATAAGGGGACCAGGTTGCCACACCACGTATGAGTCTCAACCATGATTGAAGTCCAACCACAACCGCAGATCACGGACATTGTTGTCCGTGAATCCTGTCTCGATGGTGTCGCCCAAGGTCCGGAAGAAATGGTAGGAGTCGCTATCCGCGAGAAAGGCGGCCGGGTCCATGCCCAAGGCCGATGCGCGCCTCACCGTGTTCCCGTCCGCTACGGCGCCGCTCGAAGGGCTGTTGCCATCGCGACCGTCAGTGCCCGCGCTCAAGACGACTCGAAACTGGTCCGCAATTTTTCCCGCGGCATAGAGCACATAAGCTTGATTGCGTCCGCCCAAGCCGCGGCCCGTCACTGGACAGGTGACCTCACCCCCGACCACTAGGCAAACCGGCTTTCCCGGATGCTTGCGGGCGAGCCGCCCGAGCGATTCCAGATTCTGGTCTGCCACCTGGCGGTAATCCGCATCCCACAAGCCCGAGTCCACTTCGCTCTCAAACTTGAAGCGTCTTGCAATTTCCTTGGCGGCCTCCACGGCGTCGGTGTTGGATAGCAGGCAGAACATTTTTGAGGGGGCGAAGAGTTTGTCCCACGGCTTGGGAGTTTCTTCCAAAGTTCTCTCCGTAAACTGGCTCCGGATGCGCGCTGGAAACTTTTCAACCAGTTGATACTGGTCCGCAATTTCGTAGCATTCGCCGGTGGTGGACTCGTCAGCCACGGCAGGTCCCGAGGCCACCATGGAGGAGAAATCAGGAGGGACGTCCGAAATGTAAATGGTGAGCTGGCGCGCCGGGCTCGCAGCCAACGCCAGCCGTCCGCCTTTCACAGCGGAGATGTGTTTGCGAAGGACGTTCATCCGCTCGATTGGCACTCCGCCGGTAACCAGCACGCGATAGAACTCTATCAGGTCCCCCAGAGTGACCGAGGCTTGGAGCGGCTTCTCCAGCATGGCGGAGCCGCCGCCCGAAACCAGGAAGATTACAAGGTCTTCGGGTTTCAATCCCGCAACCAACTGCAACGCCGCCTCAGCGCCCTCAAGGCTGCCGGGGGTGGGGTAAGGATGCCCGCCCACGAAGTACTGAAACCGGTCGAGCTTCCTCGTCGGCCCGACGGGAGATATCACAACTCCGGCCTCAATCATGCCACCCATAATTTCTATAAGCGACGCGGCCATGCTGTTTGCGGCTTTGCCGAAAGCAATCACCCGGGACGGCTTTAGAATTTCAAATGCCACATCCCCGGCTGTGAGCGTGCCCATGGAGAAGTCAATCTTGCGCAGCATCGCCCTGTGAACATCAAGCCGCGCCATGGTTTCCATGAAGATCTGTTGAACGGCCTGCCGGCCTTTGGGATACAAAGGGGCGGCAGGTGAAACCGAGGCTCGTTGAGTTGCCATTTTATTAAATGTTCCCCGAATCAATTATTGGAGACGTTCACCCCAAACGCAAGCGTCCCTCCCTCAGCAGTAGATTTCCGGATTCACGACGTTGGGCGGGCGGCGGCCCTGAAGCGCGGCGAGCAAATTTTCCGCTGCCAGGCTCGCCATCTTCAAGCGTGTTGCTGCCGTGCCGCTGCCCACGTGCGGGGTCAGAACGACGTTCGGCAACTTCAGCAATGAAGGATGAATTTGCGGCTCCTCCTCAAACACGTCAAGCCCCGCACCGGCAAGCCCTCCGGATTCAAGCGCCTCCGCCAAGGCCGCCTCGTCCACCACTTTGCCGCGCGCGGTGTTGATCAGGAAAGCCGACGGCTTCATCAGGGCAAGCTCCGTCTTGCCCATCAGGTGATGGGTTTCGGGCGCATAAGGAACGTGGAGAGTGATGAAATCGGATTCGGCGAGCAGAGTTTCCTTGCTGACGTACTCCGCGCCCATCTCGCGTTCGATGCCCCGGTCAACACGGCGGCGGGAATGATATAGAATGCGCATGGAAAATCCGCGCGCCCGGCGCGCCACGGCTTGACCGATATTGCCGAAGCCGTAGATGCCGAGCGTTCGGTGATGAATATCGCTTCCCCAGAGCAGGCTCCAGGACCATTGCTTCCAGCCGCCCTCGCGAATAAAGCGGTCGCCTTCCACCACGCGCCGCGCCACAGAAAGCAGGAGAGCAAAGACCAGGTCGGCGGTAGTTTCCTCCAAGACGCCGCCGGTGTTGGTCACCGGAATCCGGCGCGCGCTGCACGCCGCAACGTCCACGTTGTCATAGCCCACGCCGGCATTGGCCACGACGCGGAGCTGAGCAGCTTCCTTTACCACTTGGCCCGTCACTCTTGCCCCTGCCAGGAGCAATCCTTCGATGCGATGCTCGCGCAAAATGCGGGCCAACTCGTTCTCAGGAAGGGGCGAGTCCGCGGAGTGCGATTCCACCTCGCAGTAATCTTCGAGGCGCTTTACGACGGGCTCCGGCATGGGCCGGGTGATGAAGACTTTGGGTTTCATCCTGTTGATACTCCCGAAGAGAATTGAATGGTCCTCATATCCTTGAGCGGCATCGCTCGAACTACGCGACTTAAAGTGACGAGTGATCAGTGAGAACCTGTGAATAAACTCGCCGTGCCTGTCATCCTGAGTGAAGCGAAGGATCTAAGCATTTTGTTTTCAGTAAATGCCGAGATGCTTCGCTACGCTCAGCATGACATTTCTGGATTTTTTCACACCTTCTGACAAGTGACGAGCAAAACAAATCTTTGCGCGCGGAGAAGAACTTCCGGATTAGTAGTATAGCGGCAGCAGAGCCGTCAATACAGTCAAACGGGCCAACATCATCTCCCCACTGTGCGCTCGGCGGGCGTGGGGGCGGCCCGTCGCCGGTCATAGAGCGGCGCTACAGCCCTGCGGGCGTAATTCGCCCCGGGTGGCAGAGCCGCTATAGAAACTCGGGGCCTATTGCGGCGCTGAGGATAGCGCCTTTACAGGAAATCCGCCGTGCGGGGCTGTCGCGGCGGTGTTCCCACCGCCGAAACCCTGTCTCTTGCCCTGTGGCGGTGGTCTCGAACCAACCTCCGGAAGGCCGATCGCAGGCATCGGAGACTCGCCCAATGCCTCCGAATTCGA
>Ga0102924_1000478_pt1 | contig 49802 bp, 44 predicted proteins | sample PaiPotPPM11metaG_FD_80116 | JGI IMG/M metagenome (GOLD analysis project Ga0102924, IMG submission 80116) | Iron sulfur acid spring bacterial and archeal communities from Banff, Canada, to study Microbial Dark Matter (Phase II) - Paint Pots PPM... ... | reverse complement strand
GGCGTGCGGAAGGGCGGATACGGATGGGGGCCATGATTGCAAGGCCGCCACGATGAGCAGTCGTAACGCGGGGACGGTCACGCGGGGAGTTTACTGCGGCGGCAGCACTACGAGAATGCCACCGCCCGCATACAGGCCCGTTTAGCTTGTCAGTAATGGCCGACGACGCCACGGGATCGCCCATGCGCGTGGATCCAGTTACCGCCCCGCCTCCACCTACCGGGGAACCTCCGGCACTCCCCGCGCCGGCCGACACACTGCTCGGGCTCCTTGAATCGGTGATCCGCGAGCGAAACCCCGAGGCCGCCGCCGCGATTCGAGGCGAGATGGTCGGCGGGCCAGGTACACCGCGTACCGTCGCGCGCGCTCTGCAGGCGCAAGGGATGTGGCTTCAGCTGCTCAGCCTCGCCGAGCAGTACGCAGCCTTCCGCGCTCGGCGCGCAACCGAGTCAGAGCAAGGACACGCGCACGTGGGCGGAACGTTTTCCCGAGTCATGCGCGAGGCGCGCGAGCGCGGCGTGCCGCTGGAGACTGTGGAAAGCGTGATCGCGGCGCTGCACATCACACCCGTTATCACGGCGCATCCGACCGAGGCCAAACGGGTCACCGTGTTGGAAAAGCACCGCGAGATCTATGGATACCTTGAGCAGCTCGAAGGCCGTCGTTGGACGCCGCGCGAGCGAGACGCGCTGCTCGCGGAGCTGCGCAACGAAATCGACCTGCTTTGGCTTACCGGGGAACTTCGGCTGCAAAAACCGACCGTGGAGCAGGAGATCGCCTGGGGTTTGTTCTTTTTCGCAGAAACCCTCTTTGACACAGTGCCGACTCTGCAAGAGCGATTGCGCCGCGCGGTGCACGACTACTATCCCGAGGCGCGCGCCGATGTGGGAACGTTCCTGGAGTTCGGTTCCTGGATTGGCGGCGACCGCGACGGGAATCCGTTCGTCACTAACGACGTGACGCGCCACGCCGTGCGGGAAAACCGCATGACGTCGCTGCGGCGCTACGCTCGGCGGCTGAGCGTGCTATTACGCGCGCTCAGCATTTCGCAAGACGCCGTCGCGGCGCCGCTGTGGTTCCAACGCGCACTCGTCAAGGCTCTCGCGCAGAGCGGCGACGCCACCCAGATAGCGCAGCGCAATCCCAATGAGCTCTTCCGCCAGTATCTCGCCTTCATGCTGCGCCGAGTCGCGGCCACGTTGTCGCACGCCGAGCGCGGATGGTCCGAGACGATGGCACCCCGATATGCCGACGCCGACGATCTGGCGGCCGATCTGTCCGTGCTGGAGCGGGCGCTCCGTGAATCACGGTGCGAGGCGCTCGGACAGACGATGGTTGCACCGCTCCGGCGCGAGGTCGAGGTATTCCGGTTCTCGACTGCTCGGCTTGACCTCCGCGACCATGTCACGGTTCTTCGCGCAGCCGCGGCTGCGCTTGCGGCCGCCGACGCCACGGACGTCACGAAGCCGGATGATCTGCGCGCGTGGCTGCTCAGCGAGCTAACCTCGCCGCGCACGAGCGAGCGGGCTGGCCGCGCCTGGCCGCCGGAGGCGGCCGGTCCGCTCAGCATGCTGCAGCTCGTGCGTGACCTGCGAGCTGAGGTCGATCGCCGTGCGTTTGGTACCTTCATAATCAGCGGCACCGCGGCGGTTGACGACATCCTCTCCGCGTACCTGCTCGCCAAAGAGGCGGGCCTGTTCTCCGACGCGGCCGGCGTCGAGCGTTGTACGCTGCCCATCGTCCCGCTTTTTGAGACGATTGCCGATTTGCGCGCCGCGCCCGCGATCATGAAAGAGCTGCTCGCCGTGCCGCTCGTACGCCGGAGCGTGCGTGGTTGGGGCGGCGCCCAAGAGGTCATGATCGGCTATTCCGACTCGAACAAGGACGGCGGCTTTCTGACCGCCAACTGGGAATTGAGCAAGGCGCAATCGAAGCTCACACGCGTTGGCGCAGACGCCGGTGTGGCCATCTCGTTTTTTCACGGGCGCGGGGGCTCCGTAGGCCGAGGCGGGGCGCCGACCGGGCGCGCGATCGCCGCGCAGCCCTCGGGATCGGTCAACGGGCGAATGCGACTGACAGAGCAGGGTGAGGTGGTCTCGTTCAAGTTCGCTACGCGCGACGCGGCGCTGTATCAACTAGAGCTGCTCGCTGCCAGCGTGCTGGAGCACACCATCGAGCGCAGCACGGCCGAGCCGTCTCCTCAGTTCGCCGAAGCCATGGAGGCCCTCTCCGGCGCGGCGTTCGCCGCCTATCGTGGGCTCGTCGAGCACCCGGCGTTCTTTGCGTATTACAGCGGCGCGTCGCCGCTCGAAGAGCTGGCACTACTCAATCTTGGGTCTCGGCCTGCTCGTCGGTCGAGCGCCCGCGCGCTCGCTGATCTGCGCGCTATTCCTTGGGTATTCGCCTGGACACAAAACCGGCACTGCATTCCGGGCTGGTACGGAATTGGGAGCGCTATCAGCGCGTTTCTCGCCATCCGGGGTGAGCGCGGACAGGCACTGCTCGAGCGAATGTTCAATGAGTTTCCAATGTTCCGGCTGATTCTCGACGAGGCGGAAAAGACATTGTTGCAGGTGGACCTCGGTCTGTGTCGCGCCTACGCCGAGCTAGTTCCTGACACGCCTACTAGGCACGCCGTTCTCGGATTGGTCGAAGCGGAGCACGCGCGAACTGTCGAGGGAATCCTGCGAGTCACGAACGCGTCCATAATCGCCGAGCGCTTCGGCGAGCTGCGCCATCGCGTGGATCGCCGCCTGCCTATTCTTGACCGCGTGCATCGGGAGCAGATCGAGCTGCTGCGGCTCTTTCGCTCAACAACGGGCGACGGTGAGCAGCGAAACTCTTACCTGGCTGCCCTGCTGTTCTCAATCAACGCGATCGCGGCCGGATTCGGCACGACGGGGTAAACGACAGTAAATTGGCCGCGCCATGAGCCTGTCCATATCTGTGCGGCCGGTCGACCTCTCCGGGCTCGACAGGTTTTCGCTCGCAATCGCCCTGCCTCCTGCCGCGCCTATGACTGCGGCACTCCGTCCCGTAGACGTCGCGCTCAATGGCGCACTCGCGCGCACGCTCGAGCGAAAAGACTTTGGCGGCACCAAAGACGAGGTGCTGCATCTTGCCGGCGGCTCAGCCGGCGCTCAGCGGGTGCTGCTAGTCGGTCTCGGGAAGGACGCCAAGGGCGACGCGCTCCAGCGAGCAGCCTCTCTTGCCGCTCGCCGAGCGCAGTCGCTTGGAATCGAGAGGCTGGCGTTTTACGCTGGCGGGGCGTCCGGCGACGCCGTCGAACGCATCGCCGTCGGCCTGCAGCTCGGCGCATGGGAATACACCGACCTCAAGTCGCCGCCGCCGGAAGAGGAGCAAAAGCCTCGGCTGTCGGAGGTAGTGATCCACGTCGATGACGTGACCGGCGCCGCCGCTGCCGCTCGGGTTGGCGAAGCGATCGGCGCTGGTTACGACCTGGCGCGGAAGCTCGCCATGATGCCCGGCAACGTGTGCACTCCGGACTACCTGGCGGATACGGCACGTGACCTCGCCCGCCGGCATGAGCTCGCGGTCGCGGTTCTGGGTCGGACGGAGCTCGCGGAGCTCAAGATGGGGGCTTTCCTGTGCGTCGCTCAGGGAACGCCGCAAGAGCCCAAGCTCCTCGTGCTCGAATACCGCAAGGGTCCGCAAACAGCGAAGCCAATCGTGTTCGTCGGCAAAGGGCTGTGCTTCGACAGCGGCGGAATATCCATCAAGCCTGCCCAGGGGATGGAGTTCATGAAGTTCGACATGTGCGGCGCCGCGGGAGTCCTGGGAGCAATGGAGGCCATAGCTCGACTCGGCCTGCCGACCAACGTCATTGGCATCGTGGGGGCGACGACCAACATGCCGTCCGGGACTGCCATGAACCCGGGCGACGTCGTGCGTGCGTCGTCTGGAACGTCGATCGAGGTGATCAACACCGACGCCGAAGGTCGCCTCGTCTTGGCGGACCTGCTCACCTACGCCAGCCGCTTCGAGCCGTCAGCCGTGATCGACGCGGCGACGCTGACAGGCGCGTGCGTGATCGCCTTGGGTCATCTTGCGACCGGAGTGTTTGGAACCGACGCCGCTCTCATCCGCGAGGTGATCGACGCCGGCGAGCGGGTAGGCGAGCGGGCTTGGCAGCTGCCGCTATGGGAGGAGTACAAGGACGCGATCAAATCGGACGTCGCGGACCTCAAGAACACCGGCGGGCGTCCCGCCGGCTCGATCACGGCGGCCAAGTTCCTCGAAGCGTTCGCGACGGGGTACCCATGGGTGCATCTCGACATCGCCGGAACTGCGTACTCAGAGTCCGACTTGGTGGCGATCCCAAAAGGTCCGACCGGTGTACCAGTCGGCATGTTCGTCGAGTTCGCCCGGGGGCGAGCGCGCTGAGCGGCCGCACGTCTTATGACGTTTAGCCGTGCCGGCCTCGGCCTCTTCGCCGGGGCCGTCGTCTATCTGACCGCGGCTGGCGCGTTAGCGCGCGCGCAAGGGACATCGCCGGAAGACACGACGCGCGGTCGCCGCGATACGACAGTCTATGGCGCTTCAGATACAACGCTCTCAGACTCGGCGCGCCGAGCACGCAGGAATCGCCCGGATACGTCTGTCGCCTCGTACCATCCCGACACTACCGCCAATCGCGCGCCGCTCGCGCACGCCGAGCAACCTCCGCTCCTGGGAGCTGGAGGACGCTACTACTGGGACCGTGGGGCGATTTATTCGTCGGGCGCCCTGACACTCGCCGATCTCCTTGACCGCGTTCCCGGATTCACCGGTTTCCGAGCCGGGTGGCTTTCGACGCCTATGGTGGGATCGTACCTCGGGGACGCGGGGCGTGTGCGCGTCTTTTACGACGGAATCGAGCTGGACCCGCTCGATACTCGACTACGCGGCACGATCGATCTCGCGACGATCCAGCTCTGGACGCTCGAGGAGGTGGCCGTCGAGCGAGGCGCCGGGGAATTACGTGTGTACCTGCGCACTTGGCGTGTCGACCGCACCTCTCCGTACACGCGTGCAGATGTCGCCACGGGGAACGACAACACCAATCTGTATCGGGGCTTCTATGGGCAGCGCTTTCGCAACGGCCTCGCCATCCAGGCTGGCGGCGAGGAATTCACGGACGTGGGACCATTCGGCGGCGGCGGCGACGAGACAGGACTCATGGGGCGGGTTGGCTGGGCTCGCGGTCCGTGGTCGTTCGATGTCTTCGGCGAGCGCGCTCGGCGCGGGCGCGATCTAGAGCAGCGTATCAACCTATTGACGGGCGACACCGCGGTGGGGCTGGCACTCCCGAATCTCGAGTCGACGCGTACGGATGCGTACGCGCGGGCTGCGTACGGCGACCCGGATCGTGGGGTGTGGGCCCAGCTCATAGCCTCTACGCTGATCTTCCAGGAGGACAGCCACCATGCGGATGTGGCAACCGCCGCGTCGCTGGGTGTACCGGTCGATACGGTGGATACCGCTACGTCAGAGTCTCAATACGTCGCGGCCGCCGGTTTCACACGATGGGGCATTCGTTTCAGCGGCACCGAGCGGCTGCGCCTGTTCGGACACACGTCGATCAGCTCGCCCTCGGCCCGCGCGAGCTTTGAGAGCGGACCGCTCGCAGTTTCCCTCTTCGTCGAGCGTGGGGCGCCGAGCGCGTGGCCAACGACGCTTGTTCCGGAGCGCCTGCTCACGGTGCCCGTTTCTACGGTCGAAGCCGAGGCTCGGCTAACGCCTTTGCCGTTCTTGAGCATCGCGGGCGCCGCTAGCCGGCAGTACTCGAGCAACGCGACCGATGCGCCACCTACGTCTACGGCACTGCGCGCCGAAGCCTCACTCCATGCCGGTCAGTTCGCACTGACAGGCGGCGTTATGACGCGCGATACAGCCCTCGTCCCGGCTCTGAGCGTGTATGACACGACATTTCTTCCGGCCGCCGAGGGGCGCGTAACAGGCCGATTTGCGACGGTGCAGGGCGCCATCGCCAACCTTATCCACGCCGACGTGACAGTTATGGATTGGGGGTCAGCGGGCCCATATCGCCCGCAATATCAAACGCGCGCGGAAGCGTTCATATCAACGGAGCTGCTGAGTAAATTCCCGCGCCACACCTTCGCCATTCGTGTCGGGGGCGTCTTCGAATATCGGAGCCAGACGCCGTTCCCAGTCATAGGCGGCCTCGCGTACACGCAGCCGGAAGAGGCCTTCACGTCGTACGTGGAGATTCGCGTTTTACAAGCGACGGTGTTCTGGCAGGACAGAAATCTGAACGGGTACCCTTACGACCTTGTCCCCGGCTTCCTGATGCCACGTCAGCTCAACATCTACGGCGTGCGGTGGCACTTCTGGGGTTAGTGACGATAGTTTAGACGCTTGTCACTAGTGCGCAGCATGACCGGGTTCGGCGCCGCGACCGGCCTAGTCGGCCGGGCTCGCGTCCACGTCGAGATCCGAACTGTCAATCACCGTTTCTTCAACCCAAGCGTCAAGCTCCCGTCGGCCTACAGCCGCTGGGAAGGTGAGGTGCGTGAGACATTGCGCCATCATGTCACCCGCGGCCACGTGACCCTCACGGCTCGGGCAGAGCGTGCTACCAATGACGCGCAAAGCGGGATAGACGAGACGCGATTTGCCGAGTACGTGTCGTTACTAAATTCGCTCAAGACACGGTACGGCATTGCGGGTGACGTCGATCTTGCTACCGTGCTTCGCCTGCCGGACGTCGTCGTATCGACGGCTCCGGATGCGGACGATGCTGACGGGGCCACCGCCCGCGAGGGATCGGCCGCGGATTTGGTGACGATTGTCGATGCGGCAGCCAGGGCGCTCACGAACATGCGCGAAGCTGAAGGGGCACGACTCGCGGCGTATCTGGCAGATCGCCTGCGCATCGTTGAAGATGCGGTCGCGCGCGCCGCCGAGCGGGCACCGCACCGGATCGTGCATCAACGCGACCGACTTCGCGAGGCGGTGCGGGTCTTGGCGGATGGCGTTTCTCTCGATCCTCAACGCCTGGCTCAGGAGGTCGCTCTCCTGGCGGACCGGTTGGACATCAGCGAGGAGATCGATCGCTCGCGCTCGCACATTGCGGACTTTAGGGGGGCGCTTACGGGCGCGGGAGGCGAACCGGTCGGCAAGCGATTGGGGTTTCTGGTGCAGGAGATGCTTCGCGAGGCGAACACTATTGGCAGCAAGGCGGGTGACGCTGAGATCCTTCATGACGTCGTGCTCATAAAGGAGGAGCTCGAGCGCATCCGCGAGCAGGTCGACAACCTCGAATGAGCGCGAGGCAATGAGCGCAACTCAATGAGCGCAAGCGTGTTCCCCGTTATTCTCTCGTCGCCGTCCGGGGGCGGGAAGACGACCATTTGTAAGGAGCTGCTCGCGATTCGGCCCGACGTGGGCTATTCGGTTTCCGCCACGACGCGGCTGCCACGAGCAGCGGAGGTCGACGGCCGCGATTATCATTTCCTCTCGCAGGGCGAGTTCCAATCGCGGCGGGAGCGCGGGGAGTTCGCCGAGTGGGCGGAGGTTCACGGTAAGCTGTACGGGACTCTCCGTCGCGAAGTGAGTCGGGTGCTGGAAAGCGGACGGCACGTGATCATGGACATCGACGTTCAAGGGGCGCGGCAGTTCGTGCAGTCGTTCCCTGAGTCTGTACTCATTTTCTTGCTGCCGCCTTCGACAGATGTGCTGCTCACTCGTCTGCAAGAACGCAAGACCGAGAATCGATTGGATCTGGTCGTGCGGTTACAAACCGCCCGCCGAGAGCTGACGTCTTTGGAGCTGTATCACTATGTCGTGGTTAACGACAGTCTTAGGAAGGCCGTGCATGACGTTTCGGCCGTCATTGATGCCGAGTCTGTGCGTCGTACACGCAATCCGGCGCTCGCCGATCAGATAGAAGAGCTCGTGTCGGGGCTGGACCGCGAGATTGGGTTGCTCGAGCAGGGCGTTGAGGCCAACTGAACACCGCTAGGGAACGAATCACACCGATGTCTCACATTGACCAGAACTGGAGTCGATAATGCGTGTTTTTACGCCCGACGAAGTGGCTGCTCGGGCCCGTACCAACAAGTATCTGGGCGTGCTGGTCGCAGCGAAGTATTCGCGCGGGCTCAACGAGTTTCCGCGCGACCGCTCATCCTCTAAAGAGAAGAAGCTCACCACTCGCGCTCTCGAGGAGCTGACGACCGGTCGCATTGAGTTCCGCGTCGTGCCTCGCCGCCGAGCGGAATAGGCCAACTCGTGGCTGCGCGGCCGTTCGAGCAGCGGCGCGTCGTACTCGGCGTCACCGGCGGTATCGCGAGCTACAAGGCCGCGTGGCTCGCCCGCCTGCTCACGCAGTCTGGAGCCGAAGTAGATGTAGTGATGACCCGCGCGGCCCGCGAATTCGTGGGCGCCGTTACGTTCGAGGCGCTTACCGGCCGGCCGGTGCACACGGACCTTTTTGCCGCAGGACAGGCACTCGACCACATCGCGCTTGCGCGTTCGGCGCATGCGATCGTGGTTGCGCCGGCTACCGCCGATTTCATGGCGCGTGCGGCTCATGGTCAGGCAGACGACCTACTCACGGCGTGCCTGTTGGCTGCCGATGCTCCGGTGCTGCTTGTGCCCGCGATGAACGACCGCATGTGGCTGCACCGGCAAACCGCGCTGAATGTCGCCCACCTGCGCGAGTTGGGTTACGTGGTGCTGGATCCCGAGATCGGCGCGCTCGCGGCGGGCGAGGGGATAGGGGCGGGCCGCATGCCCGAGCCCGAGACTATCCTCGCCCACGTGGGCCGGATACTCGATGGCGACGGGATGTTCAGATCACGCCGAGTGCTGGTCACCGCCGGGGCGACGCGAGAGCCCGTGGATCCCGTGCGCTTTCTCTCGAATCGCAGCTCGGGCAAGATGGGTGTTGCGATCGCCGAGGCAGCCTGGCGAAGAGGCGCCGAGGTCACCCTTATCGCCGGGTCGATGTCCGTGCCGGCTCCGGTGGGCGCGAGAGTCGTAACGGTCGAGTCCACTGCGGCGATGCGGGACGCGGTGGCCGAGCATCTGCCGTCGGCAGACGTGTTCGTCATGGCGGCGGCACCCGCGGACTTTCGGCCCGCCGAAGTGGCGAATAGCAAGATCAAGAAGTCCGCTGCGCCCAAGTCGCTCGAGCTGGCGCCGACGGACGACATTCTGCTGGCTACTCGCGAGCTCAGGCCCGCGGGACTGATCACGGTCGGGTTCGCGCTGGAGACCGAGGCCGCGCTTGTGGGAGGCCGCGAAAAGGCTGCTCGTAAGGAGCTCGACTTGGTTGTCGTAAATGACGCGAGAGAGCCTGGGGCAGGCTTTGCTGCGGATACCAATCGCGTGAGCTTGATCGTGCGAGGCCAGGAGGAGCCGGATGTGCTTCCGCTCTTGTCGAAGACCGAGGTTGCAGACGCGATCCTCGACCGGGTCGAGGGGTTGATGCGTGCACCGTAGGCGCGGACGCGCCGGGCGCGGATACTAGGCGTGGATGCTAGGCGGCTACTGCGCCGCTATCTCGAGCAGCGGAGAGAGATGGGCGAACGCGAGCTCGTCCTCGACCAATTCACTGTTGACGATGTCCTGCGGATCTTGGGCGCCGCTCCCGTCCGGGCCTCCGCGCGGGAGCCCGCCGATCTGCCCGTGGCATTGCCAGTCGCGCTGCCGGCCGCCGTACCGACCGCGGTACCAGACGCGAAGCCGCTTTCCGCACCCCCTGCGCGGGCAGACACCAAGAAGTCCGCGACGGCGACGGCTGGCTCGTGGCCTCCGGGGCTGGGAGTGGGTAAGACCGACTCGGAGCTGTTCGCTGGGCCTCTCGCCGAGCTCACGACTCTCGCCGGTGTGGCGCGCGCTACGGCGACTTGCACGCGCTGCCCGCTATCCTCGACCGCTATCCAAACTGTGCCTGGCGAAGGGCCGGAGACGGCCGGGCTGGTTTGCGTGGGCGAGGCGCCCGGGGCGCGAGAGGACGAGACCGGGCGGCCTTTCGTTGGGCAGGCCGGCAAACTCCTGGAGAAGATCCTCGCGGCCATTGGATTGGCCCGCGATCAGGTTTTCATCTGCAACGTGCTCAAGCATCGCCCTCCGGCCAATCGCAATCCCAGACCGGAAGAAGTCGCTGCCTGCTCGCCGTTTCTGGTGCGCCAGCTCGAGATCATTCGCCCGCGCGTGATCGTGGCATTCGGAACGTTCGCGGCGCAGACGCTGCTGGAGACCACGCTGGCGATAGGGAAGTTGCGCGGGCAGGTGCATCGGTATTACGGTGTCCCTCTCATCGTGACGTACCATCCCGCCGCGCTGTTGCGCAATCCCAACTGGAAGCGCCCTACATGGGACGACGTGCAGTACGCGCGCCGCATTCTTGACGGAGCCACTCCTGTCAGAGTCTGAAGCGAACGGAGACGGCCACGGCGGAGGGGCGGCGATTGTCGCGCGCGACCCGTACGTGGATCGGCGGCCGCCGTACTCCGAGGACGCCGAGCAGGCGGTGTTGTCGGCGATGATGATGGACTCCGACGCGATCATGCGCGCCGTGGAGTTCGTGGACGATACGATGTTCTACCGTGAGGCGCACCGGCGGATCTACCGCGCCATGTTGTCCGTGACGGAGCGTGGTGGCGTCATAGATCCGCTGACACTAACAGAGGAATTGACCCGCCGAGGCGAGCTCGAGGCCAGCGGCGGGCGGGACTACGTGACGTTCTTGATCGACGCGGTGCCGACCGCGGCCAACGTGGAGTATCACGCCAAGATCATTCGCGAAAAGGCCTTGCTGCGTCGCTTGATCGAGGTATCGACCGCGATCGTAGGTGAGGCGTTCGAGGGGCGCAACACTGCAGCCGACCTCCTGGACGAAGCAGAGCACAAGATTCTGCAGCTGAGCCAGGCGGGGGGCGGACGAGAGTTCGTTCGGGTCAAAGAGCTGCTTTGGCCGACCATGGAGCGGATTGAGGCGCTGCAGAAGGGCGGCCAGCGAATAACGGGCGTGCCGAGCGGCTTTCCGGATCTGGATGACCTGACGACCGGCTTCCAGCCCGCCGAGCTGGTGATAGTCGCGGCGCGACCCGCGATGGGGAAGACCTCGTTCTGCCTAAACGTCGCGCAGCACGCAGCCATCGAGCGGAACATCCCCGTGGCGATATTTTCGCTAGAGATGAGCAAGGAATCGCTCGTGCAGCGATTGCTGACGAGCGAGGCCAGACTGGATGCGCAGCGGTTGCGGAAGGGCATGCTGCGAGACGATGATTTTCCTCGCCTCGCGCGCGCAGCCGGCATTTTGAGCTCGGCGCCGATCTACATCGATGACAGCGCGAGCATCTCGCTCCTCGAAATGCGCTCGCGAGCTCGCCGGCTCAAGGTGGACTCCGGCGTCGGCCTCGTGATCGTCGACTATCTCCAGCTCATACAAGGGAACGCGCGCGCAGAGAACCGGCAGCAAGAGATCAGTCAGATCTCGCGGTCGCTCAAAGCTCTCGCCAAGGAGCTTGGCGTTCCGGTCGTAGCTCTTTCCCAGCTGTCTCGCGCGCCGGAGCAGCGCAGTGGAGAATCAAAGCGGCCGCAGCTGTCGGACCTTCGCGAATCCGGCGCAATAGAACAGGACGCCGACTTGGTGATGTTCATCTTTAGACAGGAAGTTTACGAGGGCCCGACCGACAAGGACGGGAACTCGCTCGAGGGCCGGGCCGAGGTCATCATTGGCAAGCAGCGAAACGGGCCCACAGGCCAGGTCAATCTGTACTTTCACAAGAGCTACACCCGCTTCGACAGCTACACGCCGCGACCGCAGGGCTGAGCTCAGCCGCATTAACCACACCCCCTGCCCCCTCCCCTGAAGGGGAGGGGAAATGCGTATTCTTTCAAGCTTCGCTCGGATGACGAGGGGGCTTCGCCCCCTCGACCCCGTTAAGCGCGGATTTGTTCAGCGCGAGGCGCGGAATGTGGCGGGACCTACGTCGCGACGATGGCGGCCCACGCAGCGGGGTCTAGGCTCGCGCCGCCGACTAAAACGCCATCGACCTGGGGCGCGGCGAGCAGGCTCGCGACATTGCCGCGATTCACGCTGCCGCCGTACAGTATCGGCACGTCGGTAGTTTCGCCGCGCGTCGCACGCCCCACGATCTCGCGCAGAGCGCCGCGCAGAACGATGTGGATGGCGCTGGCGTCGGCCGGAGTGGCGTTCTTGCCGGTGCCGATTGCCCACACTGGCTCGTAAGCCACAAGCGACGTCGACACCTGCGCCGGCGTAAGATCGGCGAAGCCCGCGCGTAGCTGCCGTAGCACGACTGCCTCCGTCTCCCCCTTCTCACGCTCCGTCAGCGTTTCGCCGACGCAAAGCATGGGCGTGAGCCCGCCGCGCGTCGCAGCGGCGCACTTCCTCCGCGTTTCTTCGTCGGTCTCACCAAAAATGTGCCGGCGCTCCGAGTGCCCGACCAGCGAGAAAGTCGCGCCGCATCCGCGGGCGAGAGGCGCGGAGATCTCGCCGGTAAAAGCGCCCGAGTCTTGCCAATAGATGTTCTGCGCGCCGACCGCGATGTCCGGCCGAGCAGCCACCGTGGTGTGAACCGCGTCCAGAGAGATCGCTGGGGGGAAGAAAAGCAGGCGGCGCCCGTCCCGGGGCGGGTACGCGGGTAAAAAGACTTGCATGAATGCTCGGGCCTCGGCGGGCCCGAGGTTCATTTTCCAGTTAGCCGCGAAGTAGGTAACCGCTGCCACGATTCACAGCGCGGCGACGGCGGCCACGTCGTCTAGCGCCTCGACACCGGGAAGAGGCTTTCCCTCGAGGAACTCCAGAGACGCCCCACCGCCCGTGGACACATGGCTCATCTTGGCATCCAGACCGGCCTGCGCCACCGCGGCCGCCGAATCGCCCCCGCCAACGATTGTCGTTGCGCCACGCGACGTTGCTTTCGCCATGGCCGTTGCTATCGCCGACGTGCCGGCGTCGAACGGAGCCTTCTCGAATACTCCCATCGGGCCGTTCCAGAGAACCGTGCGCGCGGTTGCTATCGCACGCCCGTACGATTCCGAGGTATGCGGCCCTATGTCATACATGGCCTCATCCGCCGGAATCCGATCGCGCGGAACGACGTGGGCGCGGTCGGCCGCGTCGAGCGACGGTGCGACCACCGCGTCGTGCGGCAGTGTGAGGCGAGGGCCCCAACGATCGATGAGCGCGCGCGCCATGTCGACACGATCTGGCTCGACGAGAGACCGGCCAACAGTTAGGCCCATCGCCTGGTAGAACGTGCACGCCATCGCGCCGCCGATCAGCATGCCATCGACCTTCGGCACCAGCTGCTCGATGACATCGATTTTGCCCGAGATCTTGGCGCCCCCTAGTATCGCGACAAAAGGGCGCTCGGGGCCGGCCAGGACGCGGCCCAGGTACTCCAGCTCTCGCTGCATGAGCAGCCCCGCGACAGCGGGATGGAGAAAATGGGCGACGCCCTCCGTCGAGGCGTGCGCCCTGTGGGCGGCGCCAAATGCGTCGTTTACGTACAGGTCGCCCAGCTGCGCCAGGTGGCGCGCGAGCCGCTCATCGTTCGACTCCTCGCCCGGCTGAAATCGCGTGTTCTCGAGAACCAGAACCTCGCCTGGCCGCAGCGCGTAAGTCGCCTTCTCGGCTTCGTCGGTGACGGTCGAGTCGACGAAAATCACCTTGTACGGGATCAGTTGCGCCAGCCGGCGCGCCACAGGGTCAAGCGAGTACCGCGGATCGGGCTTCGCCTTGGGTCGCCCCAAGTGCGACATGAGAACGACGCGCGCGCCGCGCTCGATTAGCAAGTCGATGGTCGGAATGGCTGCCCGGATGCGCATGTCATCGGTGACCTGCAGGTGCTCGTCGAGCGGGACGTTGAAGTCCACACGCACCAGGGCGCGCTCGCCGCGCAGCTGGGCGTCGGAAAGGTCGGGGATCCCTGCCTTTCTCACAATCGGGCTGCGACGTACCGCAAGAGGTCGACGCAGCGCGAGGCGTACCCCCACTCGTTGTCGTACCAACCCGAGACTTTCACCAGCGTATGGTCAATCACGTTTGTGCTCAGCGCATCCAGCACGCACGAGTACGGGTTACCGATGTAGTCGGAGGAAACGAGCTCCTCCTCACTGTAGCCCAGATATCCCTTGAGCGGGCCCGACTCCGCCGCGCGGCGGAATGCCGTATTGATCGCGTCAATTGTCGTAGGCCGCTCGACGACCGCCGTGAGGTCGACCAGCGACACGTCGGGCGTGGGAACACGGATGGACACCCCGTCGATCTTGCCTTTCACTTCCGGAATTACGAGCGACGTCGCCTTGGCCGCGCCTGTCGTCGTTGGGATCATCGACAATGCAGCTGCACGCGCGCGCCGCAAATCCTTGTGCGGCAGGTCGAGAACCGGTTGGTCGTTGGTGTAGCTGTGCACGGTCACCATCGAGCCGTGACGGAAGCCGAAAGCGTCACGCACGACCTTTACCATGGGCACGAGACAATTCGTGGTGCATGATGCGTTCGACAGGATCGTGTGCGTCGCCGGGTCATACTTATCATGATTCACGCCCATGACGATCGTGATGTCTTCTCCCTTTGCCGGGGCCGAGATCACGACCTTTCTTGCGCCGCCCGCGATATGCTTGCGCGCGGCATTGGCGTCCGTGAAGCGCCCGGTTGACTCGAGCACCAAGTCCACCCCGAGCGCCCGCCAAGGCAGAGTGCCGGGATCTTTCTCGGCGAGCACGCGAATTACGTGTCCGTCTATGTCGATCGCGTCACTCCTCGCCTCGACTCGGCCGCGATAGGTCCGATGCACGGAGTCGTACTTGAAGAGGTGCGCAAGCGTCTTCGTATCGGTCAGATCGTTGACGGCCACGAACTCGAGGTCAGTCGCATTTTGCTCGAAGGCGGCCCGAAGCGCCTGCCGGCCAATCCGGCCGAAGCCGTTGATTCCTACCCGTGTTGTCATGGGCCGAAGTCTCTCGCCACCGGATGCGAGTGTCAATCGCGCGTGTGGGCGCGCGCCGCGTCCCACATTGCCGATTTGTCAGGCTCGAATCCAAACCATCGCTTGAACGCCAGCGCGCCCTGCGCAATCAGCATAGGCAACCCGTCGGTCGCTACGTGATTGCGCGCGCGCAATGCGCGAACCCACGCGGTTCCGGCCCGCCGATAGACCAGGTCGATGGCCGCGGCGGTCGGCGGCAGCGCCGAAGGGTCCAAAGGCATGCTGTCATCGGTCAGCCCGATCGGAGTCGCGTTCACGACAATCGTCGCGTCTCGCGCCGCCTCGTGTGGGGTCGCGGCCACGGATGTCATGTCCGGAAAGCGCGAGCATAGCGCCGCCGCTCTATCGAGAGAGCGCGCCCATACGCGCGCTCGTGCCCCCGGCCACTGCGTAATCGCGAGCAGCACCGCTGCGGCGGACCCGCCGGCTCCGAGCACCGCGACCCGCGCATCGACAGGGACTTCACCCAGCAAGGTCGCTGCCGCGTCCAGAAACCCAGGCACGTCGGTGTTATCCCCCATGAGCGCGCCCCGTTCGACCCAGAATACGTTCGCGGCGGCGGCGCGCTTGGCCACCGGCGTGAGCGAGGAGCAGGCATCGGCCACCGCCTCCTTGTGCGGCACGGTCACGTTCCCCGCAACCCGCTCAGAAAGGCACCATGCGATTCGGGCTCCAAGCTCTGGCGGCGGCACATCGACGGCTTCATACGTGATGGGCAGGCCGGCCCGCTTCAACGCAGCGTTTTGAATCGCTGGGGACAGGGAGTGCGCAACAGGGTGCCCGAGCAGTACCAACCGCGCAGGCAGAGGTTGTGTCGCTCGCGCTGTCGCGGGGCCCTCTACTGCGATCTCGCGCGTTCCGCGGCGAGACGATCCATGGCGCGGCTGATCTCCTCCTCGAGCTCATCGATCGTGGCGCGGTACGCCTCGAGGTCGCCGCCGAACGGGTCCAGCACGGCATGCGATGCCGCGCCATACGACGCGTATTCGGTGAGGAGATATGCCTTACCACCGCCGCCGAGAGCCTCTACTCGCTCCAGGTGGTGTGGGCCCATGACGAGAATAAGATCGGCTTCGTCAACCATCTCGCGCGTTAGCTGCCGCGCACGATGCGCGCTGAGGTCGAGCTGACGTTCAATGCCTACGAGCAGGGCGCCGTCCGATGCCGGCTGATCGTCCCACGCACTCGTGCCGGCGCTGCGCGCGTCAACGTCGGTGAGCCCTCGTTGCCGCGCCGCGCGGCGCGCAATCTCCGCGCTCAGTGGGCTGCGGCACGTATTCCCCGTGCAGATGAAGAGAACCCGCATCATGTCCGTCTTGCAGCCTCGCTCACTCGTGGCAAACCAAATCGGGAACTGCCTCGCGCAGCGCGTCGGTTGTCACGGCGCCGCGCCGAATCACACGCGGAACTGGGCCGGTACAATCGACCACGGTGGACGGCGACCGACTGATCAGCGGGCCTCCATCAAGGACGCGAAGCACGCCGCGCGCAGTTGCCTTCTCCCACTGTCGTGCAATCTCTTCGACCGACGCCGGTGGCGGTACCCCCGACCGGTTGGCGCTCGTGGACGTTATGGGCTCGCCGTACGTCGCGATCAGCCGCCTCATGCCGGGATGGGATGTCCACCGTACAGCCACCCCGTTGGCGGATCCGCCGCGAGCCGCGGCCAGTGTGGAGGCCGTGTCGGACGAAAGGACCGGAAGGACCAGAGTAAGCGGCCCAGGCCAATGTCGCTCCGCGAGAGCCGCGGCCGCGCCGGCTAGACGCATACCCAACGCGCCAAGCATGTCCAAGTCGCTTATCAGCACCAAGAATGGCTTGCTTGTCGGGCGAGCTTTTAGCCTAGCGAGAGCTTCAACCGCCGGACGCGTGACCGCGCCGCCAATGCCGTACACGGTCTCGGTCGGGTAGACGAGCAAGCCTCCGCCGCGAAGATGGGCAACGGCCGCTGGAATGACAGCGTCGATGTCGGCATCCGTTTGAAACGGGGCCGCGATCAGCCCGGCCACGTGGCCAACGCAGTGGCTCGCGCGAAATCGGCCTCGTCCGTGACCTTCATGGCTCGTTCGCTGCCAGGCACGACGAAAACGGGGATGCCCAAACGCTCACATAACCCGGCGTCGTCGGTGGTCGTGACGCCGGCTAGCTTCGCCTCCGCGTGGACTCGCTGGAGTGTGGCCAGCGGAAACGCTTGCGGCGTCTGGGCACGCCAGAGGGCCTCGCGCGCGACGGTGCGAACGATTTGGCCGTCTGAATCCACCTCCTTCAGCGTGTCCACGACCGGAACGGCCGCGATCGCGCACCTGCCCGAGCGCGCGTGCGCGATGACGCGCTCGATGGCGTCGTCGGTCACGAGCGGTCGCGCCGCGTCATGCACGGCCACGATATTGATGTCGCTGGGTAGGTCCTGGAGCCCGTGCGACACGGATTCTTGCCGGTTGCGACCGCCCACCGACAGAAGCAGGCGCTCCACATCCGACTGGAACAGCCACGGCGGCGGATCGCCGATGACGTCTCGGGGCAGCACGCATACGACCATCGCTACATCGGGGCGCGCGTGAAATCGTAGCACGCTGTGCAGCAGCATGGGTTTGCCGGCGACCCACCGAAACTGCTTTAGCTCTGTGGCGCCAGCACGCGTCCCGCTACCCGCGGCGACAATGATCACGCCCACGTCGCGGCGCGGCGCGATGGGTTCCGGGCTCACAGAAAAAGCTGCGCGAAGAGCGCGTGCAGCGTCGTCACGCCGACTACGGTGATTCCCGACGGTGCGCGCTTGGACATGCCACGCTCGGCGATGTACGCCGTTCGCATCCCCATCTGGTCCGCCTCCGCCAGCCGGCGGTCCATTTGTGATACGGGTCGAATCTCGCCGCCCAACCCTACCTCGCCGATGCAAACGGCGTCGGCGGGCACCGGTCGGTCGAACACGCTCGATGCCAGCGCCGCGGCCACGGCGAGGTCGCCCGCCGGCTCGTGCAGCCGTACCCCCCCGACAACATTGAGGAATACGTCGAGAGCGGAAAACGACATTTCCGCGCGCTTGTCCAATACAGCGAGTATTAGCGCGAGCCTCCGCCCGTCGTACCCCGTCGCGACCCGCTGGGGCGTGCCAAAACCGGCCTTGGTCGCCAACGCCTGTACCTCGATCAGCACCGGCCGCGTTCCCTCGAGTAGGGCAGTTATGGCGCTGCCCGACGTAGAGCGCGAGCGATCGCCGAGGAAAAGCTCGGAGGGTCTCGCGACACCAGCGAGTCCCGTTTCGGTCATGCGAAAGACACCGATCTCGTCGACGCTTCCGAATCGATTTTTCGTCGCGCGGAGCACACGGTAGTCCGCGGAGCTTTCACCCTCGAAGTAAATCACGGTATCGACGATGTGCTCGAGCGTCTTGGGCCCGGCGATTCCGCCTCCCTTGGTCACGTGGCCGACCACGAAAACGGCGGTGCCCGTCTCTTTCGCGAACCGCATCAGACGAGCCGCGCACTCTCGCACTTGACCGACGTTGCCTGGCGCACCTTCCAGATCCGACGTGTATACGGCTTGGATCGAGTCCACGACGAGCACGCGAGGATCGGCTGCGCCCGCAGTGGCGAGCACCGTCTCGAGATTGGTCTCCGTCAGGAGCGCGACGTCACCCGTGGTGTCGATAAGGCGGTCCGCCCGCAGCTTGACTTGTAGGGGGGATTCTTCGCCAGACACGTACATCGCGCTTCGGTCAGCGGACTGCAGTCGCGCCGCGGCCTGAAGCAGCAGTGTCGATTTTCCAATTCCTGGCTCACCCCCTACGAGAACCATCGACCCAGGAACGACTCCGCCACCGAGCACGAAGTCGAACTCATCGATGCCAGTTCGCCAGCGCTCGGTCGACGAGCCACGGATCTCGTGCAGCCGAGGCGCCGGTGCTACGCGGCCGCCCTTGCGCAAGCCGAAAGGCGTCGCGTGCGCCGGCTGCGAATCGGGTGCTGCCACCTCTTCGACCAGCGTATTCCACTCGCCGCATGTTCCGCATCGCCCGCCCCACTTCGGATGCTCGGCGCCACATTCCGTGCAGCGAAACACCGTTTTCGTCCGTGGGCTCACGCGGTAAAGCTACGCGAACGGCGCCAAGCCCTGTTAGGTTTCGCGAGGATGCTCCCCACGCTGCTATTGATCGTGCTCATTATCGACAGCTTCGTGCTCGTTGCCGCCATTTTGCTGCAAAGCGGCAAGGGAGGCGGAGTCGCAGCGAGTTTCGGCGGGGTGAGTTCATCGCCGGACGCGTTTATCGGTACTCGCCAAGCCGGCAACCTTTTGACGAGAGTGACCTGGTGGGCCGGCGGGATATTTCTCGGGATATCGTTCGTTCTTCAAATCGCGTCGACGCATACGGCGGCGCCGAAATCGGTGCTCGACCAGCCGTTTTCCCGCCAGCCTGCGGCGCCGACTGCTCCTACGCGGCTGCCCAGTGCGGTTCCACTCCAGCCGGCGCCGGCATCGCCGAGCCCGTCTGGCGCTACGACTCCCGCGGTGCCCCTGCAGCCCGCGCCCGCGGCCCCGGCCAAGTCGGCCGCGCCGAGCGGGGGCACCCACAAGCCGTAGCCGAGTCTAGTGATCGGAGGCGGGTCGCAGCCGGGGTTCCTTCTTCTCGAAGACGGAACCCTTTTTCGCGGCCGGTTGGCTTCCTCCATCGCGCCAACGGTAGCCGAAGTCGTGTTCACCACGAACATGACCGGATACCAGGAAGTGTTTACCGACCCCTCGTATAGCGGTCAGATCGTCGTGATGACGGCGCCCCAGATAGGCAACTACGGCGTCAACACGGAGGACCCAGAGTCGGCCCATCCTCAGGTGGCCGGAGTCGTAGTTCGCGAGCTCTCGCCGACGTATTCCAACTGGCGCGCGACGAACTCGCTCGGCGCCTGGCTGAGCGACGCGCAAGTGCCTGTCCTGGTGGACGTTGACACAAGGATGGTAACGCGTCACTTGAGATCAGCCGGTGTCATGCGCGGGGTGCTCGCCACGGGGACCGACGTGACCGCGGTCGTGCGAGCCGCCTTGGACGCTTGCCCGTCGATGGAGGGGCTCGATCTCGCGACGAGGGTATCGACGCGGAGATTGTACACATGGGGCAGTCCACAAGCGTCGTGTCACATCGTCGCTTACGATTTCGGAATCAAGCGCAACATCCTTCGGCTGTTCGATGAGCACGGCTGCCGAGTGACAGTTGTTCCCGCGGAGACCCCGGCAGAGGCGGTCTTGGAACACTCGCCCGACGGTGTTTTCCTATCGAACGGCCCGGGCGATCCGGCGGCGGTCGGCTACGCGCCCGGCATCATACGAAAAATCGCTGACGCGAACGTCCCGATTTTCGGCATCTGCTTGGGCCATCAGCTCATCGGACTGACTTACGGAGCCGGGACCGCAAAGATGCCCTACGGCCATCGCGGCGGAAATCATCCGGTGCGGGAAACCGATACTGGGCTGGTGACGATCACTTCACAAAACCACGGGTTCGCGGTTCGCGGGGGCGAGACAGACATCCCGGGGGCCCCGGAGCTCCGCGTAACCCACGTCAACCTCAATGACGGCACGATCGAGGGACTCCGGCACCGGGAGCTGCCAATCTTTGCGGTTCAGTACCATCCCGAGGCTGCTCCGGGGCCGCATGACGCTAGGCCGCTGTTCGACGAGTTCATGACGCACGTGCAACCGCTTGACGCGTAATAAGTAAGGCCATAGTTTCGACCAGGCACTCCCTCGGGCCTCCGACATGACTAAAGCCGACCTCGTCGAGCACGTCACAACCCAGATCGCGCGGACCGCCGGGCCGATGATTTCAAAGAAGGACTGTGCTCGGGTGGTGGACTCGTTTCTGGACGCAATCAAGGACGCGCTCAAAGAGCAGCGCAACATCGAGGTGCGCGGCTTTGGGACGTTCAAGATTCGGCACCGCAAGACCCGCATGGCGCGCAATCCACGGACTGGCGCGCCTGTGGAGGTGTCTGCTCGGCCGGTCCCAGTCTTCAAGCCGTCGAAGGAGTTACGCGCTTTGGTTGCCCACGTGCCGATCTCGGAGATGACCGAGGCGTAGCGATCGCGGGCGCAGGCGCACGCCAGGCCCGGCCGGCAGGGGCGGGCGGGCCGGCAGGGGCGGCATCGTAGGGACGGTCTTGAGCCACCTCCATTTGTTTTGGACGCACACTCGCTGGCGCGCGGGCGCGTAAATTTCTTGCGTGCCGCCAGTTCCCGTTACGGTCCTGCTGTTTGCCTCCTACGCCGACGCGTTGGGGCGGAGCGCCCTGGAGCTTTCGCTTCCCGCAGGCGCTACTGTGGCCGATGCGGTCGGCCGCGTGGTGGGCCAGGGGGAACTCCCTCGGGCTCCCCTTGTGGCCGTCAATGAAGAGTATGCCTCATATGATCGACCGCTCAGGGCGGGGGACGAGGTGGCGTTGATTCCACCAGTGGCGGGCGGATGATTCGCGCCGCGCTTGTCGAGCGGCCGATAGACGTTGGGGCGATTTTGCGCGAGGTAGCTGATAGCGGCTGTGGCGCGACTAGCCTGTTCGTCGGCACGGTACGAGACGTGAATGACGGTCGAGCCGTGGAGGGAATAGACTACGAGGCGTATCGCCCGATGGCCGTCCGCGAGCTCAGCGCGATCGTTAAGGCGGCTGCCGGCCAATTCGGCGTGCCCCACCTGGTCGCGGAGCATCGCATTGGAAGTATGGCGGTTGGAGACGTGAGCGTAGCCATCGCCGCCTCGCACGCTCATCGAGCCTCCGCGCTCGACGCGACGCGTCACGTGATCGAGGAGATCAAACGTCGTGCGCCCATCTGGAAGCGCGAGCACTATGCCGATGGCACGCGCGAATGGGTCGACCCCGCGAACGCAGCCGGCTCGGCTGGACCAGCTGCCAAGGCGGTCGGGGTAGCAGAGCCGTGATCATGCCAGGGGTGGCGACAGGGGCCATGAGTGTTGGAACCGGGAGCGCGCCCGCGCTACGCGATCGCTTCGGCCGCCAGATTGAATACCTGCGGATCTCGGTCACCGACCGCTGCAACTTCCGCTGCCTTTACTGCATGCCGGTAGCGGGGCTTGCTTGGCTTCCGCGCAGTGAAATTCTCTCATACGAAGAGATCACCGAGGTCGTATCGCAGCTTGCGCCGCTGGGTCTCAGGCGTCTGCGTATCACGGGCGGCGAGCCGACGATCCGTGCGGAATTGACCAAGCTTGTGTCGATGCTGCGCGGTGTTCCTGAGATCGAGGACATTGCTCTCTCGACGAATGGAGTGCGCCTCCCCGAGCTTGCTCAACCGTTGCGCGATGCGGGACTGGGTCGCGTGAACATCAGTGCTGACAGCCTGCGGCCGGACCGAATCGCGGCCATCGCGCGCCGCAACCTGGCTTTCGATCCACTGGTCGCCGCCGAAGCCGCGGAACGGGCGGGGCTCGATCCGATCAAGCTCAACGTCGTGGTAATGCGAGGCATCAACGACGATGAAATCGTTGACTTTGCTCGGCTCACCATCGATCGGCCGTGGCACGTACGATTCATCGAGCTCATGCCTGTGGGCGACATGCGCGAGCACACGTGGGAGCACGTCGTACCAAGCGATGAGGTCATCGCGCGCGTGTCGGCGCTCGATACGCTCACGCGCGACACCGGGCCGGCGCGCGGAAATGGCCCGGCTGCCTACTATCGGCTTGCGGGTGCGCGGGGAACCGTCGGGGTGATTACGCCGATGACCCACACGTACTGCGCTTCCTGCAATCGAGTTCGCCTGACCGCGGATGGTCGGCTGCGCACCTGCCTGTTCGGCGACCACGAGGTCAACCTGCGCGACCCGTTGCGTCGCGGGGATGCACTCGAGCCGTATTTCCGTCGCGCGCTCGCCGAGAAGCCGCTCGAGCACGAGCTCCTGCAGCTTCGTGTCGGCGGGCTGCGCGCACTCTCGCAAGTCGGAGGGTGAGCGCGTACAATACGCGAATGGTCGACACAATCACCGTAGTCGGCGCGGGTAACGTCGGCGCCACGACGGCGCAGCACATAGCGGAGAATGCGCTCGCACGCCGCGTGGTGATGGTGGATGTGGTTGAAGGCATCCCGCAGGGAAAGGCGCTCGATCAGTGGCAGTCGGCCCCGATAGGGGGGTTTGAAACACGTGTGACCGGCACGAATTCGTACGAGGAGACCGCCGGGTCGAGCCTTGTGGTGATCACGGCCGGAATCGCGCGCAAGCCGGGCATGTCTCGCGACGATCTTCTGGCGACGAACGCTCGCATAGTGAGCGACGTGTGCGAGCAGATTAGTCGAACGTCACCCGACGCCATCCTGATTGTCGTGTCGAACCCGCTCGACGTCATGTGCTACGTCGCCAAGGACGTCACGGGGTTTCCGCGCGAGCGCGTGCTGGGAATGGCCGGCGTGCTCGACACCGCTCGCTATCGCGCATTTCTCGCGCTCGCCCTAGACGTCTCGGTGCGCGATATCCAAGCCATGGTGCTCGGCGGGCACGGCGACTCGATGGTCCCGCTAATCTCGTATACGTCGGTGAGCGGCATTCCCGTCACCCAGCTGCTCGACCAGCCCACGCTGAACTCGATCGTGGCACGAACCCGCGACGGTGGGGCCGAGATCGTCAAGCACTTGAAGACCGGATCGGCCTACTATGCGCCGGCCGCGGCCGCGGCGCAGATGGCTGCCGCCATCGTGCGCGATGAGAAGCGCATCCTGCCATGCGCGGCGTGGCTCGAAGGGGAATACGGGTTGTCCGGATTGTTTCTCGGGGTCCCGTGCAAGCTTGGGCGCCACGGACTCGAGGCGATTATCGAAGTCGAGCTGACGCCGTCGGAACGCGCCCAGCTCGCGAAGAGTGCCGATGCGGTGCGGGAGCCGATGGCTGCGTTGCGTGCACGCACGGCTTGACCGGACGGAAGCGGCGTGACGCACATGACGAACATGACCGAACATGACTGAGCCGGCGAGCGCCGTTTCCGCGACTGCCAGCGCGCCGCTCCAGCGGTTCTGGGATTCCACCGTCGGCAAGAAGATCGTGATGGCGGCGACCGGACTCGTAATGGTCCTCTTCGTGATCGGCCATATGGCGGGCAATCTGCTGGCGTTCGCCGGTCCCGCGCGAATAAACGCCTACGGCGCGTTCATTCATGGGACCGGGGAGCTGCTCTGGCTAGTGCGCATTGTGCTTCTGACCTCGGTCGTGCTTCACATCATAGCCGCCTACCAGCTCACTCGAATCGAAATGGCGGCGCGCCCCGTCGCCTACGCGCGTCGCGAGCCGCAGGTGTCGACGCTGGCCGCGCGGACGATCCGGTGGGGCGGGGCGCTGCTGCTGGTGTTCATAGTCTTCCATCTTCTGCACTTCACCACCGGCACCGTGCACCCCGACTTCGTCAAGGGCGACGTGTACGGCAACATGGTCGTCGGATTCCGCGTTTGGCCGGTCGCGCTCTTCTACCTGCTGGCCATGGTTGCGCTGGGCCTCCACCTGTACCACGGCACGTGGAGCGCGCTCCGCACGCTCGGCGTCGCCCGGCCGTCCGGCCGCCCTCTGCACCGGCGGGCCGCCACCGTGCTGGCGATCGTCGTCGCGGGCGGGTTCGCGGTCATTCCGCTGGCAGTGATGCTCGGCCTGCTGCGTTAGCTCGGGCGTCGAATGATCCAGCTCAATTCCCGGGTGCCGAGCGGCCCGCTCGCCGACAAGTGGGACAAGCACAAGTTCGAAATGAAGCTCGTCAATCCGGCGAACAAGCGTCGTTACTCGATCATTGTCGTAGGCACGGGACTCGCCGGTAGCTCGGCGGCGGCGAGCCTGAGCGAGTTGGGCTATTCGGTTCAGTGCTTTTGCTTCCACGACACTCCTCGGCGCGCCCACAGCATAGCCGCTCAGGGCGGCATCAACGCCGCGAAGAATTATCAGAACGATGGCGATTCTGTCTTTCGCTTGTTCTACGACACGATCAAGGGTGGCGACTTTCGCGCGCGCGAAGCGAATGTGTACCGCATGGCTCAGCTCAGCGCGAACATTATCGACCAATGCGTCGCACAGGGCGTTCCGTTCGCGCGTGAGTACGGCGGGCTGCTCGCCAACCGGTCGTTCGGCGGTGCGCAGGTCTCTCGAACGTTTTACGCGCGAGGGCAGACTGGCCAACAGCTTCTGCTTGGCGCTTACCAGGCGCTGGAGCGTCAGATCGGCGGCGGAGCTGTCACCATGCATCCGCATGCCGAGATGCTTGACCTCGTCGTCGTGGAAGGCGCGGCGCGAGGGATCGTGACACGCAACCTGATCACCGGAGCGGTCGAGTCGTACGCGGCCGATGCGGTGGTTCTAGCCACCGGCGGCTACGGCAACGTTTTTTTCCTTTCGACCAACGCGCGCGGGTGCAACGTGACCGCTACGTGGCGCGCGTACCGGCGCGGCGCGGCATTCGGCAATCCGTGCTTCACGCAGATTCACCCTACGTGCATTCCGGTCAGTGGTGAGTACCAGTCGAAGCTCACTCTCATGAGCGAGTCACTCAGGAATGATGGACGCGTCTGGGTGCCGAAAAAACCAAAGGACTCGCGCCCGCCCCGAGACATCCCAGAGTCCGAGCGGGACTACTTTCTCGAGCGGAAATACCCGAGCTACGGCAACCTCGCGCCGCGCGACATCGCGTCGCGCGCCGTGAAGCAGGTATGTGACGAGGGGCGTGGCGTCGGGCCCACGGGGCTCGGCGTGTATCTCGATTTTGCGGATGCCATTGCGCGGCTCGGCGTCCGCACGATCCGCGAGCGGTACGGAAACCTGTTCGACATGTACCAGCGCATCACGGACGAGAATCCCTACGAAGTCCCAATGCGCATCTACCCGGCCGTGCACTACACGATGGGCGGGCTGTGGGTTGACTACAACCTCATGAGCACCATTCCGGGGCTCCACGTGATTGGCGAGGCAAATTTCTCTGATCACGGTGCCAACCGACTCGGCGCGAGCGCGTTGATGCAGGGACTGGCCGACGGCTATTTCATTCTGCCGTACACGATGGGAGACTATCTCGCTACTGCCAAGCTTCCCAAGATCGACACATCACACGAGGCGTTCAAATCGGTTGAAGCCGAGGTTGCCGCGCGAACCACACGGCTGTTGGCGATCGACGGGCGCCGCACAGTGGACTCGTTTCACCGGCAGCTCGGCAAGATCATGTGGGACAAGTGCGGGATGACGCGAAACGAGGTTGGGCTAAAGGACGCGTTGGCGCAGATTCCGGCGCTGCGGGAAGAATTTTGGCACAACGTCAACGTGCCGGGAAGCGACTCGGAGCTGAATCAGGCGCTGGAAAAGGCAGGTCGCGTCGCGGACTTTCTGGAGTTCGCGGAGCTGATCTGTCTCGACGCGCTGCACCGCACGGAGTCATGCGGCGGGCACTTTCGCGAAGAGAGTCAGACGCCCGATGGAGAGGCAAAGCGCGATGATGAGCATTTCTCTTACGCCGCGGCATGGGAGTACACAGGCGACGGGCAGCCGCCGGTCCTGAACAAGGAGCAGCTTACATTCGAAACCGTTCAATTGGCCCAGCGGAGCTATAAGTGAAACGCCAGCGGATGCCGAGCGCGCGACGCACCGTGCGGGACGTCTCGGAATGAAATTACTCCTGCACGTGTGGCGGCAGTCGGCGCCCCAGGCGGCCGGACGATTCGTCGATTACGTGGCCGAGGACATCAGCGCAGACGCGTCTTTTCTCGAGATGCTGGATGTCTTGAACGAGCGCCTGACCGAGCGCGGCGAGGAGCCGATCGCGTTCAGTCACGACTGCCGTGAGGGGATTTGTGGCGCGTGCGGACTCATGATCAACGGTGTCGCTCACGGCCCGCTGCAAGGCGCGGCAACGTGCCAGGTGCACATGCGCAGCTTTTCTGACGGCGCGGCGATCACGATAGAGCCTTGGCGGTCCGTGGCGTTCCCCGTCGTCAAGGACCTCGTGACGGACCGGCGCGCGCTCGACCGGATAATCGCGGCTGGCGGGTACATCACGGCGCCCACGGGCGGCGCGCGGGAAGCGAACAATATCCTCGTTCCCAAGCCCGCGGCCGATGCCGCCATGGATGCCGCGGCATGCATTGGCTGCGGCGCCTGCGTGGCGGCGTGCCCCAACGGATCGGCATCGCTCTTCACGGCGGCCAAGGTCACGCACCTCGGCATGCTTCCGCAGGGGCAGCCGGAGCGGGACCGGCGGGTTCTAGGGATGGTCGCCCAGATGGACGCCGAGGGATTTGGGCATTGCACGTTGTTTGGCGAGTGCCAGGAGGCGTGCCCCAAGGAGATCAGTATCGACGTGATCTCGCGCATGAATCGCGACTACTTCCGGGCGGCGTTAACAGCGGGCGAAGAGCGGGAGCTGGCCGGCTCGGGGTGAGAGGCCGGGAGTAGGGCCTCGCTACGCCCAGGCCCTGCCGAGCCGGGCACGCGCGAAGTGGCCAGATTGGCGCGCTGATCGTCTGATTTGCGAGCCGTCAGAGCTGACGGCGGATTATCCCACACACCCTCCTGACTATTCGCGCGCTGGAGCTGGTCAGCGGGCCGCGTCGGCTCTCCCGTAACATCCGTCAGGCTTGCTGGCCGCGCGAGGACGCTTCGCGCACGCCCGCCGCGGCGGCGGCCTACGTTCTCGTGTACGTCGCCATCCAACTATGGTGGCCGGGGACGTCCGAGGCCCGTCACGCGGTCGCGTCGTTCTACTACCTACCCATCTATCTCGTTGGGGCGCTCCTCTCCTGGCGTGCTTCAATGCATCCCGCGCTGGGCGGGCAGACTCGGCGCGCTTGGCGGCTGCTCGCGATCGCCGGCCTGTGCACGTGGGCGGGCGACTGCTCCTGGGCATTTTTCGAGTTCGCGCGGCACACGGAGCACACGCCGGTCTGGGTGGACGCACTGTCAGTCGCGGCGTTCCCGTGTTGGGTCGCCGCCCTTCTGTCGTTTCCCGCCGCGCCGCGCGCAAAGGAGGAACGGGCCAAGTTCTGGCTCGACGTCGTGACGGTGCTCGTTGGCGGCACGATGCTCTCGTACTACGTCGTGCTGCGCCCGACCTGGGTCGCGTCGGCGCACGGCGATCTGCAAGAGCTGGTTACCTCCCTGGCATTTCCGTCCGCCGACCTGGTCGTGCTGTTCGCGGTCGCGAGCATTCTCATCCGCGTTCCCGTCGCAAGCACCCGCCTAGCGCTCAAGCTCCTTGTGGGCACCTGCGTCCTCGGGTTCGCGGCCGATCTGATCTACGCCCATCTGTGGCTGAACGGCGCGTACCAGACGGGCGACCCTGTGGACACGCTGTGGCTCGCCCAGGGGACGCTCTTCGCGCTCGCGGCGCGCGTGCAGTGGGTAGACGCCGATCGGAACACGCAGGAGCCGGCCGCGGATGACGATCGCGCGTTTCGCATCAGTTTGCTCCCGTACGTATCGGTCGTGGCTGGATTTGGACTTCTGGTCGCCGCTTCGCGGCCATTCTGGAATGGGCGGACGCAGCTGGGCGGGGTGCTCCTAGGCGCGCTGATGCTGACAGCGCTCGTGGTCGCCCGCCAGGTCGTGGCCGCCCGAGAGAACTCACGTCTCATGCGTGACAGGGTCACGCAGGCGCTGCACGACGCGCTGACGGGGCTAGCCAACCGCGCCCTTCTGTTGGACCGCATAGCTCATGCGCACGTTCGCGGGCGACGGCACGCGAGCGCACGACAGACGCTGCTGTTTCTCGACCTGGACAACTTCAAGACCGTCAACGACAGTCTCGGCCACGGCGCAGGAGACGCCCTGCTAGTCGAGGCGGCGAAACGGCTGCTCGCCTGCGTGCGCGCGTCCGATACGGTGGCGCGCCTAGGCGGCGACGAATTCGCGATTTTCGTCGAGGACCCACCCGACGACGTGGGCTGTGCTGGAGTGGCCGAACGTATCATCGCAGCGCTGCACCGGCCGTTCGTGATCGGCCGTAGAGAAGTGTTCGTCGGGACGAGCGTCGGGATCGCCTCGCTGCAGGACGGCGAGGGGGCCGACGAGCTGCTTCGGAACGCCGACGTCGCGATGTACATGGCGAAGACCCGCGGCAAGGGGCGCTACCAGCGATTCGCGCCGGAGATGCACACCGTCGCCCTGGAACGCGTCGAGTTGGAGACCGATCTGCGCTACGCAATCGATCACGGCGAGCTGCTTCTGCACTACCAGCCGATTGTGATCTTGGAGACGGGCGAAATCACCGGGCTCGAGGCGCTCGTTAGATGGCAGCATCCACGGCGCGGGCTGCTCGCGCCCGCGCAATTCATCCCGCTGGCCGAACAGACGGGGATCATTATCCCGCTGGGCGCGTGGGTCCTGCGCGAGGCTTGCATGCGCGCCGAAGCGTGGCGACGCAGGCGGAATGCTGACGAGCCACTTTCTTTGACGGTGAATCTCTCCGGCCGCCAGCTTCAGAGCCCGCAGCTCGTCGCGGACGTGCGGCGCGCGCTGGAGGAGTCTGGGATGCCGGCACACGCCCTGGTCCTGGAGTTGACCGAGAGCATGCTGACCGAAGAGACGCAGACGGTCCTTGCCACGCTGAAGGAGCTCAAGGCGGTGGGGGTGCGCCTCGCGATCGACGACTTCGGGACCGGATACTCCTCTCTCAGCTATCTGCGCCAGTTCCCGATTGACGTCCTGAAAATCGCCAAGCCCTTCGTGGACGACATCATGACCGATCGCGGCGACGGCCAGGCGTCACTTGCGCAGGCGGTCATAACGCTGGGCACTACGCTCGCGGTCCGAACGATCGCCGAGGGGATCGAGCGGCCGGAGCAGCTAGCCAGAGTGCAGGCGTTGGGATGCGACCTGGGTCAGGGTTTTCATTTCTCGCGTCCGGTGCCGGACTCAGGCGTTGAAGCGCTCCTGTTCGGGGCCCTGCGAGCGGGGGACCGGCGCGCCGGGTCGGCTCCGAGCAGCAGGCGGAGACGCGAAAGCGGGACAGCGCCGCTGTAGGGGTAGCGCGGGCACGCGCCCGCGACCGCCCTCAGATCTTCGGGAGCGTCACGCCGCGTTGTGCTTGGTACTTGCCCTTTCTGTCTTTGTACGAAATCTCGGGCGGCTCGTCGCCTTTGAAAAAGAGCACCTGCGCGATCCCTTCGTTCGCGTAAATCTTCGCTGGAAGCGGAGTTGTGTTCGAGATCTCAAGTGTCACGTGACCTTCCCACTCGGGCTCGAACGGCGTGACGTTCGTGATGACTCCGCAGCGCGCGTACGTCGATTTGCCGACCGTTACCGTGACGACGTCACGCGGAATGCGGAAGTACTCGACCGAGCGGGCGAGGGCGAAAGAGTTGGGCGGTACTATACAGACGTCGCCTTCGAACTCGACGAACGACCTCGGGTCGAAATTCTTGGGGTCGACGATCGAGCTCAGGACGTTGGTGAAGATGCGGAACTCGCGTGCGACGCGCATGTCGTAGCCATACGAGCTAACGCCATAGGAAATGACGCCGTCGCGCACTTGGCGTCCCTCGAACGGTTCTATCATACCGTGCTCGAGTGCCATGCGCGTGATCCAGCGGTCCGATTGAATGCTCATGCCCGGGCGAATGTAGCAGCCCTCGCAACCCTTGGGCACCGCGTCCGCAGCCAACCGTTCCGTTGAACTCGTCGCAGCCGGGCCGTAGCTTCCTCCGATGTGCTAGTGAAATTTTTCACGAACTTGCAAGAGCGGGTGTAGCGCCGTATGGCGGCTTCCGCGTACGTGCCGGTGCTGTTGCTAGTTGGGTTCGTCATTGCCAACGCGGCGATGATGATCGGCCTCTCGCACCTGAAGTTGCGAGCCCGACCGACGCCTGAGAAGCTGATCCCCTACGAGTCCGGGATTCCACCGCTGGGCGACGCCCGGGAGCGGTTCTCGGTGAAGTTCTACCTCGTGGCGATGCTGTTCATAGTCTTCGACATCGAGACGGTCTTCATGATCCCGTGGGGTGCCGCGTATCGGCAGCTTTCCTGCGCGGTGCCACTGGTCGCGGGGGCTTGTCCCAGGGGGCACATCTCGATGTTCGGGTTCGACGAGATGCTGGTGTTCATCCTGATTCTCGTCGCCGGGTTCATCTACGTCTGGAGGAAGGGAGCGTTGCAATGGGAGTAACGACCCGAGCGCACCTGCCGACGCGAGTCGCCTACCAGCCTCAGTCGCAGGAAGGCTGGATCGCGACGAAGCTCGACTTCCTGGTCAATTGGGGGCGCGCCAATTCGCTCTGGCCCATGCCGTTCGGCACCGCGTGCTGCGCGATCGAGTTCATGGCCACGGCCGCGAGTCACTTCGACCTGGCGCGGTTCGGCATGGAGCGCATGAGCTTTTCGCCTCGCCAGGCGGACGTGCTCATTTGCGCCGGTCGAGTGCCGTTCAAGCTCGCGCCGGTTATTCGCCAGATCTGGCAGCAGATGCCTCAGCCCAAGTGGTGCATCTCGATGGGCGCTTGCGCATCGTCGGGCGGTATGTTCGACAACTACGCGGTCGTGCAGGGAATCGACACGATCATTCCGGTAGATGTTTACGTGCCCGGCTGTCCGCCGCGGCCCGAGGGGCTCTTGTACGGCATCAGACTGCTGCAGGAGAAGGTGATGCGCGAGCGCTTATCGGACACGCGCGCCCTGCGCACGGAGATCAGTCCCGATCCGTCGAGTCGCCTCTACATCCCGCCGCCTACGATTGATGAGCTGTCCGAGCCGTTCGGCAACTCGGTCAACCAGACGCGGTCGGGGCTGTGACGACCGCCGCGACGCCGAGCGCAGTCTCTTCTCCGCCCGCCACGCAGCGGGGCGTTCCGCATACTGGCGGGCCGGAAAATCCGAGCGCCGCCGCCGCCCGCGCCCGCTTTCCGGAAGCGGTGCGCCGAACGTCCGTCGTTTGGGGCGAGACGACGCTCGTGGTCGCCGTCGATCGCGCGCTGGATGTCATCCGGTGGCTGCGGGACGATCCGGAGCAGCAGTACTCATACCTTTCGGACGTAACGGCGGTCGAGTACCGAGACCCGGAAGAGCCGATCACGGTAGTCTGGCACCTTCGCTCGCTCGTGCACCGCCGCTTCCTTCGCGTGAAAGCGGAGCTGCCGCGCGGCGCCCCATTAGAGGTCGACAGTGTGTGGCCGTTGTACAAAGCTGCCGACTGGTTGGAGCGCGAGTGCTTCGACATGTTCGGCATCCGTTTTCGCGGTCACCCCGATCTGCGCCGAATCCTCATGTGGGAGCAGTACGCCGAAGGCCATCCGCTGAGAAAGGACTTCCCACTTCGGGGCCGTTTCAGTCGCGCAGAGCAGCTGCGCCAGGCGCTTGCCGCGAATCCGGAGGCGCGGTACTCGATGGAAGAGCTTTCCATCGCCGATGCAACCGAAGACCTGCCCGAGAGCATGCGGCAGCGGCTCCGTAGCGGCGAGCGAACTGGGGAATAGCGAGCAGTGACCGAGACGCGCTCCGGCACCCGAATCGTCGATGTCAGCCTCTCGACGACCGGATTGACGCCATCGGGCCGACCAGTGCGCACGCCGCTCGTCGTCGATGAGCGCGGATCTGCGGTTGCGGTCGTGCCGCCTCCGGCGCTCGAGCCCGACCTGCAAGGCGAGCACATGCTCATCAACATCGGGCCGCAGCACCCGGCGACGCATGGCGTGCTGCGCTTGGTGTTGGAGCTGGACGGAGAAACGGTGGTCCGCTGTATTCCGCACATCGGATATCTGCACTGCGGGTTCGAGAAGATCGGCGAGTACCGGCAGTACAATCAGATCATCACGTGGACCGATCGCGAGGACTATCTCAACTCGATCGGCAACAACGTTGCCTTCGCGCTATGCGCCGAGCGGCTCTTCGGCATTGACGTAACGCCGCGCTGCACGGTGCTGCGCGTCATCGCCGCCGAGCTGTCCCGCATCATCTCGCACCTGGTGTGGCTCGGAACGACGTGCATCGACATAGGGGCGTTCACGCCGTTCCTCTGGGCATTTCAGGAACGCGAGAACGTCTATCGCATGCTCGAGAACTGGGTGGGGGCTCGTCTGACGACCTCCGCGACGCGGGTCGGGGGAATGGCGGCAGACATCCCGGCTGATTGGATGGAGAAACTCCGCGCTTTCATCCGAGAATTTCCCAAGACGATTGACGAGATCGACCGCATGCTCACGCGAAACGCGATCTGGGTGGGTCGCACGATCGGACTCGGTGTGATGACCGCGGACGAGGCGGTGAACTACGGCCTCTCCGGGCCGATGCTCCGCGCGTCCGGCGTCGCTTATGATGTGCGCAAGGACTTTCCGTATCTCGACTACGAGACGTACGACTTCGAAGTGCCCATCGGCACGAGCGGCGACGTTTACGATCGCTATCTCGTGCGCATGGAGGAGCTACGCCAATCCGTCCGCATTCTCGAGCAAGCGGCGGAGCGCCTACCCGACGGCCCGATCAACGTCGACGATGCGCGCGTGATTCTGCCGCCCAAGTCCAAGGCGACAAGTGAAATGGAATCGATGATCCACCACTTCAAGCAGGTCATGGAAGGCCCTCGGCCGCCGATCGGCGAGGCGTATGTCGCAGTCGAGAGTCCCAAAGGGGAAAAAGGCTATTACCTGGTCTCGGACGGCACGGCCAAGCCGGTCCGCTGGCGTATTCGCCCGCCGTCTTTTCTCAACCTGTCCGCCATCCCGAAGATGGTCGAGGGACATCTTCTCTCCGACGTGATCGCCATCAACGCGAGCATAGACATCGTCATGGGTGAGATCGACCGGTGACGGTGCACGCTGACGCCACGGACTACGAGCCGGTGTTCGTCGGCAGAAGGCGGGCCGAGCTCGATGCGCTGCTGACTCACTATCCCACGAAAATGGCCGCGCTGCTTCCCGCGCTGTGGATGGTTCAGGAGGACCGAGGGTATGTCAGCGAGGCAGCCATGGCGGAAGTAGCGACGGTGCTCGATCTGACGCCCGCTTATGTAAAAGGCGTCGTGACGTTCTACACCATGTACCACCAGCACCCGGTTGGCCGCTACTTCGTGCAGGTTTGCACTACGTCGCCATGCAACGTTTGCGGCGCGGAGGATGTCGTTCGCGCATTGCTCAAGCACACCCGAGCGGGCGAATTGGGCGCAACGTCCCCGGACGGCAAATACACCGTGATAGAGGTCGAATGCCTGGGGGCCTGTGGGTTCGCCACGCCAGTGATGGTAAATGACGAGGTGATCGAATCAGTGTCGGCATCCGATGTGCCGAACATTCTTGCTCGACTATCCTGAAGCCGGGCCTACCAGCTTAGCATGGGCTTCCCGCATAAATCCCACCCGCGCGAAACGCCGATCCTGTCCGGCCACTTCGGCGATACCGACGCGCGGTCGCTCGCGGGATGGCGGCAGCGCGGCGGCTATCGCGCTCTCGAGCAAGCACTCGGCATGGCCCCGGCCGCCGTCACGACAATGGTCAAGGAGTCAGGCCTCCGCGGGCGCGGCGGCGCCGGGTTCCCGACGGGCCTGAAGTGGAGCTTCATGAAGCTCGGCGACGGCAAGCCCCACTACCTGTGCTGCAACGCAGACGAGTCGGAGCCCGGGACATTCAAGGACCGCGAGATCATGCGTTGGACGCCACACGCATTGGTCGAGGGTTGCGCGATCGCGGCACACGCGATCGGGGCGGAGACTACCTACATCTACATTCGCGGTGAGTTCACCGAGCCGCTGCAGCGGATGACCGAGGCCGTGCGCGAGGCATACGCCGAGGGAATTCTTGGCAAGAGCGCGATGGGCACGGGCACGCGCATCGACATGCACGTGCACAAGGGAGCGGGCGCCTACATCTGCGGCGAGGAGACGGCGCTCATGAACTCTCTGGAGGGGCGCCGCGGAAACCCTCGGATCAAACCGCCCTTTCCGGCGGCATCCGGAGTGTTCGGGATGCCCACGACGATCAACAACGTCGAAACGCTTGCCGCCGTGCCCCCGATCGTGAACAACGGGGCCGACTGGTACAAGTCCATGTCGCTATCCAGCAACAAGAGCACGGGGACCAAGCTCTACTCGGTTTGCGGCAACGTACGACGTCCCGGCAGTTATGAAGTAGTGATGGGCTTTCCGTTCAAGGACTTCCTCTACGATGTGTGCGGCGGTCCGCCACCCGGCCGGCAGTTCAAGGCCGTCATTCCCGGCGGCTCGTCGGTTCCCATTCAAACGATCGCCGAGGCCGAGGCGACGCTAATGGACTACGAGGGCTTCGTCACGGGCGGCTCCATGCTCGGATCGGGTGGCGTTATTTGCATCGACGATGCGCAGTGCATGGTCAAGCAGATCGGCCGGCTGGCGCGGTTCTACGCCCATGAAAGCTGCTCCCAGTGCACGCAGTGCCGCGAAGGCACGGCATGGACCACCAAGATCATGGAGCGAATCGAAGACGGACACGGTACGCGCGAGGACCTCGACACGCTACTCGAGATCGCCGACAACATGACCGGGAAGACCATCTGCGTACTGAGCGATTCGTGCGCCGTGCCGGTAGTGTCGGGCATCCAAAAGTTCCGCGACGAGTTCGAGGCGCATCTCGACGCGCGACGCTGCCCATTCCGGGCAGCGACCGCCACTGCGGTTGCGGCATAGGATGCCGCCTATGGTCTCCATCACCGTAGAGGGACGCCGAATCGCCGTTGCCGAAGGAACGACGATTCTCGAAGCGGCCAAGACCGCGGGCGTCCTGATTCCGCATTACTGCTACCATCCTGGCCTCCCGATCGCGGGCGTGTGCAGGATGTGCTTGGTCGAGGTGGAAAAGGCTCCGAAACTCGCACCGGCCTGTGCCACGGCGGTCGCCGAAGGGCAGGTGATTCACGTGCACTCCGAGCCGGCGCGGGAAGCCCGCAAGGGCGTACTTGAGATGCTGCTCATAAACCACCCACTGGATTGCCCGATATGCGATCAATCGGGTGAGTGCGAGCTGCAGGACTACACGTACGCGGAGGGGCGCGCGGACTCGCGGTATCGGGAGGCGAAGCGCTTCAACCCCGTGGAGGACTTCGGCGGCGACGTGGTGTACGTACCCAATCGCTGCATTCTGTGCACGCGCTGCGTCCGGTTCATGGACGACGTAGCGCACGAATCAACGCTGGCAGTCGCGGAGCGCGGCGACCGGGCGGTGATCGCAAAGTTCGAAGGTCAGGACCTCACGCACCCGTGGGCAGGAAACGTTGTCGAGCTGTGCCCGGTGGGAGCGCTTCTGTCCAAGGATTTTCTGAACAAGGCGCGATCATGGGATCTGGACCGCTCGGCGTCGATTTGCCCGAACTGCACACAAGGATGCAACGCTGTTCTCGAGACGCGAGATAACGTCGTCGTCCGGATGCGGCCTCGCCCCAACGAGGCGGTCAACCGGTTCTTCCTGTGCGATGAAGGCCGCCTCGACTATCGCTGGCTCAACCGCCGCGATCGCGCGGAGTACCCATTAGTACGTCGTGGCGACGCCTTGGTGCCGACAGAGTGGGACCTGGCGATCGAGGAGGCGGGCGAGCAGCTACGGGAAAGGCGGGCGGTAGTACTGGCGTCGCCAATGCTTTCAAATGAGGTGCTGTACCTTCTTTCGAGGCTGGTAGAACGCAGCGGTGGCGAGGGTACGTTCGTCGTGCGGCGTGGCCCGGAGGCTCCTCTCTCGGGCGTGCCTGACCTCGCACTTCGCTCCGAACGCGCGGCGAACGTGCGCGGCGCCGAGCTGCTGGGCTTCACGGAATCGCCAACACCGTGGGTTCGCGTGGGCGCCGATGACGTACTGGTCATCGCGGATGAGGAGCTGGCCAACGCCGATTCCGCGGTCGTATCCGAGGCGGCGGCGCGCGCAAGGGCAGTCATCGTTCTCGGCACGACTCTCCCGACTTGGGCCGGCTGCGCCGCGATCGTGCTCCCCATCAGCAACATGGCCGAGGAGGAAGGCACCTTCACCAACCTTCGCGGGCGCGTGCAACGGTACATGCAGGCGAAGGCGGCGCCTGGCTTTGCCCGCCCGGGTTGGTCCGTGGCTACGGATCTCCTGAACGCGCTCGGCGATCCACTGACCGCGCTGACGCCGGCCGATGTATTCGCGCTGCTCGCCGGGTCCCACTCCGCGTTTTCGGGCATGACGTATGACGCGCTCGGACTCCGCGGAGCCGTCGTCGCCGGCGAGCGGGCGGCGGCAGTGAGCGCATGATGCCGATTCTGCTGCCGGGCGTCATTCCTTGTCCCCTGGCGACGGTTGCCGCGCTACTGCAAGTCGCCGATCCTCAGGCGCCGCCGCCGCCGGCGGCGTTCTTTGCATTTGTGAACGTGGAGCTCGTCTACACGGTGATCAAGATGCTCGCCGTGTTCACCGTGTACATGGTTGGCGTGGCGATGCTAACCCTGGCCGAGCGCAAAGTATCCGCGTGGATTCAGGACCGGCTGGGTCCAAACCGCGCGCTCAAGGGCTGGGGTCAGCCGCTCGCGGACGGCATCAAGAACTTCATGAAGGAGGAAACGTTGCCAGCGGCTGCCTACCGGCCGCTCTTCCTGCTGGCACCCGCCATGGCGTTCACGCCAGCGCTCACGGCCTGGGCCGTTATTCCGTTCGCGGCGCCGCTGCCGCTCCCGTGGGGCCGTATGGACATGGTCGTCGCAAACCTGCCGATTGGCTACCTCTACATCATCTCGCTCGCGTCGCTGGGTGTGTACGGCGTAGTGCTCGCCGGGTGGTCCTCGAACAACAAGTATGCGCTGCTCGGTGGACTTCGCTCGAGCGCTCAAATGGTCTCTTACGAGATCACCCTCGGCATGTCGGTCATCCCGGTACTGCTGCTCACTGGCAACATCACTCTTGGCGCGATCATCGAGCAGCAGCAGCACGGCCTGTGGAACGTGCTGACGCTCACCGTGGCATGGTTTCTTTTCACCGTCGCCGCGTTCGCGGAGACGAACCGCCTGCCATTCGATCTGCCGGAGGCGGAGTCGGAGCTCATCGCCGGTTACCATACCGAGTACAGCGCGATGAAATTCTCGCTTTTCTTCATCGCTGAATACGCGAACATGGTGACCGCCAGCGCTCTCATGGTGACGTTGTTCTTCGGCGGTTGGACGGTACCGCTCTGGGCCAGCGTGAACCAGGCCCCGTGGGCCTGGTGGAAGACGCTGATTACGCTCGGTGCGTTCGTCGTGAAGGTGCTTTTCTTCCTTTTCTTCTATATGTGGATTCGCTGGACGTTGCCGCGCTTCCGTTACGACCAATTGATGGCCCTTGGATGGAAAGTCATGCTGCCCGTGGCCCTTTCCTACATCGTGATCATAGCCGGGGCCATATTGGGGCTTGATGCTTTGGGGGTGCCGCGCGGGGCGCTGTACGGTGCCTGCCTGTTCGGTCTGAACGTCGTGCTGCTGTTCGCGGGATTCGTTGTCGTGGACCGCGGCCATATCATCAGCCCCGCGAGCGCGCGCGTGCGTGCCGCGGAGCTGACTCGGTTGAGGGTCATCGGCCGACGAGCGGCAGTGGCCGGCCCAGGCGCGGCGTCGCCGCCTGAGATCACCGTAGAAGCCGGAGACTGATTACATGGCGATCACCGTTAAGACACTGAACCGGCCGGTGGACGAGGTGAGCTATGTCCGCGCGACGGTGAAGGGAATGGCGCTCACGTTCAAGCATCTCGTCAACCCGCACAAGGTGACGGTGCAGTATCCGGAGCAGCGCGAGCAGCTCTCGCCGCGCTGGCGAGGGACTCACCGCATGTTGACGACCGAGGACGGCAAGGCCAAGTGCGTGGCCTGCGGGCTGTGCCCGGCGGTGTGCCCGGCCAATTGCATCAAGCTCGTGCCGGGGGAGGACGAACAAGGAAACCGGTATCCACTGGTGTTCGAGATCGACGAGTTTCGCTGCATTTTCTGCGGATACTGCCAGGAAGTCTGCCCGGAAGAGGCGATTCACGTAGGGCGTGACTACGAGAACTCTGAGTACAGCCGGGACGGATTTGTCTACGATCTCGAGCGATTGATGGCGCAAAAGCACCCGGTGTGCGAGATGTGGGATCCAGCCGACCCCGCGGGCGAGTAGCCAGTCTCGCCGGTGCCACCGCTCTTTTACACATTCCACTTCTATCTTTTCGGCCTCATCGCCATCGCATCGGCATTGCTGTTCGTGACGCGGAAGAGCCCTGTGGCGGCCGCGCTCTGGCTCGTAACCACGATGTTCTGTCTGGCCGCGCTGTTTGTCATGCTGGACGCACAATTCATCGGCGCCGTGCAGGTGTTCGTCTACGCCGGCGCGATCATGGTGGTGTTTCTGTTCGTGGTCATGCTGCTGAACCTCGGTCATCCCGGCGACCTGGCCGACGCGCGAGGAACGTGGGGTAAGCTGCTCGCCGGCGCCGCGGGCATCGCGCTCCTGGCCGAGATCATGGCGTCGCGGCGCGGTGCGCCGCCGCCAGCCCTGGCGGCTGGCGCGGACTCTCTCGCGGTCATGACGCGCACGTCGGACGCGGTGGGCCCTCTCGCACGATCGCTGTTTACGGAATATCTGCTCGCGTTCGAGGTGACGAGCATTCTGTTGCTGGCCGCGGTCGTGGGTGCGGTCGTTATTGGCAGGAGGCATGACGTCGCCGAGGCCACCGATGCTGCCTGAATCGATTGCGCTGTCGGCCGTCCTTTTCACGATAGGCGTGATCGGTGTGTTGACGCGGCGCAACGCCATCATCGTGTTCATGTGCGTCGAGCTAATGCTGAACGCGGTGAATCTCACGTTCGTCGCGTTCTCACGTGTGTATGGAGCCGCCGGGCAAGTATTCGCCATTCTCGTGATGACCGTGGCGGCGGCCGAGGCGGCGGTGGGCCTCGCAATCGTGATCGCGATCTACCGGCATCGACAGACGGTCAATCTCGGCCGCTTCAATTTGCTGCGAGGCTGATGCCCCACCCACTGAGCGGTACGGCGGCGGAATACGTGTGGGCGATCCCGCTTCTGCCGTTGGCCGGGTTTGTGATCAATGGCGCTCTTGCCGTTGCGGGCGCCCGGCTCGGTCCAGATGATCCATCCGACGCGCCGGAGAGAGAAGCCGGGCATGGGGCGGGGCATGGGGTAGAGCACCCGCCGGCAAACGTCGAAGGCGCCATCCACGCGGGACCGGGCGATTCTGACGCGCCCGCCGCGAGCCGGCACCCATTTGCCGGCGCGGTCAGCGTCGTGGGGCCACTCGTCGTCGTTCTGGCCTTCCTACTGGCATGCGCGATCTTCGCGCCGATGGTCGCGCTCCACCCGGAAGCGCCTTTCGTCCAGACTTATTTCCCGTGGATGCACGTAGGCGACCTACGGATCAGCGCCGCCTTCCAGCTCGATCAGCTGTCCATGACGATGATATTGGTGATCACCGGCGTGGGTGCGCTCATCCATCTGTATAGCGTCGGGTACATGGGCGACGACCCGGGCTATGCCCGCTACTTCGCCTATCTGAATCTCTTCGTCTTCTTCATGCTGGTGCTCGTGTTGGGCGCGAGTTACCCGGTGATGTTCGTCGGATGGGAGGGCGTCGGATTGTGCTCCTATCTGCTCATCGGCTTCTGGTACGCTGACCGCGCCAACGCCGATGCGGGGAAGAAGGCGTTCATCGTGAATCGAATAGGCGATTTCGGCTTTCTGATCGCGATGTTCATGCTGTTCGCCAATCTTGGGACTCTCGACTATACGGGTGTGTTCAGCGCGGCGCCGACGACGCTGGCTGCGGGCGGCGCCGTTGTGACGACGATTTGCCTTTTCCTTTTCCTGGGATGCGTGGGAAAGAGCGCGCAGATCCCACTGTACGTGTGGCTTCCCGACGCCATGGCCGGGCCAACGCCAGTTTCGGCTCTCATCCATGCCGCGACCATGGTCACCGCGGGCGTGTACTTGGTCGCAAGAAGCTCAGTGCTTTTCGCGCTCGCGCCGCAAGCGAGCCTCACGGTGTGCGTGGTGGGAGCAGTGACCGCGCTGTTCGCGGCGACGATCGCGCTCACGCAGTGGGATATCAAGAAGGTGCTCGCGTACTCGACCATCTCGCAGCTTGGGTACATGTTCATGGCGGTGGGCGCCGGTGCGTACGTCGCTGGCATTTTCCACCTGGTCACTCACGCATTTTTCAAGGCGCTGCTGTTCCTCGGCGCGGGCTCCGTCATCTACGCCTTGCACGCCGCGTATCACGAGACGCACTCTCACGAAGACGCGCAGGACATGCGCAACATGGGCGGTCTGCGCTCACGCCTCCCGATCACGTGGGCGTTGATGTGGGTCGCGACTCTGGCCATCGCCGGGGTGCCGCTGTTCGCGGGTTTCTTCTCGAAGGATGAGGTGTTGGGAACGGTGTTCGAGCGCGCGCGCGGCTCTTCCTTGAGCGACGCGCGTTGGCTTGGACTGCCTGGTGGTGTGGTGCTGTACACCGTGTACGGCATCGGACTCGTTGCGGCGCTGCTGACCGCGATTTACATGACCCGCCTGATGCTGTACACCTTTCATGGGCCGAATCGAACGGGAGAAACGGAGCGCCACCTGCTGCACGAGGCACCGATCGTCATGACCGCGGTGCTGGCAGTGCTTGGCGTATTGAGCGCGTTCGGCGGGTTCCTGAACGTTCCGACGTTCTTCCCGATAGCGCCAACCGAGCAGTTCGCTCACTGGCTGGGGCCCGTGACGGACGCGGCGGCGCTCCGCTTCACTCACGGTATCGCATTCGAGCCCGATCCTTCTACCGGGTTCACGCTGGGGGTAGTCGCGGCGGGCGTCGCGATTCTGGGCATTCTGATCGCAGTCTTTCGTTTCAAGCCGGACGCATTGCTGCCTAAACGCGAAGCGATCGAGGCGGAGGCGGTCGCGCCGGAACCCGCTATCGAGCGTATCGTATCGCACAACTACTACGTTGACGAGCTGTACGACCGGGCCATCGTGGGCCCGACGCTCGCTTTCGCGCGCAACGTGCTGTGGCTTGGCGTGGACGGACTGATTGACGGACTGGTGAATCTGTCGGCCACCATGTCACGCTGGGCCGGTGCGGCCGGGTCGGCGCTGGAGTCAGGCCAGGTGGGCACATATGCGTGGGCTCTAATCCTGGGCGTGATCGCCGTGCTCGGCATCGCGTCGGTCCACTAACTCATGCGCGACGCGCTGCTGGCGATTGGTTACGACCACTGGGTGCTGCCGGCGCTCCTAGCGATTCCGCTAGTGGGCGCCCTTATAGTGCTCGCGGTCCGAGGCGATGATCATGTGCGGTGGCACGCCGCGCGCTGGATTGCGCTCCTAACCTGCACAATAGAATTCGTCGTGTCCGCTGGCCTCTGGTGGACCTTCGACCCCGCGCAGCCAGGCTGGCAATCGGTAGTCCGCGCTCCGTGGATTCCGCCGTGGGGGATCACTTTCTCGCTCGGAATAGATGGGATTGGCTTGGTGATGATTCTGCTCACCACCTTCCTCATGCCGCTTACGGTGCTTGGCAGCTGGACCAGCGTGCGCAACAAGGCGCCGAGCTTTTACGCGCTCCTGCTCGTGCTTCTGACTGGAATGCTGGGCGTGTTCATGGCGCTGGATCTCTTCCTCTTTTACATGATGTGGGAGCTCATGCTCGTGCCGATGTATTTCATCATCGGCATCTGGGGGGGCGAGCGACGGCTATACGCCAGTGTCAAGTTTTTCGTGTATACGATGTTTGGCTCGCTACTGATGCTAGTCGCGATCCTGTATCTGGGATTTCACGTCGGCGGCACATCAGCTCCGAATTTCAGTTATGACGACGTATTGCAGCGGCTGTCGCTGTCGCCGGCGGCAGCGCGTTGGCTGTTCGGCGCCTTCTTCGTGGCCTTCGCGGTCAAAGTACCAATGTTTCCGTTCCACACGTGGCTGCCGGACGCGCACGTCGAGGCGCCGACCGCGGGATCGGTGATTCTAGCCGGAATCATGCTCAAGATGGGCACCTACGGCTTCCTGCGATTCGGACTGCCGCTGTTTCCTCAGGCCGCGCTCGACCCGGCGGTGCGGGCCATCATTCTGACGCTTTCGGTGATCGGCATACTGTACGGGGCTCTCGTCGCCCTCGTGCAGCCGGACTTCAAGAAGCTCGTTGCATACTCGTCCGTGAGTCATCTCGGCTTCGTGATGCTGGGGATCTTCGCGCTCACCGTGCAGAGCGTGCAGGGCGCGATCCTGGTCATGATCAACCACGGGATCTCCACCGGAGCGCTATTCCTGCTCGTGGGCATGATCTACGAGCGAAAGCATTCTCGACTCATCAGCGCGTACGGAGGCATTGCGCGCGTAGTGCCGCTGTTCGCCGCCATGTTGACATTCGTCTCGCTTTCGAGCATCGGACTTCCCGGAACGAATGGTTTCGTCGGCGAGTTTCTCGTGCTGCTCGGTTCGTTCCGCACGGAGCCGTACTACGCGTTTTTGGCAACTGTGGGCGTCATTCTCGCCGCCGCGTATATGCTTTGGTCGATTCAGCGAGTCCTATTCGATAGGCTGCCGGCGCCCGAGAATGCGACGCTTCCAGACCTGAATTGGCGCGAGCTGGGCCTTTTGGCGCCGATAGTCGCGTGCATTTTGTGGATCGGCGTCTATCCAATGCCGCTGTTGCGCCGCACGCAGTCGTCGGCGGAATCGTTCGTGCGGCAGGTCGAGCACGGATACGCGTCCGCTAGGACTTCAACCGCCGGACTCCCGGCGCCCCGGCCGGGGCGGCCGTGACGCAGTCCGGGGTCACGTGGGACCTGTCGCTTCCGGCACAGCTGTCCGCGGCGCTTGGCCCCGATCTTCTGCTCGCGGTGGGCGGCATCGCGCTCATGATTTACGCCGCGTGGCGGCCTGACAGCGCCACCCACCAACGCCGAGTCGGGGTGGCGAGTCTCTGGCTCATCGTGGCCACCATGGTCGCGGTGTGTGCCTATGCCGTGTGGAAGCCGGGCGCGGGCGGGGGCGCGATCGCGGTGGACAGCTTTCGTTGGGCGTGCGATCTCATTTTTCTGGTCGCGGCTTTATGCACCGTCGCCCTCTCGATCGAGTACAATCCCCGTAAGGGGCTCCTGGCGGGCGAGTCGCACGTTTTGGTCTTGTTCGCGACGTCGGGCATGATGCTTCTGGCGGCTGCCCGCGATCTCATGATCGTATTCCTCGGGATCGAGCTGATGTCGGTGGCCGCTTACGTCCTGGCGGGCCTGGATCGCCGCAGCGCGAGATCGGCCGAGGGCGCGCTCAAGTACTTCCTGTTGGGGGCGTTCTCGACGGCGTTCCTGCTGTACGGCATCGCCCTCGTGTACGGAGCCTCCGGGACGACCAACCTCACGGAGATCGGCGAGCGCGTCGGGCGCTTCGAGCTGCTTGGCAACCCGATGTTCGCGATTGGCGCCGCGCTGCTACTTGTGGGTTTTGGGTTCAAGGTCGCCGCGGCCCCGTTTCACATGTGGGCTCCCGATGTCTACGAGGGAGCACCGACGCCGATCACGGCATTCATGGCGGCGGCCGTCAAGGCAGCGGCATTCGCCGCGTTCTTGCGGGTGTGGCTGGAAGCGTTCCCGGCTGCGTACTATGAATGGCATGATGCTCTATGGTATCTGGCGATCGCCACCATGATCGTTGGCAACGCGATCGCCCTCACGCAGCGTAACGTGAAGCGTATGCTGGCGTACTCCAGCATCGCGCAAGCAGGATACATTCTCGTGGCCGTGGTCGCCGGCAGTGCGCTCGGCGCGTCGGCGTTCGTGTTCTATCTCACGGCCTATACCTTCGCCACCATGGGCGCCTTCGGCGTGATCGTGGCGCTGGGAAACGCCGGCGAGCCGCACTCGGAGATCGACGACTACGCGGGACTGTGGAACAAGCGGCCGTGGCTCGCCATCGCGATGGCGGTCTGCATGCTCGCCCTACTTGGATTCCCCGTGTTCGGGGGTCTCGGATTCGTGGCGAAATACTACATGCTGCAGGCCGCGCTGCAGACAACTTACGCAGGCCGGCCATATCCCCAAGTCGTCCTCGCGGTCGTGCTCGTGCTCACGAGCGTGGTCTCGGCGGGATACTACTTGCGGCTCGTTAGCGCGATGTTCATGCGCGCGGAACGGTCAACCGAAGCGAGCTCTCAACCGCTTCGCCCAATGGGTTGGTTGACGACCGCGGTAGTGGGCGTCAACGTCGCTTTGCTGCTTGCGTTTGGGCTCATGCCGCTCGCCGTCATCGAGTGGGCGCGTGCCAGCGTGCCGGCGGTGCAGCAGTCGGCATTGCCTCCGTCGGCTTATTTCGACCCGGCGCTGCCGCCTATCACGCCATGAGCATAGACCCTGCAGGCATCTCTCCCGGCATTTTCCGGCAATACGACGTGCGCGGGGTGGTCGGCAAGGATCTGACTGCGGATGCCGCCCACGCACTCGGTGCGGCGTACGCAGCATTGTTACGCGAGCGCGGAATTGCTGGCGCGGTTGCTGTAGGCCGCGACAATCGGCCGAGCGGCCCAATGCTTCGCGATGCGCTAGTCGCGGGACTTACCGAGACCGGCATCGACGTGGTCGACATCGACGTGGTTCCCACGCCGCTGTTGTACTGGGCGTTGCACAAGGAGCCCGTGATTGGCGGGATCCAAGTGACTGGATCGCACAATCCACCGGAGTACAACGGGTTCAAGCTCTGCGTTGGACACGGATCGTTGCACGGCGACGAGATCCATCATTTGTACGAGTTGACGCAAGCCCCAATGGCTCCTGGCGCGCGGAGGGGCTCGGTCCGCTTCTCTCGCGTGATCGATCGGTACGTGGACGATGTCGTTTCTCGGATCGGACCGCTGTCTCGCCGACTTCGTGTCGTGTTCGACTGCGGCAACGGCGCTGGGTCCCTCGTCGCTGGCAAGCTGTTCGGTCGGCTCGGGCTCGACGCCTCGTACCTATTCTGCGAGAGCGACGGGACCTTTCCCAACCATCATCCGGATCCCACTGTCGTTGAGAATCTTCAGGATCTCATCGCCTCGGTGCGCGAGCGTCGGGCCGATCTCGGAATCGCGTTCGACGGTGACGCGGACCGCATCGGGGTCGTCGACCGACACGGGGAAATCGTGTGGGGCGATCACATTCTGATACTGTACTCGCGCGACGTTCTGGCGCGCGGCGGACGCGGACAGCCCATCATCTTCGACGTCAAGTGCTCTCAAGCGCTGCCCGCCGCGATTACGAGCGCGGGCGGCCAGCCCGTGATGTGGAAGACCGGTCACTCGCTGATCAAGGAGAAGATGAAGTCGCTGAATGGGCCGCTGGCCGGCGAGATGTCCGGGCACATGTTCTTCAGCGAGGGCTTTTACGGTCACGACGACGCCTTGTACGGCGCGGCACGACTGCTTCGCATTGTAGCGGATTCGCAAAAGCATGTGGACGAGCTGCTCGCGGATGTGCCAAAGTTCGTGTCGACGCCGGAGATTCGCGTCGAGTGCGCTGACGACGCGAAGTTCGCGGTCGTGGACGCCGCTGTAAAACACTATCGCATCGAGCATCAGGTGATAGACGTCGATGGAGCGCGAGTGCTCTTCGGCGATGGCTGGGGGCTGCTCCGCGCATCCAACACGCAGCCCGTGCTGGTGATGCGATTCGAGGCCCTAACGCCGGAGCGGCTGCAGGCTATCCGCGCCGAGATGGAAGGGTGGCTCGCCTCGCAGGGCGTGGCCGTCTAGGACGGCCCGGCCTTCTCCTTCGCGCGCTCGGCGTAAAGGTGCCGACATCGTGATTCGTCGGCGGCGCGCCATTCTCATTGGTGTGCTTCTGGCGGCCGTCTGCCTCGTCGTCGGACGCGCGATATCCGCGCTTTACGTGGACTACGAATGGTATGCGGCAGTCGGCGCCCGGGAGGTGTGGCTGTCCCGCGTGACAAACACGCTCATCCTCACTACCGCGACCGTGCTGGTAGCCGCGCTGTTTCTTTTCGCGAACCTGTATGCGGTGCGCCGCTCCATCGTCGCGGTCGTCCTGCCGCGACGGGTGGCAAACATCGAGATCGGACAGGAGGTTCCGGGACGCTTCCTCACCGGCGCGGGGATGCTCGTCTCGCTGCTTCTGGGCATAGGGCTGGCGCTTCCGCCCGAGCCGTGGAGCGAGTTCGCACTCGCGCGCTTCGGCCTGCCGTTCGGGGAGAGCGAGCCTTACTTCCAATCCGACCTCGGTTTCTTCGTGTATTGGCTGCCGCTAGAGAGCGCTCTGTATGTGCGCGCTCTCGTGCTGCTGATGGTGACCACATGCGCGGTGGTCGTTTTGTACTTCGCGCTGACACCAAGTCTTAGATGGGAGCGCAATCACCTCACCGTTTCTTCTCGCGTGCGGCGGCACGGTGCTGTGCTGACCGCCTGCATCTTCTGCGCGCTCGCCTGGAGCTACCGGCTCGACGCATACGGGCTCCTCAATCACGGCAGCGGTCCCGCTGGCGCGTTCACCTACGCCGACCACCATTTCGGTATCCCGGCCAATCGCGCGCTCGCCGTGCTGACCGTCGCCGCTGGGCTGGTAACCGCGGCCGCCCTGTGGCGGGGGCAAGTGCGCACGGCGTTCGGCGTGGTCACGGCCACGATCCTTTTGCCGATCGTGGTGTTCCGCGCCGTCCCATTATTCCTGCCGCGCGGCGTTGAGTCCGCCGAGAACGCGACTCACGAGCAGCCATACGCGGTGATTCGTGCGATCGCGACGCGCCAGGCGTACGGCGTGCGACGCTTGGGGGCGGCGGAGGCCCAGCGCGGCTTCGCGTCGCGCAGAGATGCCGCGGCCGGAACGTCCGCGTGGGATCCGGGCGCGCTCACGTTGGCTCTGGACCGAACCGCCCACCGCCACGTCATCCCAGGCGCGATAGGGTGGGAACGGTCTCCCAATGGCCTGCTGGCGGCGGCGGTCGACAGGGGAGACGGCGGTCAGGGCGCGGCGCTGCTGCGCGTTCTGGCGGGCGTGGCTGATGATCGGGGCTTGCCGGTCCGAACAGACTCGCTCGGTCGCCCCTCGCTCGACGATCAGCCGATTCCCCCCGTGCTGCTGTACGAAGGGGCCGTAGGCCCCGCTATAGTCGCCGATTCGACGGAGCGCATCGCGGCACCCCGGATCGATGGCTGGCTGGCAAGGCTCGCCCACGCGTGGAGCGCACAGAACCTCAGTCTTATCAGCGCGGATCTTCCGGACCCGCACCCGAAGATCCTGCAGCGGCGGGACGTTCGCGAGCGCGTGGACGCGCTGGTGCCATTTTTCGCCCAAGGCTCGACCGTGTGGCCGGCCGTCGTGGGCGACTCGCTGTACTGGGTACTGCACCTGTATTCATCGGCCGACACGTATCCTCTGAGCGAACATTTCGACCTCGCTCACGATGAACGCAGCTACTTCCAGCACGCGGCGACGGCGTTCGTGCATGCGTACACTGGTCGTGTGACGCTGGTCGCCGACGAAACTCTCGATCCCATCGCTCAGACGTGGGTGCGGCAGTTCCCGACATTGTTCGCGCACGCAGCGGAGCTACCACCACGACTCGCCGCGGCAGTGCCGCCGCCGATCGACGGAGCGGTGGCGATGGCTACGGCGTTCGCGGCAATCGGGGCGCGCATGAGCCCAGCCCCCGAACCGATCGCGCGGCAGCGCGCAATTGTCGTCGATGGCTCGGACAGCGCTGCGGCGGGCGATGAACCGCCGTGCCTCGCCCTCTCCACCGGGCCGCCATCCTGCACATGGTCGATTCCGCTGGTGGACGCGGGCGAGCGTGTAACCGGCCTGGTCGTCGCGCAGGGCGGGATGGGCGGTGCGGTGCGCTGGTGGCCACTGGTCGCCTCGGGGAGCGGCATGCGCTGGTCGCCGGCGCTGGATCGCCTGGATCGCGCAGGCGACTCCGCGCTGGCGACTCGCCACGACGGCACGCTAGCACGCGGCCGGGTGCGGGCACTGCTCGTCGTGGGTCAGCTGTCTCTGGTGCAGCCCGTATACGAGTGGCACGCAGATGCACCCCCGGCCCTCGCACGCGTGGCCGTCGCGACCAGCGACTCGGCGTGGAGCGCCGCGACGTTGGCAGAGGCGATGACGAATCGCGCTTCAGCCGGCGACTCACTGCTGGTCCGGATGTCCCAGGAGCTGGGCGGGGCTGATTTTCGCGCCAGGGTCGAGGCGCTGTATGACTCGATGCGAGCAGCACTGAAACGGGGGGACATGGCGGCATTTGGCGCGGCCTACGCCAGTCTGGGCCGGTTGCTCGGACGCACGCCGTGACCACTCCAACGAGTCGGCCAACCGCAATCGTCGCCCTCGGCGGTAACGCGCTCGATCCAGGCGGGCCGCGGGCAACCATATACGATCAATTCCAGCATACGCGCACAAGCCTCGCGCCGATCGTCGATCTCGCTCTCGAGGGCTGGAATCTTTGCATCGTGCACGGTAACGGACCGCAAGTCGGCGATGAGCTGCTGCGCAACGAGCTGGCCGCCACTGAGGCCAGCCCCTTGCCGCTTGGCGTCCTGGTCGCGGCGACAGCGGGTTGGATCGGCTACATGATTCAGCAATCTCTGGAGAACGCGCTCCGGCGCGCGGGCACGGATCGCGATGTCGCGACGGTAATCACTCAGGTCCGAGTCGCGCCCGATGATCCGGCGCTCCTGGAGCCGAGCAAGTTCATCGGCCATCCGCTGACAGCCGAGCGCGCGGAGCAGCTACGGGCGCAAGGCCATACCGTGAGAACAGACGGGCACGGTCGCTTGCGTCGTGTGGTCGGCAGCCCGCGACCACAGGCGATTCACGAGCTCGAGATAATTCGTCACCTGGTCGATCGAGGCACCATCGTAGTCGCCTGCGGAGGCGGTGGTGCCCCCGTGTATTACGACCCCCGACTAGGG
>Ga0102924_1000477_pt1 | contig 49834 bp, 47 predicted proteins | sample PaiPotPPM11metaG_FD_80116 | JGI IMG/M metagenome (GOLD analysis project Ga0102924, IMG submission 80116) | Iron sulfur acid spring bacterial and archeal communities from Banff, Canada, to study Microbial Dark Matter (Phase II) - Paint Pots PPM... ... | reverse complement strand
GCTGGCGCCGGCGCCAGCGGCAGCGGTGGCGGCAGGCCGGGTGGCACCGGGCAGAGCGGACCCGGCAGCGGGACGTTCGGTGCGGGCGCCGGCGCGGCTGCCGCGGCACCCGGCCCGGCGGGGATCGCGGGTGCGGCGCTGCCGCCGCTGCCGCCCGCGGGTGTGGTGGGAATGCAGGCAACGGTGTCCGGGTCTTCGCAGTCGGGATCGCTCTGCGCGGAAACGTGGCGGCCGGCGGCGCCCAGGCAGACGAGTACCAGCGCGATCAGTGCCAGCACAGTCAGGCAGCGGCGTCCGCGACACAGGCGCGGCAACTGCACGGTCATGGCGTATCCTCCATCTTCTCGATCGTCGTGGTGAGCAGTGCAGGCCCCTGCGCGACGCTCGTTCAGCAGCAGAGGACGCGCCATCCGTTCGTTTCTTGCGGCGCCCCGACCCGCCGCGCAAGACGGGCGCCGCGGGGTCTGCGAAAATGAAGCGGAGACGCCCGCTGTTCGCGCCGTGGGAGGCAGGATGACCGCTGAGGGCGAGTGTGCGCGGCCGAACGCGGCATTGGTCGGGCGCTGCGGCGCGGTCGTCGAGCGCCTGACCGCGCTGTACGGCTGGCGCCTCGATGAGGTGGCGGCCAGCGCGGTCGCGGCGGCGACGGCCGAGGCTCTGGCACGCGAGCCCGACCCGTCCGAGCGGTTGATCGAGCAGACCTGTTGCCGGCTGCGCTTCGCCCGCCTGCACGACGCGCTCGGCCGTGGCGGCGCCGCGGCCGAGGACGCGCTCGACGAGCTGTTCAGCGTGCGCTGGTTCGAGGCCGAAACCACCGACGTGCGCTATACCGGCTACCTCTTCCGCAGCGCGCTTATCGTGCTGCGCCGGCGGCTGGCCGGCAGCAATCTCGCGCTGGCAGGCGAAGAGCAGCTCGCTGCCGACGCCGCCGCCCGTGCCCTGACCACCGTGCGTGCCCGCTTCGCCGACTGCCGCGATCCGGACTCGTTTTGGGGCTGGACGGCGCGCGTGGCGGAACGCGCGGCGATCGACGAGCTGCGCTCCGGCCGCGCCACCGGCGGCAGCTCGGTGCGCGCCGCCTCGCTGGATGAGCTGACCGAGGGACAGCTCGGCCGCGGCGCCGCGACCGGTGTTTCCGAAGACCGGCAGGTGGACGCGATCGCCGTGCGCCAGGAGCTGATCCGTAAGTGCCGCCTCGGCAAGCTCAGCCTCGATCAGCGCGAGGCGCTGGTGCGCAGCTTCTGGGGCGGCGAGAAGCCCGCGGAGACCGCCGCCGTGCTCTCGGCGGCACGCGCTGCGCGGGTGACGGCGGCGCAGGTCTCACTCTGGAAGCACCGCGGCCTGCAGGTGATGGAGGCGAACCTGCGCGAGCGCGGCTACGGCGGCGCTGAATGATCGCCGCACGCTCGCATGGCGCCGCCCTGCAAGAATCCCGCATCGCCGTGCGTCCCGTACAGATGACGGCGCGATCCCGTTCCGCGCCGGGTGAAAGCCGGCAGCGATGACGATGAACGCGCGCGACGAGCAGTGCGAGGCGACGCTGGCGGCGCTGGCCCGCGGCGGCGCCGAGCTGGACTGGGAGCAGATCGAGCTGCACCTGTCGACCTGCGCGTCGTGCGGCGCCGGCCTGGCGCGCTTCACCGCCGCCGTCGTCGAACAGTTCGCGGCGAGTGATCTGCTCGACGGACTGGAGAGTGCGGGGCCGATGCCCGCCGGGCCGCCGATCGCCTTCCCGAACGCCGCCGCGCGCGAAGAACGGCGCCGGCGAAGGCTCTGGCCGCGCTTTGCCGGCGCCGCCGCGGCAGCTGTCGCCGCGGTCGCCGTGCTGACGAGCATCTTCGTAGCGCGGTCGGGCCGCGGCGGCGCCGGCGGCTCCTCGGTCGCGGCGGAGCGGCTGCCGCAGTACGTGTCGAAGCTGTACGTCCTGCCGCAGCGAGCGAACGACATCTATTACAACGGCGACCTGGTGCAGGTCTGCATCAACGTCAACCAGCCCAGCCACGTTCTGCTGGAGATCCTCGAAGGGCACGCGACGACGACGCTGCTGGACGCCGATGCCGGCGCCTCCGCCGCCGACCAGTGCTTCCCCTACCGCGTCACGGCGCTGCACGCCCGCGCCACGCTGCGGCTGGAAGCCTTCTACGGCCCCACGCGCATCGCCCGCGAAGACGTGACGCTGCTGCCCGCGCCGCCCTCATCCTCACCCCCTCCCCTCTCCTTCTCCTATTATTGGGAGAAGGAGAGGGGCGATCCAGCCCGGAGCGTTCCGTGGCCGGAACGGCTAACCCGGCGCCGTTCTGCGACGCCTTCCACCGGATCGCCCCTGCTCTCCCATACGAGCCTCAACCATCTTGCGGTTTACACAACCTCTGTGTATGGGAGAGCAGGGGCAGGGGTTATGAGGGCCGCTCTACCGCCGCGCGCAGCCCCGCGAGCACTTCGTTCGGCTGGAGCACGCGGCCGCGGGCGACCACGGTCGCGATGCTGCGCGTGTTGCGGATATCCGCCAGCGGGTCGGCGTCGAGCAGCAGGGCGTCGGCGCTGAGGCCGGACTTGATCGCGCCGAACACGTCCTGCCGGCCCAGCCGCTCAGCGGCGCGGCGCGTGCTCGCCTGCAACGCGGCCAGCGGCGACAGACCGGCTCGCACCAGCAGCTCCAACTCGCGGTGCAGCGAGAAGCCGGAGACGATCGCCACGTTGGGGCAGTCCGTGCCGGCGAGCACGCGCCCGCCCGCGGCATGAAAACCGCCGACGAGCTGCAAGATGTTCTCCCAGCAGCGCCGCGAGCGGGCCTTCGCATTCTCCGACGCGCCGGCAGCGGCCTGCCGGCGCTCGGCCCAGCGGCTCTGCAGCTCCGCGGCCACCGGCACGGGCAGCAGCGGCAGCAAGGGCGTGCGCTCGGGGTTGTCCATCGACGTGTCGCCGGCGTCGTCGCCGATCGCGGCCGGCCGCGCGGCGAACAGCACCAGCGTTGGGTCGAGCGCCGTGTCAGCAGCCAGCAGGCGCTCGTACATGCGCTGCACGGCCGCGGAGTGTGGATCGACCTCGGTCAGCACGCGCCAGAGCCAGCCGCCGTATTCGAACGGCGTCATGGCGCCGGGATTCTCCGGGCGCTCTACCGCCAGAGCCAGCTCGCCGAAGGCCATCAGGTGTTCGAGGCAATCAACACCCGCGTCGGCGGCGTCCGCGCCCCAGGTCGCCTGCTGGTGCATGAACACGCGCAGGCCGCGTGCGTGTGCGCGTGCCGCCGCGCGCCGCGCCGTCTCGGGCCGGATCGTGATGTAGAGCTTGACTGCATCGGCGCCGGCGTCCGCCAGTCGGTCGATCTCGGTCTCGATCTGCGTCGCATCGATCTCGCGGCTCATCGACGCGAAGCCCGCGAACGCCTTGCCCTCTTCCAGCATCGGCCCGGTAAACAGCAGCCGCGGGCCGAGCTTTTCGCCGCGCTCGAGCGCGGCACGGTGCGGCACTAAATGCTCGAACTGGCCGCCGAGGTCGAGTACCGTCGTCACGCCCGCGGCAAGGAAGAGCGGCAGGTGCTCGCGCTCCGGCGGCTGCGTGTGGACGTGCATATCCACCAGGCCGGGGATCAGAAATTTGCCCCGGCCGTCGATCGTCTCGGCGCCGTCGGGCACGGGTGTGGCCGCGGCCGGCCCCACGCGGCTGAAGCGCCCCTCCTCAATTACGACGATGGCGCCGGGCAACGGCGCCCCGCCGAGGCCGTCGATCAGCGTTGCTCCGCTGATCGCGAGCGACTGACCAGCAGCCAGTTCGTCCATCTCTCCCTGCTCCGCCTCATTGTGCGGCAGTCGGCGCCGCCGTGGCGAACGATGCCACGGCGGCGACGGGCTTGCAACGGTTTTCGACGCGCTCGCGCGCTCAATTTCCGCGAACTTCGTTCGACACTGATCGTGCAGGAGGCCGCATGGATCTGCCCCTTTCGCGCCGCGACGTGGCCCGGATCGGGGCGGCGCTCTATGTGCTCAGCGGCCTGGTGACGCTGCTGAGCCTGCTGCTGCCTGCCCCGCGCGGCCTGAACGCCACCGGCGTGATCGCCGTTGCGCTCGTCGCGCTGCTGCTGGGGCCGCTGCTCTGGCTGCTGCCCTGGCAGCGCTGGCCGCAGCGTGCGAGCCTGGTCTTTGCGGTCGCGGCGATGGGCCTGATCGCGCTGCACAACTACTTCGGCGGCGCCGATCCCTACCGCATCAGCGTCTTTTTTCTTGTGGTCTTCACCTGGGTGGGCTTCGGCCATCCGCGCGGCACGTCGCTGCTGCTCGCTCCGGCGCTCGTGCCGGCGTACCTGTTGCCGCTGCTGCTCAGACCGCATCCCGCTTCCGCGATCAGCTCCATCGTCTACATCCTGCCCGTGTGCCTGCTGGTGGGCGAGACGCTCTCGTGGGTGACGGCGCAGTGGCGCCGCACTCAGGGCACGGTCATCGCCAGCGCGGCGCGGCTGCACCATATCGTCGAAACCTCGCCCGACCTGATCGGCGTGCTCGACCAGCGCGGCTGCTACACCTTCGCCAACCACGCGCACGAGGCGATGCTCGGGCGCAAGGCGGAGGATCTGATCGGCACCAGCCCTTTCGCCTTCATGCATCCGGACGAGCTGGCAGATGTGCAGGAACGCTTCGGCCGGCGCATGCTGCGCGACACCCGGAACAGCGCGCCGCGCAGCGGCATCGTGCTGCGGCTGCGCCACGTCGAGGGGCAGTACATCTGGATCGAGGCACGCACACAGATGGTCTTCGACGCGGCAGGCGACTCGGCCGGCCTGCTGATCATCGGCCGCGACATCAGCGACCGCGTCGATCTGGAAGCGCGGCTGCGCCATCAAGCTTTCCACGATCCGCTGACGGGCCTGCCGAACCGCGCCCTGTTCATGGACCGGCTCACCCAGGCGCTCAACCGCGGCGAGCGGCGCAGTGCGACGACCGCTGTGCTCTTCCTCGACCTGGACCGCTTCAAGCTAATCAACGACAGCCTCGGCCACGAGGCCGGCGACGCCCTGCTGGTGGCCGTCTCGGAACGGCTGCGCACCTGCCTGCGTCCAGCCGACACGGTGGCGCGGTTCGGCGGCGACGAGTTCATCGTGCTGCTGGAAGACGGCGTGACGCAGGAAAGCGCCGCCGCGGTCACGCGCCGCGTGCTCGCCGCGCTGACGAAGCCCTACGAATTGAACGGCAGCGAGGTGTTCAGCGGCGCCAGCATCGGCATTACGCTGAGCGACGCGGCGCACGCGCGGCCGGATGAGCTGGTGCGCGAGGCCGACATCGCCCTGTTCGAAGCGAAGGCGGCCGGGCGCGGCAGCTATGTGCGCTTCGATGCCAGTATGAAGGCGCGCAGCGCCGACCGCCTCGATCTGGAGACGGACCTGCGCCAGGCATTGGGGCGGGGCGAGCTGCGCGTCTACTATCAGCCGGAGATCGACATTCCCACAGGCCTGATGGTGGGCATGGAGGCGCTGGTGCGCTGGCAGCACCCGCGCCGCGGCCTGATCGGGCCGGACCGCTTCATTCCGCTGGCAGAAGAGACCGGGCTGATCCTGGAGATCGGCCCCTGGGTGCTGGAGCAGGCCTGCCGCGATACGCGGCGCTGGCAGGAGCAGCATCTGGGTACGCGGCCGCTGGTGGTGAGCGTGAATCTCTCGCCGCGCGAGTTCGTCTGCCAGGAGATGCCCGACGAGGTCGCGCAGATCCTGCAGCGCACGGGGCTCGACGCCGGCTCGCTGCGGCTGGAGATTACCGAGACCGCGATGATGCACGACCTCGACCTCACCAGCCGCACGCTGGAGACGCTCAAGGAGCTGGGCGTGTGGCTGGCGATCGACGACTTCGGCACGGGCTATTCGTCATTGAACTACCTGCGCCGCTTCCCCGTCGATACGATCAAGATCGACCGTTCGTTCATCAGCGGCCTGGAGAGCGACGCCGGCGCCGTCTCGATCGTGCGCGCCATCACGGCTCTCGGCCACGCGCTGGGCATGGACGTGACCGCTGAAGGCATCGAGACGGCCGCGCAGCTCGCGCTGATGGAGGCGGTGAGCTGCGACCGCGGCCAGGGCTACCTCTTCTCGCGGCCGGTGCCCGCCTTCGAGCTGGACGAGTTGCTGCGCCGCGACGCCGCCACCCGCTCGAGTGGCAGCGACTTCGACAGCCTGCGGCGCCGGGCCGGCTGAAAGCAGCAGCGCGGCGGTCAGCCCTCATCCTCACCCCCGTCCCCTCTCCTTCTCCCAATCGTTAACATCGCGCAGAGCGCGATCCGGGGTGGAGAAGGAGAGGGGCGATCCCGGAAAGAAAGATCCGTGGCCGGTGCGGTTAACCATGGTGCGGCGTGATACCCTCCCCAATCGCTACGGTTAACCTGGCGGCGACATGGATCGCTCCAACCCGGAATCGCCCCTTACCCCTGTTATTGGGGGCACCGCCATCGCAGATGTCAGCCAACCGGGGAATGGGGGCCGGAGCCTATTCGCCCTCCAGATGCACGCGCGGAATCAAGGCCTTGTCGAAGCGCGACAGCGTTTCGGGTGTCAGCGCTTCGACAGCGGCGAGGCAGCGCTCGGTCTCCGCGACGAAGCGCTCGACGTCGATGTGCAGGCAGCGGGGCCGGAACGGCTGCAACAACGGCAATCCCTTCGCCATCATCCGGCGGGCGCCGTAGAGGTTGCCGCGCTCGAGATGCAGCAGCCCGACGCCGACCTGCAGAATGCCCTGGTACAGGTAGCGGACGGGGTCCATCTCGGCGATCCAGGCGTCCTCCAGCGTCTCATGCTGCTCGAAGAACTCTCCGCGATTGAACTGCGCGAAGCCGGCGAGCACCTCGGCCGGCGGCGCCTCGGCGCAATGCGCCGAAGGCAGGCCGCGGCCGATCTTGGGGATCGCCGGGCGCGGCCGCGGGCCATGTCCGCGCCGTGCGGCTCGCTGTCTGTCCGCCTCTCTGCTGGCATCCAATGCATTCCTCCATGGTCCCAGCCTAACAGCGACAGCCCGCCTCGCACATGGCCCTCCGGCTCAGCCGCAGGCGACGGGTCAACCTCAGGTTGCGGCGTCTGGCGGCTGCCAGTCGAGCGCGCGGGGAGGGCCAGGGTGTACGGCAACTGTGCACACCGAACGCCTCGTAGCCCCTTATGTGCAGCGCCGGGTTGCACGGTTTCTATGAGGCGGCGAGCTTCGCTTCGAGGTCACGGATACGGCGCTGCGTGTCTGCGACCGCTGTCTGGTTACCCCGGTGGTGGTAGAACGCCAGGCGCGGAAAGGCGAAGAGCAGCCGGTACAGTGTGAGCTTCCGGAAGAAGGCTGCATCAAACAGCTCGGGGCGACCATACCCCTCGCATACCGCGGTGAACTCCTCCTCGCTGTCATAGTGCAGGGCATCGAAGTCGTTGACGGCTTCGGCAGCGACGACGTTCTCCATGTCGACTAATCCGACGACTCGGCTGCCCTGGACCACAAGGTTCTTCAAGCCGCCATCGGCATATACCAGGCACGACTGCGCAGTATCAAAGAGGGTGCGGTGCTCCTCGAACCGACGGCGGACGGCACTGACCTGGTCATCGACCACGAGCCCGTCGCGCAGGAGTTGGTTCCACCAGGGAGCGCCGCTCAAGACGGAGGCCCAGTTCTCCCAGAGCGTTGGGTATTGCCCTATGTAGCCGTGGGCCGTCGGCTGCAGAAAGCCAAAACCTTCGAGGCGAATCGAGTGAATGAGCGCCAGGAAGCGGCCGAGTTGTCGCAGCGTGGCGACGCGATCACTGCGGCTGAGGTTCGCTTGAAGACCATTCGCGCCGGGTATGCGGCGTGTGACGTGATACGGCTCAGGGAAGAATCCTTGTGTCGGGTCGAACGCCAGCACCTCCGGAGTGGGCACACCGACTGCGCGACATCGTTCGAAGGCCCAGACCTCCTCGCGAAGCCGATGTCCGCCGCGTCCGTGAGGCGCAACTTTGACGAAGCACTCCAGGCCGTTCCCGAGCTGCGCTGTGTAGACGACGTTGATCACACCCAGGTGGACTCGCGTCAGCGCGAGTACCTGGCTGCCAAGCTCGCGGCGCAGGAGCGCACACAGCTCATCGCGGGTATGTCCCGGTTCAGGTGATTGGAAGCCCTCGATCATTGCGACGAATGATAACAGGGCTCCATGAACGAGCCGCGGGTCCGCCCGATGGATGTGCCGCTCGAAGCCGTGCTGAGCCGCGTTGTTTCGCGAGCCTGAGCGCGTGCAGCAGCGTCACCATGCGTTCGCCGCTCGACAGAACGAAATCTCCGATGCACGATGCGGATGCCCGACGCGGCGCGCCTGCGGATGGTCAGACGCTACGCACGCTGAGAAAGGAACGTGAACGATGAAGCTCGCGGGCAAAGTGGCGCTGGTCACGGGGACCAGCCCCAACATCGGCGCCGGCATCGCCGAGGGTTTAGCGGCCGAGGGCGCGAAGCTCATCTGTGTCGATATTCGCGCCGAGAACGCCGAGCAGTGCGCCGCCGCGATTCAAAAGCAGGGCGGCGACGCGCTCGGCATGGTCTGCGACGTGACGGACGAGGCGCAGGTGCAGGCGACGATCGAGGCGGCGCGCGGGCGCTTCGGCGGGCTCGATATTCTCGTGAACAACGCCGTGATCTTCAACCAGAAGGGCGTGCTGGAGATGCCGCTGGCCGAATGGCGAGCGCAGCTCGCGGTGATTCTCGACGGCGCCTTCGTCTGCACGAAACATGCGGCAAAACAGATGATCGCGCAGGGCCGCGGCGGCGCGATCATCAACATCGCCTCGACCGCGGCGCACCAGGGCCAGCCGCACAACGTCGGCTACTGCACCGGCAAGAGCGGCATTCTCAACTTCACCCGCTCCGTGGCGATGGAGCTGGCGCCGCACGGCATCCGCGTCAACAGCCTGACGCCGACGGCCACCGACGCCGGCGAGGCGCAAGACCGCGCCGCCGCCTGGGGGCGCGAACGGACGGTCCGGCGCGGCGGCGGCCTGCCGTTCGCCCAGCTCGTGCCGATGCAGCAGTTGCCGTCGCCGCGGCACTACGCGAAGGCGGCCGTGTTCCTCGCCTCCGACGACGCCGAGATGATCACCGGCTTCGACCTGCGTGTGGACGCGGGCGCGATTGCCAAATACTGGCCCTGGCTGCCCGGCGGGCTCACCGTGCAGCCGCCCGCGCGCTAAGTGCCGCTTTTTCGTACGATGGCGGCGGCGTTACCGTTGGCACGAGCACATACATGGGGCGCACGCACAGACGGCGCCACCGAAGGAGTTCGAAGGAAACAGCCGGATAGTCCCGCAGTGAAATCGTCGTCCGCGCAGCGGACCTCACTGTCGGTGGTGAAAGGGGGCTTGCCCCCTATAACCATCTGACATGGCCGCGACGCGGCCATCTTAAAGGGAGTTGTTACATGCCCAAACTGGATGGCAAAGTCGCGGTGGTCACGGGCGCAAGCCGGGGCATCGGCAAGGCGATCGCTGACCTTTTCGCCGCGGAAGGTGCGAAGGTCGTCTGCGCGGCGCGCACGATTCGCGAGGGCGACCACCCGCTGGAAGGCTCGCTGGAGAGCACCGTCAACGGCATCAGGGCTGCGGGCGGCGAGGCGACGGCAGCGGCCTGCAACGTTTCCGACGAAGCGGACTGCCAGAAGCTGCTGGAGACGGCGCGGCAGACCTACGGCCCGATCGACGTGCTGGTCAACAACGCGGCGCTGACCTACTTCATCCCGATCGTCGATTTCCCGTCGAACCGCTGGCTGCGCTCGTTCGCGGTCAACGTGCACGGCCCCTTCTTCCTCTCACACTACGTGCTGCCGGAGATGATTGAGCGCAAGCGCGGCGCGATCGTCAACATCTCCTCCGGCGCGGCGATTGGCCCCGGCCGTGGGCCGTACGAAGGCGCCGCGGGTGGCGGCGGCACGCTCTACGGCGCGGAGAAGGCGGCGCTGGAGCGCTTCACGCAGGGGCTGGCGCAAGAGGTCTGGCAGCACGGTATCAGCGTGACCTGCGTTTCACCCTCGCAGGTGGTGCCGACGCCGGGCACCGTCTTCCATCACCTGGTTGAAGGCATGAACGACCCGCGCGGCGAGCCGGTGGAGTACATGGCAAAGGCGACGCTGCTGCTCGCGACGGAGCCGCTGGAGAAGGTCTCCGGCCGCGTGACCTACAGCCAGCCGATCCTCAAGGAGTTCGGCTGGATCGACGCGGCGCAGGGCCTCGGCGTGGACCGCCAGGGCTCCGGCTACAGCCTCATCTAGGGTCAGAGGGTGAATAGTGAGTGGTGAATAGGGAACGGTAGGTAGCGAGCCGCGACGAGCCCTGGCTGCCGGGTCCGCTCGATCGCATCCGGCAGGGGCGCACGCCGTGCGCCCCTCATGACACATGACGCGTAGCCGCGAGCATAGCATGCCGCTAATCGTCATCCCTCCGCTGCCAGGCTCGAATCGTGGCGGTCCACGGACCACCACTCTCCACTCCCCATTCACCACTCACCCTCACCCGACCGAAGGGAGCCGTTCGATGGGACCGCTCGCAGGAATCAAAGTTATCGAGATCGCCGGCATCGGGCCGGGGCCGTTCTGCGCGATGATGCTTGCCGACATGGGCGCCGAGGTGCTGCGCATCGACCGCGCCGACCGCGTGCGCGAGCACAACCCCGAGCGGCCGCCGGCGGACGTGCTCAACCGCGGCCGGCGCAGCCTCGCCGTCGACCTGAAGAAGCCGCAGGGCGTGGCAACGATCCTCAAGCTGGTCGAGCAGGCGGACGCGCTGATCGAGGGCTTCCGCCCTGGCGTCACCGACCGCCTCGGCATCGGCCCGGACGCCTGCCTGGAGCGTAACCCGCGCCTGGTCTACGGCCGTATGACCGGCTGGGGCCAGGACGGGCCGATCGCGCAGGCGGCCGGCCACGATATCAACTACATCGCCCTGGCCGGCGTACTGCACTCGATCGGGCGCAAGGGCGGCGCTCCCGTGCCGCCGCTCAATCTCGTTGGAGACTTCGGCGGCGGCGGCATGCTGCTCGCCTTCGGCGTCGTCTGCGCCCTGGTCGAGCGGCAGCAGTCGGGCAAGGGGCAGGTAATCGACGCGGCGATGGTGGACGGCGCGGCGCTGTTGGCCGCGGCGATGCACGGCATGCGTCACAGCGGCAACTTCAGCGACGAGCGCGGCACCAACCTGCTCGACACCGGCTCGCACTTCTACGATGTGTACGAAACGGCGGACGGCGAGTACGTCTCGATCGGCTCGATCGAGCCGCAGTTCTACGCCGAGCTGTTGGAGCGTTCCGGCCTGAAGGGCGAGCCGCTGCCGGCGCAGATGGACCGGGCGCAGTGGCCGGAGCTGAAAGAACGCGTGGCGGCCGTGTTCAAGACGAAGACGCGCGACGAGTGGAACCGGCTGATGGAGGGCAGCGACGTCTGCTACGCGCCGGTGCTCTCGATCGGCGAGGCGTACGAGCACCCGCACAACAAGGCGCGCGGCACGTTCGTCGAGGTCGCGGGCGTGAAGCAGCCCGGCCCGGCGCCACGCTTCAGCCGTACACAAGCGGAGATCAGCCGTCCGCCTTCGTATGCCGGCCAGCACACGAACGAGGCGCTGGCGCACTGGGGCTTCAGCGAGGGCGAGATCCAGAAGTTGCGCGAGGCCGGCGCCGTGGCCTAACCCTGACCTCGCAAGCGAGGTCTGTCCCTTCCCGAAACTGGAAGGGTTTGGCCTGAGGACACACAAACCGACGGGAGACAACCCAGCCGCGTGTCCCCCAAGGACACCCCAGCCCCGCCGCCGTCGCATGGTGTCTGGAGCGCTCCAGAAGTCCCTTCCCGAAACGGGAAGGGACAGACTTCCCGCACGGGAAGTCAGGGTTAGGTGCCCCGGAGCACCCTCACAGCCTGTCCATCTGGCCGGGTGGCGGCGAGCGCCCCGTCCCTGCAATGCTGGGCAGCAGCGACGGGCGGACGCCGCGAGTGAGGCAGATGGCGGGCGAGCAGGCGCGGGGCTCTGGGTATATCGACTTCTTCCGGCGTAACAGCGCCTTTCGCCGGCTGTTTCTCGGCCAGGTGATCAGCTTCTGCGGCGACTGGTTCCTCACCGTCGCGCTGCTGGATCTGGTGCTGCGCCTCACGCACTCCGCCTTTCTCGCCGGCCTGCTCGTGGTCTGCCAGTCGCTGCCAGGCTTTCTACTGGCGCCGTGGGCTGGCTCGACGGTGGACCGACTCGACCGCAAGAAGCTGGTGATCGTCGTCGCCAGCATCCAGACCGGGCTGGCGCTCTTGCCGATGCTGGCGCGCTCGGCGGCGTTGCTGCCGCTCGCCTATCTCGGCGTCGTCGGCATCGCCGTTGGCGCCACCTTCGTTTCGCCGGCGATCCAGTCGGCCATCCCCAATATCGCCGACGGCGACGACCTGGTGCTGGCGAACGTGTTGATGGGCTCGACCTGGGGCACGATGCTGGCCGTCGGCTCGGCGCTGGGCGGCATCGTCGTGGCGCTGTTCGGCCTCAACGTCTCCTGCATCGTCGATGCCGCCTCGTTCGCCCTTGCCGCCGTGCTGATCGGCTCGATCCGCACGCCGTTTCAGCAGCAGATCTCGCGCACTCGTGTCGCCTTCATCTCCTCGTTGCGCGAGGCGGCGCACTACGCCCGCGGCCATCCGCGCGTGCTGGCGCTGCTCACCTGCAAGGGTGGCTTCGGCATCGGCGCGGGCGCGGTCGTGCTGCTCAGCGTCTTCGGCCGCGACGTGTTCCACGACGGCTCGTTCGGCATCGGCATGCTCTACGGCGCCCGCGGCGTGGGCGCCCTGGCCGGCCCGTTTCTGGTGCGCCGCCTCGGCCGTGACGACAACGCGCGCTACCGGCTCGTCGGCCTCTGCGGCATCGCCTACGGCATCGGCTACGCCTTGTTCGCCGTCTCGCCCGCGCTCGGCTTCGCCGGGGCGGCGATCGTCGTCGCGCACCTCGGCGGCGGCGGACAGTGGATGATTAGCTCCTACGGCCTGCAACGCGAGGTGCCGGACAACCTGCGCGGCCGTATCTTCGCCGCCGACTTCGGCATGGTGACGCTCACGACCAGCATCTCGACGATTCTCGCCGGCCTGCTGGCGGATACGGTCGGGCCGGTGCCCACGGCGCTGGCCGGCGGCCTGCTGATGCTCGGCTGGGGCGTGAGCTGGGCCGTGCTGACGCGGCGGCTGTGGCGAGAGGAGGCGACGGCTTTTGCCGGCGATGTCGTGGCTGCTCCGGCAGCAGCCGGGGCGATGGCCGAAGGGCACAGCGGGCGTGGCGAGACGTGAGCATCACCCTCCGCGCTCAGCCGGCGGCATCCAGCCGCCCTTCATCTCGAAGCTCAGCACGCGTTTGAACTCGTGCACGAGGTCGAGGAAGCCCGCGGAACTCCGCTGCGTCTGCACGCCTTCGCGCCAGTCCGCGCGATCGACGGTGCCGAAGACGTGATAGTCGTTGCCCACGATTTCCGGATGGGTTGGCTCAAACATTCTCACCAGCAGGTCTTCCAGCACATCCTGATGGATGATGATCAGGTCGCAGCCGGGACAATAGCGGCCGGTCATGTTCAGCGCGAGCAGTTGATTCGGCTCGATCAGGATCGCGAAGGGGAACTTGCGCAACCTTGTGCTGCCGCGGCACTTCGGGCAGAAAGTGAAGCGGAAATCGACGTACGGGTTCAGGAAGAACTGGTGCCGGCGCTGCGGCTTCGCGCGTTTTGGCATCGTCGTTGCATCAGGCGACCATGGGTCGCGGGCCGGCTCCCACGCACAGTATAGTCAGCAGGGCGGCGCGCCGCCGCAGAGTTAGATTCAGGAGATCGTTTCGTGGCGCAGATTTTCGAAGGGCAGATCCGCTTCGGCGTGCACGCCGGGCCGCAGCACACGACCTACGAGAATTACTCACAGCTCTGGAAGACGGTCGAGTCGCTCGGCTACGACTGGTGCTCCGTCTTCGACCACTTCATCCCGATCATGTCCGACCCGCTCGGCCCCTGCTTCGAAGGGCCGACGCTGCTGGCGGCGCTGGCGGCGCAGACCAGCCGCATCCGCTGCGGCATTCTCGTGATCGGCAACACCTACCGCCATCCGGCGGTGCTGGCCAACATCGCCGCCACGATCGACCACATCTCCGGCGGCCGCCTGGAATGGGGCATCGGCGGCGGCTGGTGGGAGATGGAGCACGAGGAGTACGGCATCGCCTATCCGCCGATCGGCCGGCGCATCCGCATGCTGGGCGAGACGGCGAAGATTCAGAAGGAGCTGTGGACGCAGCCGCGTTCGACCTTTGAAGGCCGCTACTACCAGCTCACAGATGCGCTCTGCGAGCCGAAGCCGCTGCAGAACCCGCTGCCGCTGTGGGTCGGCGGCATGGGCGAGAAGCTGACGCTGCGCGTGGTGGCAGAATCGGCCGACGGCTGGAACACCTTCTGGATGCCGCTCGACGCCTATCAGCGCAAGCTCGATGCCTTGGCCGGCCACTGCCGCGCCGTGGGCCGCAACCCGGCGGACATCCGCAAGTCGCTGGTGATGCAGGTGCTGGTCGGCGACGACGCCGAGTCGCGGGGGCGGGCCGAACAGCTTCGCGCCCGCGGCCAGACGCCGCTGACGGGTGCGCCGGAGCAGATCGCGGCAGAGATCGTGCGCTACGCCCGTGAGGCCGGTGTCGGCGACTTCATCCTCGGCGCGCGTGTGCCGTACGACTACGCCAATCTGGAGCGATTCATCAACGAGGTGGCGCCGCTCGTGCGCAAGGAGGCGACCGGGGCAGCAGGGCGGCCCTCATAACCCCCGTCCCCTTCTCTCCCATACACCGAGTTCAAGGGTCTGCCGCGTTCTACGAGCGTATGGGAGAGAAGGGGCGATCATGGGGTGCTGGCGCGGGAGGACGGCGGGTTACCGACACTCTGGTAGGGGCCGTTCGTGAACGGCCCGTCGCGGCGCTGCGGATAGCCCTACACTGCATGGAACGCCCGGCGCCGGATCGCCCCTCTCGCCCATTACCTCAATTTTTTCAAATGACTTTTATGGGCGAGAGGGGGACGGGGGAGTGAGGGACACCCTCCGCATCGGCATCGACGTAGGCGGCACGAATACCGACGCCGTCGTGCTCGACGGCAGCACGGTGCTCGGCTGGGCGAAGCGGCCGACCACGCCGGATGTGACCTCCGGCGTGGCCGCGGCGCTGGCCGCCGTGCTCTGCGAAACCGCGATCGAGCCGCTGCGTGTCGCCGCCGTGATGGTCGGCACCACGCACTTCACCAACGCCGTCGTGCAGCGGCGCGGCCTGGAGCGCACGGCGGCGCTGCGGCTCTGCCTGCCCGCCGGGCAGTCGCTGCCGCCCTTCATCGACTGGCCGGACGACCTTTGCGCCGCGATCGGCGCCGAGTACCGGCTGCTGGGCGGCGGCTTCGAGTTCGATGGCCGCCCGATCGCGCCGCTGGACGAAGCCGAGCTGCGCGCCGCGCTCGACGAGTTGCTGGCGCACGGCGTGCAGGCCGTTGCAATCTCCGGCATCTTCTCGCCGGTGGACGCGGCGCAGGAGGAGCGAGCGGCCGAGTTGCTACGGGCGTGGGCGCCGGCGCTGAACGTCACGCTCTCGCACGAGATCGGCCGCATCGGCCTGCTGGAACGTGAGAACGCCGCGCTGCTCAACGCCTGCCTCGCGCCCGTGGCCACGCACGTGATCGGCCAACTCGAAGCGACCGTGCGTGCCGCGGGACTCGCCTGCCCGCTCTATCTCAGTCAGAACGACGGTACACTGATGGCCGCGGCGCACGCGATGCGCTATCCCGTGCTCACCTTCGCTTCCGGACCGACCAACTCGATGCGCGGCGCGGCCCTGCTTTCCGGCGTGCGCGACGGCGTGGTGATCGACGTAGGCGGCACCAGCGCGGACTTCGGCATGCTCAGCGGCGGCTTTCCGCGCGAGGCCGGCTTCGAGGTCGCGGTCGGCGGCGTGCGCACCAACTTCCGCATGCCGGACCTGCTTTCACTGGCGCTCGGCGGCGGCAGCGTGGTCGCAGACGGCGGGCGCGCGGTCGGGCCGCTGAGCGTGGGCTACGAACTGGCGGCGCGCGGCTGTGTCTTCGGCGGCGATACACTGACGGCGACGGACATCGGCGTGGCCGCGGGCCTGGCGCAGATCGGCGAACCCGGCCGCGTGCGCGACCTCGATCCGGCCGTCGTGCGACGGGCACTCGCTCTGATCCGCGAGCGGCTGGAGACGGCGCTCGACCGCATGCGCACCAGCGCCGACCCGGTGCCCGTGATCGCCGTCGGCGGCGGCAGCTTTCTCGTGCCCGCAGACCTGGCCGGCGCGGCGCGCGTGCTGCGCCCGCCGCACGATCAGGTGGCAAACGCCGTGGGCGCGGCGCTGGCGCAGGTGAGCGGCGAGATCGACCGCGTCTTCATCGTGGATGGCCGGGCGCGGAGCGATATTTTAGCCGAGGCGCGGCGCGAGGCCGACGAACGCGCGGTAGCGGCCGGCGCGGACTCCGGCACGCTCGAATTAGTAGAGGTGGACGAGGTGCCGCTTTCGTATCTGCCCAGCACGGCCGTGCGGGTGCGGGTCAAAGTCGTGGGTGAGCTGGCGGGCCAGCCGCGCGAGGCCGCACTGTGAACTGGACCGTCACCGAGGACGACCTCGACGACATCGCCATCGGCGCCGGCATTCTGGGCACGGGCGGCGGCGGCAACCCGTATCGCGGCAAGCTGCTCGCCCGCCGCCACCTGCGCGAGGGCGGCCGCATGACCGTCGTCCCGCTCGCCGATCTGCCGGACGACGCGCTCGGCGTCTCCGTCGGCGGCATGGGCGCGCCGGTGATCGGGATCGAGCGCATCATTCGCGGCGACGAGGCGCTGACGGCGCTGCGCCGGCTGGAGCAGCGCCTCGGCCGCGCCGTCACACACGTCGTGCCCGGCGAGGTCGGCGGCAGCAACAGCACGATCCCCCTCGTCGTCAGCGCACAGTCGGGTCTGCCGGTGGTGGACGCCGACGGTATGGGCCGCGCCTTTCCCGAGCTGCAGCAGACAACCTTCTTCATCGAGGGAGCGCCGCCTTCGCCTGCCGCGATCGCCGACTACCGGCACAGCACGCTGCTCTTCGACGATCTGCCCGACGCGAAGAGCCTGGAGCGCATCGCCCGCGCCGCGACCGTGGCGATGGGCGGCGCTGCCAGCTTCGCCTTCGCGCCGATGAGCGGCGCGCAGATGCGGCGCATGGCGATTCCCGGCACCCTCTCGCTGGCGCGGCGCGTGGGCGCCGCCGTGCGCGAGGCGCGGCGTGTGCATGCAAACCCCGTGACCGCGGCCTGCGCTGCGACGGGCGGACAGGAGATCTTCCGCGGCAAAGTGACGGATGTGCAACGGCGTCTCGTCGCCGGCTTCGCCCGCGGTGAACTGCTGCTCGACGGTTCCGGCGACAGCCGCGGCAGCGCGCTGCGCATCGCCTTCCAGAACGAGAACCTGATCGCCTGGCGCGACGGCGAGGTCGCGGCCACGGCGCCGGACCTGATCTGCCTGGTGGACGAACTGACCGCCGAGCCGGTGACGACGGAGATCGTGCGCTACGGCCTGCGCGTGGCCGTGCTCGGCATCCCCGCGCCGCCGCTCTTGCGCACGGAGCGGGCGCTGGCGGTGGTCGGCCCGCGCGGCTTCAGCTACGACGTCGAGTATCGGCCGCTGCCGGGTGTGTACGGCGGCGCGGAGGCGCAGGCAGCCGTACACGGCTCGACGCCGCATCGCTGACCGCGCGGCGGCAGGCTATGCACCCGCTTCTCCGCTGAGACAGCGCTCGCCGTCCTCGCGTAGGATCAGGCCGAGATTGCTGAGGCTGTGGGAAAGGTCGCGCCATGCACGAAATCATCCCCTTCGCGGGTAACCCTTTGGACCGGGCCGCCAATCTACGTCGCGACGATGCCTGGCTGCGGGAGCAGTTGCACGGCGCGCAGAGCCGGTTTCTGCCGTTTTCGCGGCTGAATGTGCTCACGCATGCAGAGGAGCCGGCAGGGCTGCACTGGCTCGACGCTGGCATCCGCGATCAGCTTGACGACGGCGCGACACCGTTGCTGCTCGGACTGCGCGACGGCATCGCGCACTTCGCCATCGATCTGTCCCACCTGGACGATCCGATCGCCGCGCTCACGATCGAGGGCGCGGCCTTTTCCGACGCGCGCCAGGCGGCCGGCGTTCTGCCGGAGGGCGAGGCGGGCATCCTCGCGCAGGCCCGCTCCCTGATCGAGTGGCACACACGCAATCGCTTCTGCGGCAGTTGCGGTGCACCGACGGCTGTGGGCGGCGGCGGCTCGATGCGGAAATGCACGAACTGTGCCGCCGAGCATTTCCCAGGGCCGCACGCGGTCGTGATCATGGTGGTCTGGCGCGGCGACCGCTGTTTGCTCGGCAGCGGCCGTGGCTGGGGCCAGGCGCGCTACTCGGCGCTGGCGGGCTTCATGGACCATGGCGAGACGATCGAGGAGGCCGTGGCGCGCGAGGTGCAGGAAGAGGTCGGGCTGACGGTGGACGGGGTGGTGTATCACGCATCGCAGCCCTGGCCGTTCCCGATGTCGCTGATGATCGGCTGCTTCGCCCACGTGGCCGACGAAGACGTGACGGTCGATCCGGAGGAGCTGGCCGACGCGCGCTGGTTCTCCCGCGATGAGATCCGCCACGCGCTGGAAGCTCCCGACAGCGTCGATTTCGGCGTTCCCGGCCGCATCGCGATCGCCCACCATCTGATCAAGGCCTGGTGCGCCCGGTCATGAACGACAACGCGGCAGTCGGTCGAGCAGCTTCCAGCAGCGGCGGCCGCGCTTGTGGAGCGACCGTGTGCTCTCCCGTGGCGCACTGCCTGGCACCGCCGAACCCGGTACCCGGCACGGTGTAACCGCGACCGGCTCGCGCCGACGCCGAGGCAGCGTCATTAGCGTTGTGACGGGGCGGCTGGCGAGCCGCCCCGTTTCGCCGTCAGGACACCGCGCAGGTGATCGAGAGGATCGGCGGCAAGGTGCCGGGCAGCCGCTGCCAGCAGTCACCGCCATTGCTGCTGGCAAAGACCTGGCCGTTGCTGGTGCCGACGTAGACTCCCTCCGGCTCCAGCCCGTCGGTGTCCAGCCCCTCGCGGTAGACGCTCTGGTAGTCGTGCGGGCCGGGCAGACCGTCGCTCAGCGGCTGCCAGCTCTTGCCGCCGTCGCCGGACCGCCAAACGGCGAACTGGCCGCGCACGACGCGAAAATTGTCCGCACCGTACTCGATGGGGACGACGAAGACGGCATCGGGCTGGCGCCGGGTGATGGCGATGGGGAAGCCGTGGAACGAGGGCAGGCCGTGGGTCACGTCCTCCCAGCCCTTACCACGGCAGTCCGACCGGAACACGCCGACATGCGACTGCCCCCACAGGCGGTCCGGGTTCTTGGGATCGATCAGGAACTTGTGGAACTCGTCCATTGCGGCGGGGTCCACGTCGGGCGGCAGCTCGGGCTGCGGGAACGACTCCGCGATCTCGGCGAGAAAGGCCTTCGCCGCCGGCGTGGTGACGACGATGCCATGCGAGCAGAGATCCCACTGATCGCCGCCGTCTTCGCTGAAGTAGGTGCCGCCCGAGCTGATGGAGGCGTAGAGGCGGTTGGGGTCGCGCGGATCGACCTGGATCGAGTGCAGCGAGGAATCGCCCACAGAGCCGGTCGGTCCCCAGAACTGGCGGTACTTGTGACGCGTCAGTCCATCGACCGGCGTCCAGGACTCACCCCAGTCTTCGCTGCGAAAGAGCGCGCCCGGCTGCGTGCCGGCGTAGACGACGCCCGGCTGACTCGCGTGCCCGGGCTCAACGTGCCAGACGTTGGCGATAGACAGGCCCATGTCCGCCGGGAAGGCAAGACCGGGGCTGCGCTGTTCCCAGGTCTCGCCGCCGTCGTCACTGCGGGCGACGGACGGACCCCAGGCCCAGTGGTTGGCGGCCGCGTACAAGCGGCGGCGGCCATCGCGCAGATCGGCCGCCATGTGATTGATTTGCCAGCCAGGCAGCAGCGGCTCGGAGAGCGTCCAGCACTGTCTGGCTGCATCCGAGCTGTAAATGAACGCGCCTTTGCGCGTGCCGACCAACAGTTGCACAGATTGGCTCATTGCGGCCTCCCTGCAGATGATGAATGTCTTCAGAATCGGCGATCGGGCGCCATTGGACGCACGGATGCGAGCCGGTCTTGAAACCATGCCATAGCGCCCAGCCACCGCACCGGGTCTGACAGTGATGTTATACCATCTCAGCACGGATGTTCTCTTACAATTATGTGCAGCGAGCAAATCGGCACCAAGCGGCTGCGCGAGTTTGTGTGCCGGAGCAGCGCAGTCGCGGCCGGTCGGGCGCTTGCGGAGCGGCGCCGATGCAGGCGCGCTTCGGCCACGGCATACTGGCGCGGACGTAGCTGCCGCAAGCTGGCAGGACGAGACCGGGAGGAGTCGATGCATACCCAAACGGTTGGCAAAAGCCCGCTGAACCGGCGCGGCGGACAGGAGTCGTATCTGCTGCTGGCCGCGGGGCAGTTCGGCTCGCAGCGGCTGGCGATGACCTGGGTGGAAGGCGCGCCGGGCAGCGAGCAGGCGCTGCACGAGCACGCCGACAACGAGCAGGTGTATGTAGTCGTGCGCGGCCACGGCCTGATGAAGTGCGGCGGCGAGGAGCAGGAGGTCGGGCCAGGCACGCTGATCTACGTGCCGCCGCGCACGCAACACGCCATTCGCAACACCGGCGACGAGCCGCTGGTCTTCATCTCGGCCACGTCGCCGCCCTTCCAGGCCGCGAATCTGGGTGAGGGCTTCGCCTATCAGCCGCAGGGGCGGCCGTAGCGGAGCGCAACCGTCGGCGACTTCACATACATCCGCCCCATCGCGGCTGCAAGCCGCGACCAGCAGCGCCCCGGTGCGCCGGCGGTCGGGCCGGCCAATCCTTGCGGGCGGCTGCTTCACTCTCCCGACCAATGGTCGATCGTCCCGCCGTCCGCGACACTGGGGATGAACGCGGGACGCCCGATGGACGCATCGGGCTCGGCGCCGCGTTGCAGCATGGACAGGCGCAGATTCAATGAATGGCAAAGCTGGGCATGAGGTTGTGATGATCACCGGCGCTTCGGCGGGCGTCGGCCGGGCCACCGTACAGCGCTTCGCCCGCGAAGGCGCGTGGATCGGCCTGATCGCGCGCGGCAGTGCCGGTCTGGAAGGTGCAAAACGGGATGTCGAAGCTGCCGGCGGGCGCGCCATCGCGCTGCAAACGGACGTGTCCGATGCGCGCGCGGTGGAGATGGCGGCGGCACGGCTCGAAAGCGAGTTTGGTCCGATCGACATCTGGGTCAACGACGCGATGACCTCCGTCTTCTCGCCGGTGAAGGAGATGGCGCCGGACGAGTTCAAGCGCGTGACCGAAGTGACGTATCTCGGCTTCGTCTACGGCACGCTGGCGGCGCTGCAGCGCATGCTGCCGCGCGATCGCGGCCACATCGTACAGGTCGGCTCGGCGCTGGCCTATCGCGGCATCCCGTTGCAGGCGGCGTACTGCGCCTCGAAGCACGCGGTACAGGGCTTCACCGAATCGCTGCGCTGCGAGCTGCTGCACGACAAGAGCAAAGTTAAGCTCACGATGGTGCAGATGCCGGCGCTGAACACGCCGCAGTTCGGCTGGTCGAAGAGCCGCATGCCGCGCAAGGCGCAGCCCGTGCCGCCGATCTTTCAGCCCGAAGTCGCGGCCGAGGCGATCTACTGGGCGGCGCACCATGACCGCCCGGAGCTATGGGTCGGACGCTCGACGGTACAGGCGATTCAGGGCAACAAGATCGCACCGCGGCTGCTGGACCGCTACCTCGCGCGCACCGGCTACAACTCACAGCAAACACCCGAGCCGGCCGACCCCAATCGCCCGAACAACCTCTGGGAGCCGGTAGACGGCCCGAACGGCGCAGACCACGGCGCCCACGGCAGCTTCGACGATCGCGCCCTCGGCAACAGCCCGGAGCTGTGGGCCACCACGCACCGCGGCCTGCTCGCCGCGGCCGCCGGCGGTCTGGCCGCGCTCACCCTCGGCGCCTTCGCGGCAAAGCGTGGGCGCTGAGCAGTGCTACGTCGGCAGGGCGGCGAGCCCGCCGACCGGCTGCGGCTCTTCGGCTTTCATCCAATCGGCCACGCGCTCGCCGATCATCATGCAGGTCAGATTCGTGTTACAGCGCACGATGTTCGGCATCACCGAGGCATCCACCACACGCAGGTTCTCCACCCCGCGCACGCGGCAGCGCTGATCGACCACGGCGTTCGGGTCGGTTGCCGGTCCCATCGGCGCGGTGCTCACCGGATGGTAGGTCGTGCCGACCGTCATCCGCACGTACTCGGCCAGCGCCTCGTCAGAGGCGACGGCCTCGTCGTTGAGCAGCGCGACACGATCGACGAACGGCGCCAGCTCCGGCGAGGTCACGACCTGATAGCCGAGCCGCACGCCCTCGACCAGGCGGCGCAGGTCCTCGCCCTGCGTATCGCTGCAGTAGTTCAGGTCGAGCTTCGGCTGCTCGCGCGGGTCGCGGCTGGCGAGCGTCAGCCGGCCGCGCGAGAGCGGGCGCTGCAGCGACGCGCCGGCGCCGACCACCACCTGTGCGCCGACCATCTCCATCGCTTCCGGCCCCGCCAGTTCCAGCACGTCGAACTGGCTGCCCAGGTAGAGCTGCATGTCGTTGAAGACATCGGAGCCAGGCGCGGTGTAGCGCAGCATCACCTGGATGAAAGGGTTGGCCCGATCGCAAACGCCCGGCCTGGGCAGGGCGAAGACGAAGGCCAGCGGGTGGTCGTTGAGGCGCGTCCCCACAGGCGCATCGACCAGCGGCTCGATGCCCAGCGCCCGCAGATCCGCGGCCGGGCCAATGCCCGAGCGCATGAGGATCGCCGGCGAAACGACGGCACCAGCCGAGAGCGTGATCCGCCGCCCAACGATCTGCTGCGTAACTCCGCCGCACTCCAGCTCGACTCCGATGGCGCGTTTGCCGTCGAACAGCACGCGGTTGACGAGCGCGTGCGGCCGGATCGTGAGGTTGATGCGGTGCCGGGCGGGCGCAAGGTAGCCGATGGCAGCCGACATGCGCACGAAGTTGCGCTGGTTCTGCGGGATGATGCCCGCGCCGGTCGAGTCGGGGTGGTTGTGATCCGTGACCTCGGGGAAGCTGAGCCGGCGGAGGACATCGAAGTAGGCCTGCTGCAGCGGGCGCAGCTCTTCCGGCTTCCAACGGCGGATGGGGATCGGCCCGCCGCTGCCGTGCAGGTCGCCGTGCTCGTCCTGGTCGTCTTCCAGCTTGCGGAAGTAGGGCAGGACGTTCTGCCAGCTCCACTCGTCGTTGCCCCAGGCGGCCCACTCGTCGTAGTCGGCCGGCGCGCCGCGCAGCGCGACCGTGGCGTTCACTGCCGAAGAGCCGCCCGTCACCTTGCCGCGCGGGTAGAAGATCGGCCGGCCGGGCACGGCGTCGGCCATGAAGCCCCAATCGTGCGCCTGTACGGACATATTGCGGCCGTCGAGCAGGTCCTGCGGCGTCTGCTCCACGCTGGCGTAGTCCGGTCCGGCCTCGAGCAGCACGACGCTGCGCTGCGGGTCTTCGGAAAGCCGCGAAGCGAGCACTGCACCTGAGGAGCCGGCTCCCACGATCACGTCGTCGTAGATGAGCGCCATAGCCAGGCCTCCTGATCACAGCCATCCAGATAAAGCCACGGATGCCGCATTGTACATCGGGTGTCAAGCATCCGAGCTTGAACGGCGCAATCCTGAGCCCGCCGCTGTGGGCGTGATCGCCGCTTCGCGACGATGGCGATCTTACGGCTCGACGTGCTGGCGATGCCTTCCGCCGGGACGTTCGCCGGTTGCCGCCGCGCGCGGCTGCAGGCCAGGGCCGGGAGGCTCATTCGCCGGCACCGCGGCGAAGTCGATCGCGGGCATCGTGCGGTCAAATCCCTCGGCCTTGTGCGTGATGCTCAGCGAAAGCGCGACGGCAACGTCTGCCTGGATCAGGCCCATGTGGCGGGCGGCGACCGCCACGCGGGTCTGGCAGCGGCAGTCGACGTTGTTCAGGCTGGCGGTCTTGGCCGCGGAGCCGACAGCGATGCCGAGGTCGATGTCCCGCAGGTTGCAGGTTGGGCCGGCAAACTCGAATGCCCGGCTCGCCGCCTTGCGTTGGGCGGCGGTCGCATCGAGGAACTCCGCGCAGGTAGCAAACCCGCAGGCGCCGCAATCGTAGACCGGCGGATACCAATCCTTGAGGCCGATGAAGAGGATGCCGTCGACGCGCTCGCACAGATCGGCGTCCCGAAACCAGATCGGCTCCCGCCGCTCCCGGCCGCGGGCGCGCAGCCAGCCGGCCAGCTCGCGCTGCCGCTCCTTGTCGGCGATCCAGAGTGTCTCGATGAACGGGGCGCTGCCGCGGAGGAAGAGCTGGCCGCCGGACTTGGGGGCGGTGATCGCCGCGGCCGTACAGAGCGCAGCGACGTGCCGCAGCGCCTCAGTGCGAAGCGCATCCGCATTCATGCACAACCTCACTGTTCGTTCTTCACTCTTCGATGAGTTCGAGCGCGCCGCCGCGCTCGGGCAAGAAGACGTAGAGCCGGTCCGGCCGCACCAGCGCCGTCGTGCCGGCTCCCGCTTCGGTGACCGCGATCCATTGCTCACCGCTGGCCGGATCGACCGTCGCCACGAGACCTGGCGATTTGACGGCCACATGGACGAGGCCGCTGTCCGGGTTGTAGAAGGTCGCATCGGGCGCTCCCGACAGCAGCCAGCGGCCACGCACGGCGCCGGTCGTCGAGTCCAGCGCCACCAGCTCGCCGGCGTCGCAGGCCACGAACAGCCGCCCTCCCTCCTCGTCGAGGTCGAGCCCATGGGCGCCGGCTGCCGGCAGCTCCCAGCAGCCTTGCTCGACGAAGCCGGCGAGCCGGACGGAAACGACCAGGGACGGCGCCTGAATCGCACAAAACACCCGTTCTTCCGCCTGATCGACCACGCACCACCGCGGGCTTCCCGGCAAGGCGAGCGTCTTCCCGGCGCCGCTCCCAAGATCGATGGCGTGCAGCACCGGCTCCTGGGTCTCGTCGCCCAGGCAGGCCACGAGTGCGAGCCGGCGCCCCGGCGCCAGGGCTACCCCGTTGGGCCGCGCGGCAGTAGCGTAGGTGCGCGTGCCGGCAAGCGTGCTCGCATCGATCGTCGTCACGCTGGCGGCAGCTCGATTGCTGACCAGCACCGTGCCGGCGCTAACCACGACGCCGGCCGCTTCAGGGAACCCACGCAGCGTTTGCTCGCAGGTTCCAGCGACATGGTCGATCACAACAAGCGCGTCGGCCGAGGTGTGCGCCACGAACACGCGGCCACGTGCAGCGTCGTAGGCGCCGTGGTCGAAGCGGTTGGCCGGACCGCCGGGAATCGGGATGAACCGCCCTTCGCGCAGCATCGTCGCGCGCCTACGTTCGGCCCGGTGCGGCGACCTGAGTCTGGCACCAGGCGTACAGCGCGTCGTACACGGGCAGTTCAGCGCTGAGTTGCTCGTGGTCGTTCTGATAGACCTGTCGAAAGCCGGTGGCGATGGCGATCAGACCGCGCGACTCCGGCGTCAGATCGTGCGCCTGCGTATCCGCGCCGCGCACGATCAGCGCAAGCCGATTCAGCGCCGGGTCGCTGAGGCGGTACTTGTGGATGATCGCGTCGAAACTGCACTCCGCACCGTGGTGGCCCAGTTCGACGTTGGGAACGTCGTACGGAGTTGCCCCCTCCCGCTCGGCGGCCGCCAAAACCTGGTCCAGCGGCACGTAGAGGAACTCGGCGTCGGAGTCCACGAACCTCTTGATCAGCCAGGGACAGGCAATCCGGTCCACGTTTGGCCGCTCGCGGGTTACCCACTTCATCGCAGAACTCCTTTGGTCGCTGACCTGTGGCGACCGTGCTATACCAGAGCCAACATCTTCGCAACCACGGTTGCGCTACCATCGCCACCTGCGCCTGCGCTAGCTTCCCGGTGGGAAGCTGAACGGCGGCGGTGGCACAAACGGCGGGCCGTACTCCAGCACGATGTCCACGTGGGCCGCCAGGGGAATGGTCTCTGGTGCCCCCTGATAGAGCTGACCATTGACGTAGGCACGTAGCTGATGCTGGTCCTCGGCCGCCTGGTCGAGCAGGTGTGTGGCGTCAAGTGGCTGGCCCCAGACGCTGAAGAACTGCCCCAGCGTATAGGGGTGTGGCGCCGGGGCTTCGATGTGCAGGATGCCGGTGGCATCGTGGGTGTGCAACCAGCTGATGCAGTCCCGCCGGAGCCCGATGCCGCCGGGCACCGCACGGGGTACGCCGTCCACGTACAGCGCGAGATGCGCATGCACGTGGTAGCTGAGCTGCTCCATGCTCGAACACCCGACACTCGCCTCCGCCGTGGTGCGCTCGGATCTCGCGGTCACGCGCCACGCGAGCATGCCCACGGCGACGAGGCCGATGCTCGCCGCTACCAGCAGCCACCACCGCCGCCGGGTGCGGCGCCTTGCGACGGCCGGCCCGCGTCGTCGGTTGGCCGCAGGGGTGCGGGGCATCGGTTTCTCCTTCTTCCAGCAGTTCTGCTGTAACCTGGGTTACAGCATAGCACTCGCCAAGCGGATGCCATTGAAGCCGTGGAAGACCGTGAACCCCAACAGCGAGCCATCGACAACCCTCCATAGGACCATCTGTAGCCGATAGGCAATATCCCGAAACAGGATTGTGTGGCCGCCGCGGCCTGGCTGCCCTATCTTACCCAGGTTGCCGAGGTGCAGCACGCCAGTGTGAATGCCGAGCAGCACGACCAGTGCCACACCGGTCAGGCGCTGAAAAAACCACGGCCAGAAGACCGCTCATTCCGGGAGGCCGGAGTTGGGGGAGAGCTAGGCTGCGTCGCGGCCGTCATGGTGTTCCTTTCGGTGCGGGTTGGCTATTTGTCGGTGCCATCACCCGGAGCACCGGATGGCCGCCGACGTTTTCGAGCGGGAAATAGATGCGATGGGTCTCCTGGTCGACGGCGACGGTATGGGCGTTGGCGGCCAAAAGCGCCTGGCCGAGCTTGGTCACGCTGCCGTTTTGTTCCTGGAAGACTGCCACGACGCCGCTTTCCGCCGCCACGTAGAGGCGCCCCAGGCCGGCATCGAAGGCCAAGACATCGGGCTGGTCACCGACGGTCTGGGTGTTGGTGATAGTGTGGGTCTGGAGATTGAAGACGACGAGCGTCGCGTTCTCATCGCAGGCGATGAATGCCAGGCGGGTCGCCGTGTCGACGAGCAGGCCGTGCGCGTGCCCACAACCGGGCAAGGCGTAACGGTCGAGCACCCGGTCCTGTGCCGGGTCAATCGCCACCAGTTGGTTGGTCGCACCGACCGCGGTATAGATACGCTTGCTCACCAGGTCGTACTGTATGTTGCCGACATCGCCGCCGACCGGAATGCTCGCGGTCTGCTGGTCGGTTTGGATGCCGACCACAACGACCGCGCCGCCGTGCTCGTCGGAGACAAACACCTTGTGGTCATCCGGGTCGAAGGCCAGCCCGTCGGGATAGTCGCCGCCGGCGGTCCGGTCGGTGACCGCCAGGTTCATCATCTCAATCGCCGCCACCTGGTGGCTGCCGGTCGCCGAGGCGTAGACTCGCTTAAGCGCTGGGATCGCTAGCACTCCATGCACTTGCGAGATATTGAGAACGCTACCGACCACCTTCTCGGCCTGGGTATCGACGACGATAACGGTGCTTGCACCCAGGTGCGCGATGTAGAGCCGGTGCGCTTCCTGGTCGAGGCTCTGGTAGTCGAGGCGTGAACTGCTGCCTGGCAAGGGGATATCCGCGACCGGTACGAGGCCAAGCATGTCCGACGGGTGGTCGCGTTGACCGCCGGTCGCGGTGCCACGACAGCCACTCAGTACCATGGCCAGACTCAGACTCAGACCAAGCACCACCCGTCTCACAGCACTCCTTTCTGTGCTCACTCAGAGCACGAACAGGTCCACCCCCATCGCCACCACACCGGCAATCGCCGCCGCACCCACCACCCGGCCGGCTGGTTCCTGCCGTTCCCGGGCGAGCCCCAGGGCCAGCGCCGAGGTCATAAAGGCGAGCACGCCACTCCCCGCATCGGCCCAACTCAGGCCAACGACCGGTGCATCGACGTTGAAGTTGCTACCGTGGGTGCTGTTTAAGACGAGGTTCCAGGCGATGAACCCGACCACGGTCGCGACGCCAGCGACGGCAAAGCGGCCGCGGCACCGCGCCCAGGGCCAGGCGGTCAGGACCAGCGCCGCCAGGACGCCCGCGACGAGCGCAAAGGCGATGATGTCACGGACGGCAAACACCCTGTTCCTCCACAGATAGGTAGGCTCGTTGTTACTGATTTGACAAGGGCAACCGCCGTCACAGGCCACGCCCGCGTGCGCGAACCGCCGAGAACGCCGCGTTAGGTGGTGGCAGCGCCGGTGACGAGGGCCTGCGCGCGTCCGGCGTAGAGACCGTCGAACAGGGGCTCGGTCAACGCGAGCACCTCGGCATCACTGCGCACCAGCACCAGCCCGCGCAATAGCACATCCAACCCCGGCGCTTCGGGCGCATCGTAGCGCTCGTCGGCCAAATCGGCCTCGTGGACGATGCGGGCGATGTCCCAGAGTACCGGGTCGGTCAGCTGGTAGTGCTTGAGCATGGTCTCAAACGAGCAGTCGCCGCTGTGGTGCGAGAGCGGGACGCCGCGCATGTCAAACGGGGTCGCCTCAGCCGGCACCTCAGCCGGGTCGTCGACGAAGACGAAGGTCGCGGCCGGGTCGATGTGGCGGCGAATCAGCCAGGCGCAGGCGGCGCGGTCGATATGACAGCCCGCCCGAGTGGCCCACTTCATGACGGAACCTCCATGGTCTGGGCCAGCGCCTCGATAGCGAGGCGGGCCGCTTCCCGTTCCGGCGGCGGGAAATAGTCGCGCTCGCCAATCCGCCGGAACTCGCGACGCAGCCGGGCGAGCGTGCGGCGCTGGATCAACTCGGGGGTCTCCTGCGCCGCCCGGGACACGTCGATGACCGCCCGGTACTCCTCAGCCACGGCCGCCTTCAGCTTGCCGACGAGCTCTTCCTCCTGACCGACGGAGGTTGGCTCGGCAAACCAGAGTGAAGCCTCCCCGCCGGCTTCGATGACCTCATCCGCCAGCCACTCGAACCGCTCGCGGTTCCGACTGGAAAACGGCAGGCCGACCAGACTGTCCAGCACCTGCACCGCACCCAGGCGTTTGAGCTTGCGCCACAAGGCGATACGGGGCGTCGAGGGTTCGCGGGGGAGCCGGTAGGCCAAGAGCACCCAGCGACCGTGCCCATCCATCAACGACGCCTCTCCTGCCTGAGGCTAATTCACCCCGAGGCCGGACGCGGGGTGGAGCTGCCACGGCCACAACAGCTCTTGACCCTCCCCGCGAAACGCGGTCCCGGAAATGGTGAGCACGATGTAGACCGTCATGAAGCCGGTGAACAGAGCGTACATCGTGCCGCGCTTGCCCAGCGGGCCGTAGCGCCAACGTAGCAAAAGGATGAGGACAAGCGGTAGGCCGACCATGCAGGCGATGGGGATGCCCTGTTCCACGATCCAGGCGGGCAGGTTCAAATTCAGGAAGTTGGAATCCAGTAACTTCAACTGGTGGAAGGGCATGTAGGGAATGTGCGTCGTCCATTTGGGCCAGGTAATGCCGGTCTGAATGCCGCGCACATTGCGCAGATAGGCGGGCAGGTGGTGGGCGGTGCCCGGCGTGCCGCCCTCCTTAAGGCAGCTCCACAGCTTATCTGGCTGGCTGACGCAGTTGTAGAGGATGTCCTGCGTGCCGTTGTCGTAGAGGATGAGCAGCCAGGTGACGATGAAGGCGAACGCGGCCGAGAAGAGCACGATGTTCACGGCCTTCGGGTGGCCGCCCCACCATACACCCTGGCCGTCGTTGCTGCGGTCGAGATAGGGAATCGCGGCGAGCAGAATCAGGGCGACGGTCGGCACCACGACACCGGCGAGCGCGGGGTGCATGTGCAGCAGCAGCTCCTGCAGGTTGAGAAAGTACCACGGCGCCTTCGACGGGTTCGGCGTGATGTTAGAGTTGGCCTGGTCCAGCAGCGGGGCGTTGACAGCGGTGGCCAGCGCCATGAGCAATACCGTGATAAAGACCGCCGAGATGAACTCGACGAAGACGAGGTCCGGCCAGACCAACACCTCCTCGTCGCGCTCGCGACGGGCGCGGGGATTGGCGTGGGCGCGGGTGGGGACCTGTGCGCGAACGGGTGCACCAGCCATCAGTCGCCTCGCTCTTGGAGGTGGTGTCGCGGTGAGGGCGCGGGCCGGCGGCGCTAGGCCTGCCACCAGCGACCGAACAGGTACATCCCGACCAGGCAGACCATGACGGTGAGGAAGACGAAGAGGACTTCGAAGATGTCGCCGGGTGGCCGGCCGAGGACCCAGGGCGCAAGCAGCATGGCACCCCTCCGAGGCGCAGATGATACCGACCCCAGGGGTGACTAGTGTTGGGTCGGGTGGTGCCCGCTCTTCACGGTAGACAGTATCACCGTACTATGCAACCACGGTTTCCTATCAATAACACTGCAACCATGGTTGTGTGGCTACCCAGCTCACCGCACCGGTGTGCAGGCAGGGGGCTGCGGAGCGGGAGAATAGCTGGCTCGCTGACGCCCCGCGGATGCCGCCCTCCACCACTCTGATCGAGGCCGCACTCGTGTTGTCTGGTATCGTAGGCTCATGCCGACGAACGAACAGCAGGAACGCACGGCGCAGGCGCTCGCGCTCTATGAGCGCTTCGGCAAGCCGCTTGAGGCCGAACACACCGGTGAGTTCGTCGCGATCGCGCCGGACGGCCGGACGCTGCTGGCGCCGACCGTAATCCGTGCGCTGACTGATGGAGCTGCCAGCTTTGGTCGCGGCAATTTCATTTTCAAAGTCGGAGAGATCGCCGCTGCTAGCTGGAAGACCCCGCGAATGATCTAACTGGTCCTTTGTGGTCAAGCTCGGGTAGGTCTTGCGAGAGATCGGGCGACATCAATAGTCACTGCGCTAACTTCTCGCCGAAGCGCACGGGAGAAGTACCTCCTCTGACAGCAGGCACGCGGGCAGAACCTACCCGCCGCCCTCAACGCCGACGGCGCGCTGGGCGGCGGTGGCGTCGGTGCGGGCCATGAGCTGCGAGGCGATCAGGTGGGAGTAGAGGCCGTCGCGGGCGAGCAGCCGTGCGTGCCTGCCGCGTTCCACCAGTGCGCCGTCGTCCAGCACCAGGATCTCGTCGGCGTTGCGGATGGTCGAGAGACGGTGCGCGATCACGAAGGTCGTACGGCCGGCCATCAGCCGGTCCAGCGCCTGACGCACTTCGGCCTCGTTTACCGCATCCAGATGCGAGGTCGCCTCGTCCAGGATCAGTACCGGCGAGTCTTTGAGCAGCGCCCGCGCGATCGCCACGCGCTGCCGCTGGCCGCCCGAAAGCTGCATGCCGCGCTCGCCCACGCGCGTTTCGTAGCCGTCCGGCAGCGCCGCGGCGAACTCGTCCACGTTGGCACGTCGCGCCGCCTCCAGCACCTCGTCGTCGCTCGCCTCCGGCCGGCCGAGCTTCAGGTTCTCCCACAGCGTGGTGTTGAAGAGATACGTGTCCTGCGCGACGAGCGCCACCAGCCGGCGCAGGTCGTCCAGCGCGTAGTCGCGCAGGTCGTGGCCGTCGATCAGGATGCGGCCCTGCTGCGGATCCCAGAAGCGCAGCAAAAGGTGCGCGAGCGTGGTCTTGCCCGCGCCGGAGCGGCCTACCAGTGCCACGGTTGCGCCCGCCGCGGCGGTGAAGCTCACCTCTCGTAGAGCCGGCGGGTCGTTGGGCGCGTAGCGGAAGGTGAGATTTTCGCAGACCACGGGCAGGCCGCTGGCCCGCCGCTCGGTCGCCGTCTCCGGCACACCGGGGCCGTCCTGCACCGGCACCGGCTCGTCCTCGATCGCGAAGTAGCGCCGCGACGAAGCGAGCGTCTGCATCAGCTCTTTCAGCGTCTTCACCAACTCCGTTACCGGGCCGAAGGCGGAGGTCGCGAGCACCGTGGCGATCAGCAGATCCGTACGGGCGAGGTGATGGTTTGTCACCAGCCCGGCGCCTACCGCCAGCACGGCCAGTGCGCCGAGGCCGGTGAGGATTTCGATGATCGCCGTCTGCAGCGCCTGGTCGCGGAAGAAACGCACCTGCAAATCGGCGAAGCGCCGCCCGCCGGCCGCGATCTCGGCCGTGCGCGCCGGGCCGGCGTCGAAGGCGGCGATCGTGCGCAGCCCCTGCACGCCGTCCACCATGCCCGCGTTCAGCGTTCCCGTGCCGTCGCGCAGCTCCGCGCCCAGCCGCTCCATCGCGCCGCTCGCCAGCCAGGGCGTCAGCGCCACGCCGGCCAGAAACGGCAGCAGCGCCAGCGCCAGCGACCAGTTGTAAACCAGCAGGGCGATCAGCACCGCGCCGGGCACGAGCACCGCGACGAACAGCGGCGAGATCGTATGCGCGAAGAACAGCTCGATCGTCTCCACGTCGCCGGTCGCCATGCTGACCACGTCGCCGGAGCGGCGGCGCTGCAAGTAGGCCGGCGCCAGCGGGTCGAGCATCTTGAACAGGGCGATGCGCATCTCCGAGAGCAGGCGGAAGGCGAGGTCGTGCGCGATCCACGACTCGGCCCAGGTGAGAAACGCCGTGATCGGCACCAGCACCAGCAGCAGCGTCAGCCACGGGTTCAGCGCGTGGCCAAGCGTCACCCGCCCCACCAGCACCGCGCCGGCCACGCCGAGCGCCACGACCGCGGCCGCGCGCAGCAGGCCCAGCGCGAACGTCAGCGCCATCTCGCCTGCCCAGGGCCGCACCAGCCCCAGCAGGCGCGAATACACGCGCGGCAGCGGCAGCGGCCGGCGCGCGTCTTCGATCGCCAGCTTCGGCAGCTCTTCGCCGGCGGTGCGGCCGCCGTCACTGCTGCTGCCCGCGGCTTCGGCGGCGGTGGCCGAGGTGATGCCCGCCTGCCGCTCCTCTTCGACCTCGTGCTGCGCCGCCATCAGTCGGGCATACGTGCCGCCGGCGGCGATCAGCTCGCCGTGGCGGCCCGTCTCCACCAATCGCCCACGCTCCAGCACGATCACGCGGTCGGCGTTGACCACGCTGGAGAGGCGGTGCGCGATCGTGAGCGTGGTGCGGCCGCGCTGCAGCCGCTCCAGCGCCTGCTGGATCGCCGCCTCGTTCTCCGCGTCTACGCTCGAGAGCGCCTCGTCCAGCACCAGGATCGGCGCATCTTTGAGCAACGCCCGCGCGATGGCGATGCGCTGCCGCTGCCCGCCGGAGAGCCGCGTGCCGCGCTCGCCGACAACGGTCTCGTAGCCCTGCGGCAGCGCGGAGATAAAGTCGTACGCGTTGGCGGCATGGGCCGCCGCTTCCAGCTCGGCCCGCGTCGCGTCCGGCTTGCCCAGCCGCAGGTTCTCGGCCACCGTGCCGTGGAAGAGATAGGTATCCTGCGCCACCAGCGCGACCTGGCTCCGGATCGTCGCGAACGGCAGCTCACGCAGATCGTGCCCGCCGAACAGCACGCGCCCCTGCTGCGGCTCGACGAAGCGTAAGAGCAGGTTGACGATCGTGGACTTACCCGCGCCGCTCGGCCCGACGACGCCCAGCGTCTCGCCTGCGTGCAATTCGAACGACAGATCCTGCAGCGCCGGCCGCCGGCCGCCCTCGTAGCCGAAGGTCACGCCCTCAAAGCGCAGCGTCGGTGCGAGCGGTTCGGCCGGCGGCGCGGTCTGCCGTGCATCAGGCACGTCGATCGGCGTGTCGAGCAGGCCGAAGATGCCCCGCGCCGCGGCCATCGCCAGCATGCCGCGGTGGTAAAGTACGGTCAGGTCGCGCAGTGGTCGGAAGACCTCGACGCCCAGCATCAGCACGATCAGCAGCGTGCGCAGTTGCAGATCGCCGTCGTGCACGCGCACCGCGCCCCAGGCCAGCGCGACGGCGGCGCCGGCCGAGACGCCGAGCATGGTGATGCCGCCGGTGAGGATGTTGACCGCCAGCACGTACATCGTGCTGCGGAAGAGCCGGTGCGCCCGTTCGGCGATCTGGGCGCCGCGCCGCTTACTCTGGCCGAACGCCTTGAGCGTGGGCAGCCCCTGAATCGTATCAAGCAGATCGGAGGCAAACCCGGAATAGGCGTCGCGCCGGGCGAGGGCGCTGGCGGCGTTCCAGTGGTGGAAGGCCGCCGGCGCAATCAGCGTGAACAGCGCGAAGAACAGGAAGACCGCGGCCGTCTTCACGTCCAGAAAGGCGAGCACGGCGAAGAGGATCAGCGGCGTCAGCGCGGCGACGATCAGCTGCGGCAGGTACTGGCCGAAGAAGGTATCCAGGCTCTCCACGCCCTCGACCAGCGCCAGCAGCACGTTGCCGGTGCGCTGTTGATCGAAGTGGCCGGGGCCGAGCGCCAGCACCTTCTCATAGAGCTGCCGCCGCAACCGCACTTTGAGCACGCCGGCCGTGCGATTGGCGATCTCCTCGCGCCAGAGCTGCAGCGCCGCACGCAGTACAATCAACGCGGCGATCAGCACGAATGCACCGACGAGGCTGCCGAGCGAGCGGCCCTTGAATACCTGCGCGATCGTGTCGCCGGTGAGCGCCAGGCGCCAGACGGCGACCGGCACGGCGACGATACCGATCAGCGCGGCAAGAGCAATCCGCCCGCGCATGCCGGCGGTCATGGCGAAGAGGCGACGGTCGAAATACATGGCTGCCTTTCCCCGGCTGGGCTGCATGCCTATTATGCGGCGAGTGGAGCCATATCGCGTCCCACGCGCGGCGCCATGCCCACTCTAACTGCGACGAATTGCAGTTGCAATCGACGGACACCCAACGGGGCACGAGTTGAACGCCCGCGTGACCGCCAATTGCTGCTTGTGCGCGTGCAAGAAAAGTGTTCCGGGCTGTACGCGTCGTGTGAAGTGTGTCCTTGATCCGCTGATGTACCCTTCGTACTGTTGAGATCTGCCGAAGATCAGGCAGTTTGCGGCAGCGGTACGCGCCGCCTGGAGGAATCGTGAGCGACCCGCCGGCTCCGGACAGCGCGATTCGCAGCGACCCGGGCCGCGTCCGCAGCAACAATGAGGACGCGGTCGGTGGGTTCGAGCCGGCCGATCGCGCCCTGCGCGCCGAGCGCGGCTGTCTCTATGTCGTCGCCGACGGCATGGGCGGCCATGCGGCGGGCGAGGTCGCCTCCAACTACGCCGTCGCCGCGATTCTGCGCGAATACTTCATGCAGCCGTGGGAAGGCATGGAGCCCTCGTTGCGGGCGGCCATCGCCGCCGCCAATACGGCGATCCATGAAGAGAGCGACGCGCCCGGCGAGCATCAGGGCATGGGCAGCACGGTCGTGGCGGCGGCGGTGCTGGGCGACCGTGCCGTCATCGCCAACGTGGGCGACAGCCGCGCCTACCTGCTGCATGACGGCCAACTGCGGCAGGTGAGCCTCGACCACAGCTGGGTAGCGGAGCGCGTGGCGATCGGCCTGCTCACGCCCGAGGAGGCCGCGGCCCACCCCGGCAAGAACGTCCTCACCCGCAACCTGGGCTTCAGCCCGCAGGCCGAGCCGAGTGTGGCCGAGATCGCCGTGCAGGCCGGCGATCGGTTGCTGCTCTGCAGCGACGGCCTCAGCGGCCCGCTGACCGAGGAGAAGCTGCATGAGCTGCTCGGCGCAGGCGATGCCGAGCAGGCAGCGGCGGCGTTGATCGCGGCGGCAAACGAGGCGGGCGGGCCGGACAACATCGGCGTGGTTGTCGTGGCGCCGGGCGCAAAACGCGCGCGGGCGCCGCAAGGAACGCTGGCGGCGCTGCATCCGCCGTCGTGGCAACCCCCGCCGCCGGAGCCGCTGCCGGAGCTGCAGCCGGCGACGGACGTGTCGGCGGAGCCGCCGCCGCTGCCGCCGGAGCCACTACCGCCGCCGCGGCGACCACGGTGTCCGTGCTTGCCGCGCCCGTGTCCCCTGCCAGCCCGACGCCGCCGGCCGTGACGCCCGCGGCCACGCCCGGCGCGGCGCCCACAAGCCCCGGAGATAGCCGCGGGCCGGGCGGCAGTAGCGGCAGCACCACCAGCGGCTCGGCGCCGGCGCCACGCACGGGCGGCGGCACCAGCGGCTCGACGGGCGGCGGCCTGAGCAGCGGTGGCACCCTGGGCGGTGTGCCGGGAGCGACCCCGTCGGTCGTCTATCAAGCGCGCGCGGGCGACACACTGGGGAGTCTGTGGCAGAGCTGCTACACGGCGGCGTTTCCGGACATTCTCGTGTTTGCCCAGGTCGCAGCCGCGCTGAACGAGCGCGGCCTCGATCTGAATAACCTGCGTGCCGGCGATCAGGTCACGCTGCCCGGCGGCTGGTCCGGCGCCGGCTGCCCGCTGACAGGCTCGCCGACGGCGCCTGCTGGCCCGCCGCCGCGCCTGAACCCTGGTGTTCTGCCCCGGCCGTTCTAGCCGCGCGGATAGCCTCTCGCGCGGTGGCGTTCTCAGTCCGCACGGAAGGGACGGAAGATCGTGCCCGGCTCGTCCGCGTTGCTCAGCGGGTACGCGTAGAGCGCGGACGCGGCGCTGCGCGTGCGGCGCAGGCTCTCGCGTAGCTGCTCGCGGGCCGCCTCGTCCAGCGGCCCGTGCGTCTGCTCGACCATGCCCAGCATGGCGCTCACGAGCGCTGCCTCTGCCTCGTCCGCCTGCTGTTCATCGGCCACGCCACGCCTCCCGCCGGTCCGCGCCGGTCGCCGGAGGCAAGCATAGCGCGAGCACGACGGCGGCGGCTACTGGCCCGCGGGCGCGGAGGCAGACACTACTGGCACTTGCCGTTTGCCCCTCTGATGCCTAAGCCGCCGCGACTTCCGCAGCCTCCGGAGCCGCTGCCGCTCGGCACGGCGATTGGTTGCGGCGACGTGGGCGTGGTTGCCACGGCACCGCTAACTCGGCCATCGATGACGCGGGCAAGCGCGACAGCGCGGGCGAGCGTCCCGGTTCCGAGCACGTCGGCCACATCTACGATCACAGTCACCGTCCCGCGACGGAACACGATCAGGTAATCGTCATAGACGGTGCCAGAGCTACCCTGGAACTGGTAATAGATCTCATCCTCTTCGTCGCCAATACCCTGCGGCGGAAGCATCTGGACGTTGCTATTACCCGGATCACTTTGCACCGTCCCCAACCAGCCTTGGACGATCCCACTTGCCATGCTGATCGAGGATTCGACGCGCAGGATGTTGATGACACTGAGGTGTGTGCTGCTTGGGTTTGAGTCACCCCATGCGCCGAGATAGCTGGCCAGGGATCCCCCAGAGTTGGTGGTGTCTTCGCTATTGAGCACGTAACCCGGCAGATCGCCTTGTTGCAAGGCGAGGGCTTTGAGGCTGCTTGAGGTCGTGAGCGTATTGACGTTCGCTGCGGGCGGCGCGGAAGTGGCTGAAGGCGACGCCGACGAAGGGGTCGGACCGCTTCCCACCGTCAAATCCACCTCCACCTGGGATGCTACCAGTGTGGGCGGGCGAATCGTCTGATTCGCGAAGCGACCATTGACGAGGAAGCGGATCTGGCCGAACGGCTGCCAGCATGCGCCCATGCTGGGGTTCAGCGAAACCGTGTAGATGCTTCCGCTATACGGCTGGCTATCGCAAATCTCTCCCATGCTCATCGCTTTCACGAGCGTGCCAGCCGGAGCATTTTGGCCGTCGATCGTGAGCGAGCCGAAAATCGTGTCGGGAGGCACCAACGGCGCAGCCGGACCGCTGCTACTGCCTCCTGAGGCCTCCCCGCCGTGCCCGGAGCAGGTGCCAGGTCCGGAGCTGTTACTGGTGGTGCCGTCCGCACACTGCGTCGGTCCCCCGCCATTGCCGGGGTTGGGAATCGTCGCTGCAGCCGCAGGCCCAACGCTCCCGGTACCGGCGCCGCTGACCACCACCGCAAGGCTGATGACCGCCAGTATGCTGCCGAGGATCGCCGTCAATCGCTTCCTCACGACTGTGCTCTCCATCTCTTACCAGACTGCCCACATCCGAAACGTTTGGTGGACAACACGGCGGACACAGCCGTTGCACGCCGGAAAAAATGAGCCGCTAACACCGCAATTGAGCTGTTAGCAGAGCAGTGCGATCTGGCCGCTCCCGACGGACACGGCCACGGGCGCCCGCCCACTGGGACAGAGGCCAACCGTCGCGCTGAACGGCACGCCACCGAAGACTGTCGTCGGCACGGTGACGAACGGCGCGAACGGCACGCCGCCAATAGCCGTGATCGCCACCGGGAAGGCGAAGCCGGGGAACTGCGCCAGCACGAAGACCGGCACGCCAATCGCGGTGGTGACGGTTACGGGCACAAAGGCGTTCACGCCGGCGATCGGCTGCACGGGCGCCTGGATGTCGAGCGCCGTGTACGAGTCGGTCGCGTCGGCGGTGTTGATCAGGTCCACGGCGTTGTAGATGCTGCGCGGCAGGTCCGGCAGCAGCGCGTTGAAAGGCGTAATCGTGATGCTGGCGTTGCCGAAGTTGTCAGTGATCAGCGTGCCCTGCTGCACCAGCGTCAGCACGACCGGACTCAGCGCCTTGGGCGCGATCTGCACCTGCTGCAGGCTGGGCGGCACGTTTTTGCCGGCGCAGGAGAGGTCGCCGCCGGTGAGTGTCAGGCAGGTGAAGATGGCGTAGACCGCGTTGGGCCGCGCCCCGCCGATCGAGATGCTGATCGTGGCCTGCGCCCCGGTGATCGTCGTGGCGCCGCCGGTGCCCTGGCCGTTGCCGTTGGGGAAGAAGGTTCCCGATGCCAGCCAGGCGTGCGCCGGCCGCGGCGCACCCACGGCGAGACCCGCCGCCAGCAACACCGCCAGCGCGGCGATCACCGCCAGCGGGCGCGGACATGAAGGGGAGCGGCGCGGCGCATGCGCGTTCACGGCGAACTCCGTCAGCGGAAATGCTGTTCCGCGTATTCCCTTGCGGGAGGCATGTCTGTTCAAGGATCGGCTACGGCGGGCCTGATGGCAAGGCCGGCGCGGCGGCAGTGGCATAAGCGCTGATCATAACGGCAGCCGGCCGGCGCCTCGTGCCCGCGCCAGCGCTCCGCTCAGCGCCGGCACGACCTCCGCCCAGTCGCCGATGATGGTGTAGTCCGCCGCCTTCGCGATCGGCGCCCGCGGGCTGCGGTTGATCGCGACGATCGTGCCCGCTTTCAGCACGCCGACCATGTGATTGAAGCTGCCGCTGACGCCGACCGCGACGTAGAGCGCTGGCGCGATCGCGCGGCCGGTGAGGCCGACCTGGCGCTGGCGCGGCAGCCAGCCGAGATCCGTTACCACGCGCGTGGCGCCGATCTCGGCGTGCAGCTCGGCGGCGAGCGCATGGATCGCCGGCAGGTTCTCCGGCCCGCCGACGCCGCGGCCGACGCCGACCACGATCGCCGCCTCGGTCAGCTCGGAGACATTCGCCCGCGGGTCCGGCCGCGATTCGAGCAGGCGGATGCCGAGCCTGGACGCGGGCGCGGCGCTGTCCGGTACGTTCGTTGCGTTCGTTGCGTTCATATTGATGATGGGATGCGGCAGCGGCGCCGGCGCGCCGAGCAGACCGGGACGCACCGTCGCCAGCGCGGGCGCCGTGGTGCTGTAGACCGGCGCGACAATGTTGCCGCCGAAGGCCGGCTTGAGCATCACCAGCCGGCCCGCTTCGTCCACGCGCACGCCGATGCAGTCGCCCGTGAGGCCAAGGCCGAGGCGCGCCGCCAGGCGCGGCGCCAGATCGCGGCCGTCTGCGCTGGCGGGCAGCAGCACGGCGAACGGCGTCGTCTGCTGAATCGCCCACTGCAGACCCAGGATATGGCGCTCCATCACACGAGTGCCGTCGTCCGCGATGCGCAGCACGCGGTCGGCGCCGTGGGCCGCCAGCCGCTCGTCGACGCGCTCATCGCCGCCCGACACGACCGCCGCGGTGTGCCCGCCGATCGCGTCGGCGATCTCGCCGGCAGCGCCGAGCAGTTCGAAGGCCGAGGGCCGCGGCCGGCCGTCGTGCAACTCGGCCCAGACCAGCACGGCCTGTCCGCGCTCCGGCGCGCGCTGGCGGGCGCGCGGAGGCGCTGCGCCGGCCGGCCGCGCGAAGGCGCCGCGCGCCAGCAGCTTTTCGACCAGCTCTTCGGCCAGGACGGCCGGATCGTCGCCCGTCAGCACATCGCCCAGCCGTTCGGGCCGCTCCTCGTAGACCTCACCCACCCAGGTCGGCGAGCCGGCCGCGCCGAAGCGCTCGGGCGGTCCGAGATCGGCGGCTGCCAGCGTGGCGATGGCGCTCTGGTCGATCGCGTCGAGCTGATCCTGCCGCGGCCAGACCTCCTCGCCGATCGCTTCGGACACCGTTACCAGCGCCGGCAGCGGGCACTGCAGGAGATCGATTCCGTCGTCGGTCTCGCGCTCGGCGGTGAGCGTGCGCGCCGTTTCGTCGATCTGCATGGCGCGCACGCCGCTGAGGTGCGGGATGCCGAGCAGCTCGGCCACCTCCGGCCCGACCTGGCCCGTCTCCGAATCGGTGGAGTGCCGCCCGCAGAGGATCAGGTCGTAGCCGCCGGGCCGCAGCGCCGCGGCCAGTGCCCGCGCCGTGGCGAGCGTGTCGGCGCCGGCAAAGGCGCGGTCGTTCAGATGTAATGCCCGATCCGCGCCGAGCGCCAGCGCCTGTTCAAGGATCTCGCGTGCCTGCGGCGGCCCCATCGTGACCGCCGTGAGGCCGCCGCCGCGCTCCGCCCGGTAGGCCGCGGCGAAGCCCAGGGCGCGGTTTTCGAACGAGTCCATCAGCCCGGCCACACCCTCGCGCACGACACGGCGCGTCTCGGGGTCGAAGCGGATGCGGGCGACGTTGGGCACCTGCTTCATGCAGACGGCGAGGGCAAGCGGCACGACGGTTGCTCCGGCCTGCGGTGCGTTGGGTGTGCTGCGAGTACGGCGCCCGTCCGCGCGCGGATCTGCCGCGTCGGCTAGCTGTTCATGAAGACGCGCAACTCATCCACCATCAGCCGCGGCAGGAACTGCAAGGAGAGCAGGTTGTTGCCCGAACGCCACTCCCAGCCGACGTGCGGCACACCCGGCCGCGGCGTGCCGGAGACGACGCGGCCGATCAGGAACTTGCTGTTCGGCGGCTGCATCGCCGTGCCGGAGGGCGGATCGAGGAAGCCGCTGATCGCCACGTCCATGCCGGTGGCGCTGTGAATGCGGCGCACCAGCTCCGGCTCGTCGTCCAGCTCTTTGCTCGTCGCGCAGATCTGCGGAAACTCGACCACGCCCGGCTCGCGCTCGAGCAGAAACACGGTTGTGTCGCCCGTGCGCGTACTGATGATGAACAGATGCAGGACGTGCTCGGTCTGGGTTTTGGGCATGGCGTCAAAACCTTACATCGTCCGAGGAGCCGCGGCCATGCCGGGCAAGGGCTATCGTAGCGTAGCCGCTGCGCGGTGTCGCGCGCGGAAGCGACCGCAACCCGGGTGCCCGCGTACGCAGCGCACGTCCGGCCCGAAGCACGCGGGGGCTGCAGCGAGCGTCGGGCTGGCGGGGCACCTAACCCTGCTTTGCCTGACGGCAAAGCTGTCCCTTCCCGAGACGGGAAAGGGACTTCTGGAGCGTTCCTATCGCCGTGCGACGGCGGCGGGATCACGGTGTCGTCGCGGGACACGCGGCTGGGTTGTCTCCCGTCCGTTTGTGTGTCCTCTACCCAAACCCTTCCTGTGTCGGGAAGGGACAGGTTTGCCGTCAGGCAAAGCAGGGTTAGGTGCCCCGCCAGCCCGACGTTCAGACGGCGAGCCGGTTGATGCCGTCGAAGGCGGCGACTTTGTACGCTTCGGCAAGAGTGGGATAGTTGAAGACCGTATGCACGAAGTAGTCGATCGGGCCGTGGTTGGCCAGCACCGCCTGGCCGACGTGCACCAGCTCGCTCGCGCCTTCGCCGATGATATGCACGCCCAGCAGCTCGCGCGTGTAGATGTCGAAGATCAGCTTCAACATGCCGGTGGTGTCGCCGATAATCAGGCCGCGGGCGATCTCGCGGTAGAGCGCCTTGCCGACCTCGTACGGCACGCCGGCCGCCGTCAGCTCTTCCTCGGTGCGGCCCACCATCGAAATCTCGGGAATCGTGTAGATGCCGTAGGGGAAGTGATCCGGGCTGCTGGAGAGCGGCGCGCCGAAGGCGTGACAGGCCGCCAGCCGGCCCTGCTCCGACGACGTTGAGGCGAGGCTGGGAAAGCCGGTCAGGTCGCCCACGGCGTAGATGTGCGGCACGGCCGTCTGGTACTGCTCGTTGACGGCGATGCGGCCGCGCGCATCGGCCTCAAGCCCCGCCGCCGGCAAGTTGAGCAGCGCTGTGGCGCCGTCGCGGCCCGCGCAGTAGAGCACGGCTTCGCTGCCGATCTGCTTGCCGCTGGCGGTATGGATGCGTACCGAGCCGTCCTCGGCGATCAGGACGCTCTCGACCGTCTCGCCCAGGCGCAGCACCACGCGCTGGTTGCGCAGGTGATACTCCAGCGTCTCCACGATCTCGCGGTCGACGAAGGGCAGCAGCGTCGGCCGCGCATCGATCAGGGTTACACGCACGCCGAGCGTGGCGAAGGTCGAGGCATACTCGCAGCCGATCACGCCGGCGCCGACGACGGCCAACGAGCGCGGAATGCGTTCCATCTGCAAAATGCCGTCGCTGTCGAGCACGCGCTTCTCATCGAAGGCGACCTGTGCGGGCCGCGCCGGCGTGGTGCCCGTGGCGATCACGACCGTTTCCGCCGTGACTTCGCGCCCGCCGCGGTGGCGCTGATCCTCGATGTGGACGGTGTGCGGATCGGAGAAGCTGGCCGTGCCGCTCAAAACTTCGATGCCGTTGCGCCGCATCTGGTGGCGAATCACGTCGGCCTCGTGCTGAATCACGTACTTGCAGCGCGAGAGCAGGTCCGCCATCGTGATCGCGTCTTTGACGGCGTAGCTGTCGCCATAGAAGCCACGCTCGCGGTAGCCGGAGAGGTAGACCGCGGCCTCGCGCAGCGTCTTGCTCGGAATCGTGCCGGTATTGATGCAGACGCCGCCGAGGTCTTCGCTGCGCTCGACGATGCCGACGTGCTTCTGCAGCTTGGCGCCCTGCACGGCGGCGCGCTGGCCCGCCGGTCCCGTGCCGATCACCAGCAGATCGTAGTCGCAGCTTGTGGCTTCCATGCCTGCCTCCGGTCGGGCAGTGCAGGTCCGCCCGGCAGTTCGTTGCTCTATTGCTTCGGGGCTTCGGTATATCAAGTATCGACGCAAGCGGGCGATTCGCGTAGTCGCGGCTTCTCATCGAATCTCACCGCGGATCACGAAGCCCGGACGGCCGTACGGCGCGTCCGGGCTTCTGCCTTCGTGAAGACGTGCGGGCTTACTCGATTGTCCACGGCGGCGGCAGATAGCGCAGCGGGTCCACCTGCTTGCCGTTGACGCGCACCTCGTAATGCACGTGCGGGCCGGTGCATTTGCCCGTGCAGCCGCTGATGCCGAGCTTTTGCCCTTGCTTCACCACGTCGCCGACTTTGACGGCCAGGCTCGACATGTGCGCGTAGAGCGTGGCCAGGCCGTTGCCGTGGTCCACGATCACGTACAGGCCGTAGCTGCAGCAGGCATCGCCGCCGGCAAAGGTCACGGTGCCATCGGCCGAGGCGCCGACCGGATTGCCGCCTGCCGGAAACTCGTCGATGTCAACGCCGAGGTGCGATGGACTGAAGACGGTGCTGATGCGCCGCGAGTTTGTCGGCCAGGCGAGCTTTGGCTGCGTGCCCGAGGCCGCGGGAGAAGCCGCGGGCGTGGCGGAAGCGCTGGGCGGGGCGGGGCTGTTGCCGCTGTCGTGGGTCGAGCCGCTGCTGCCGGAGCCGGCTGAGGCGGTGATCGCGGCGCCGCCGGTGCTGCTCGCGGCGTTGGCCGTCACGATCGTCGAGCTGCCGCTGTTGGAGATGAAGGCGCCGTCTACCCAGCCGCTCTGGCCGTTCACGCTGACGGGATACCACTGATTGTTGGCCGCGCCGGTGATCGTCACACTCGCCCCGCCGGGAATCACCGTGACCACGCCGTAGGACGTATCGGGGCCGGAGCGCAGGTTGAGGCCGTCCGGCGGCAGCACCGTGGCCGTGCCGGCAGGCGCCGGTGTGACGCTGGCGGCGGCAGCGAGCGGAGCAGCCGGCGGCGTGACGCTGGCTGCCGGTGCGGCCGCAGCCACGCTGGGCGAGCCATTGCCGCCGGCTTGCGGCGGCGTGGGGGCGTTCAACGTGATGTAGGCGCCGTCGGCCCAGCCGATCTGCCCGCTGTACTGCAAGGGCAGCCAGTTATCGGTAGTGGGGTTGCCGGTGATCGTGACCGCGGCGCCGTTGGGCATGACGGTCACGATGTCGTAGCTCTGGCCGGGGCCGGAGCGCAAGTTCAGGCCATCCGCGGAGTTCACCGTGCCGGTGGGAGAGGTGATGGTGTCCGCCGTGGCGCTGCCGGCGCGGAAGGCGGAGAAAACGACCATGGTGACGACGGCCAGCCAGGGCGCCGTCCTGCGCCAGGCCGCCGTGGGCGCGGCCTCACATGCGGGAGCAGTCTTCGGGGTGGTCGTGTGCCGGCGCGAAGGTTGGGAAGGCTGGGCGGTGCGCCGGGGCTCGAGCATACCGTTAATGCTCTCGTCCTCCTCTGCTGCGGTTTGGCGGAAGAGCGCCGCCGCGCGTCGCAGCGTATTGCGAAAAGACGACGCCAAAACCTCGGTCATTGTACAGGCACGTCCCAATGGCGCGATCCTTCGCAATCCAGCCACAGGCCGGCAGAGCCGGGGCGAGCGCGCCGCGTCCGCACGGTTGCGGCACGGTGGACATAAATCGCTCGCGTTTACTCCCATTTTCTCGCCTTTTCGTATGCGAGTCCGGGAATTGTGTAACATCCATGTTTCGCGCCGGCCGGCTGGCCGGACCACGGGAACCCGTTCCATTCCCGCCAACGTACGCCGTCTGCCCTGGTTGGGCCGGCGCGGTTATGGCCTGTTTCACGGTCGGGGTCCGAGCCGCGCCGCCGCCACCGTCGCCGTCGTCATGCTACGGTGGGGAGCGTCGCGCCCGGCACCCGGCGCGTCCCCTAAAAAATTGCCGGCCCGCGCGGGCGAAGCGACGTGCGCGGGCCGAGAGGAGTGCGCCATGACCCTCGTGGAGTTCATTCAGGCGGAGCTGCTGCGGCTGCACGAGCTGCTGGAGCGCGGCGTCGCCGATCTTTCGCCGCAGCAGTGGCACGCGGTGCCCGGTGGCGCCGCGGGCAAGGCGAACACGATCGCCTTCGAGCTCTGGCACTACGCGCGCACGGAAGACAACATCGTGCGCTTTATCTTGCAAGGCCGGCCAACGGTCTGGATGGACGGCGGCTGGGCGGCGCGGCTGGGCCTGCCCGAGCGGGCGCAGGGCACCGGTATGCCGACCGACGACGCGCACGCCCTGCGCATCGCCGATCTGGACGGCTTCAAGCAGTACAGGCACGCTGTCTGGGCCAGCACCGGCGAGTATCTTGCGAACCCCGACGAAGCGACGTTCAGCCAGCCGAAGCTGGTGAAACCGCTGGGCGAGATGCCGGCGATCCGCGCCCTCGGCCAGGTCTGCATGACGCACGGCTTCACCCACCTTGGCGAGCTGGAGCTGTCGCGCACGCTGCTCGGCCTCGGCCCGGCGATCGGCATCTAAACGAGACTGCGGCCCTCTATCCCCCTTCCCCTTTCTCCCAATCCTGGGAGAAAGGGGCGATCCCGGGTTAGAGCGATCCGATCTGCGAACGGCTAACCGCAAACCGATCGGATCGCCCGACGCGGGGTCGCCCCTCGCCCAGGATTGGGCGAGGGGACGGGGGTGAGGGCCGACTGCCGCGCCGCGCGCCGAAGAAGCCACGGCGATATGTCAGAAAGCGCACCGAAAGGTTCGTGCTGGTGCTTGTTAGACGCCCTTAGGCGCTGTACCGTAAAGGCTGGCCGGCGATCGCGTCGCGCACGCGGTGGCCTGCGGGAGAGCACTCGCGACGGAGGTGCGCATGGGGCAGGAGGAGCAGCAGACACCCGCGGAAGAGCTCTGGTGGCTGCTGATGCAGGTGGGCACACTGGTGCGGCGCGTGGCGGAGCGTCGGCTCTCGTCGGCGCGCAGTTCGCCCGACCAGGTGCAGGCGCTGCAGGCGATCGCCGCGCGCCAGCCGCTGACCGTGGGAGAGATCGCCCGGGCGATGGGTCTTGAGCGCAACAGCGCCTCGCAGCTGGTGGAGCGGCTGGTACGGCAGGGGCTGGTGGAACGCGAACGCTCGCTGAGCGACCGCCGGCAGGTCTTCGTCACAGTCAGCCATGCCGGGCGCTCGGCGATCGAAGCCTCGGCGCCGTCGATCCGCGCCCTCGCGGATGAGCTGCTCGGCGCGGTTAGTGAGGCGCAGATCCGCGAAGCCGCCGAGGCCCTGCGCGCCATGCGCGACAGTGCCGGCACGCTGCTGCAAGGTACCGGCGCCGACGCGGAGCCTGCGCCGATCGAAATCTCCGCCGCCGGCTAACGACACTGGCCTAGGATTGGCGTGCGGGCCAGCGCACGCGATCATCGTGACCTTCGGCGCGGTCTGTCCGCCCGCCGCCCTTCCCGTCGCTAGGTCAGCGGCCAGCGGCGCAGGGCGGGGAAGCGCTCGGCGAGCATGCGGTCGAGGCCGTAGAAGCGGCCGGCGCTGGTCAGTGCCAGCGCCAGGCAGGGGATGAACTCGGTCCAGTAGTCCCAGACAAAGTCGGCGTCGCCCTGGCCCCAGCGCGAGAACCAGATGTGCGCCGTCATCAAAAGGCCGGCGATCGCCAGCGCCGGCGTGAAGGCGCCCAGCACCAACCCCAGCCCGACCGTCAGCTCGCCCAGCCCGACCAAATGGCCAAAGATGTTCCAGTGCGGCACCAGCACGTCGAGCACGAGGCGCTTATACGGCTCGATCGGGTGGTGCTGCACGTTTGACTGGATGATGCCCTTCGCGCCGTTGTAGTCGATCAGGAAGCCCGGCAGCGGATGCAGGTGCTCAAGGCCGAACAGCTTGCTCAGGCCGTTGCTGAGGAAGACGAGGCCGAAGAGCACGCGCAGAATCAGCAGACCCCAGGCGAGCAGGCGTGTCCGAAGTACGGCATCGCCCGCACTTGCCGCCGGTCCGGGAATCGCGATCACGTCACTGGACTGCATGGGCGGCTCCTCTTCGGCGGCGCAAGCGGGCGTACCAGGGCCGTCCACTCCCGCGGCCGGCCCACGCGTATCGTGCCGTTCAATCGAAAATCAGGCAGGTGGTCGTGCGTCGGACGCCGCCGGCGGCCGCAATACCCTGCGACACTCAGCGGCCGAGCTGCGCCAGGTCTGTGCTCTCCACCGTCGCGATCAGGTCGTACGGCCCGCTTACCACGGCGACCGACGTCACCTGTGAGCCGTCCAGCTCGATCTCGGGCAGCGCGTCACGCAGCTCTTCCACCCGCGTTTGGTCGGCTTCGATCAGGACAAAGGCCCGCACACTCATCTCGCTCGCTCCTCGGCCGCGCAGCATGACGGCCGCTGACCCGGCTGCCGATCTGCGCTGCTCACCAATTCGCACGCATGAACCCGGCCTCGCGTTACACCACCCGGCCAGCTGCCGCGGCTGCGTGCTGCCGATCCTGCTCGCCGGCGGCCCCGCACGGGGGCCAGGCCGCTAGCCTCACTTGAACTGGCGCGGCATGGCGCCCGTCGCCAGCACCTGCTGCCAGCGGCAGGCCAGCAGCTCCCACGCCGCCGCCAGCGGGAAGAGACGTCGCGTCAGCAGCATGTCCTCGTCCAGCGCCAGCGGGTGCCAGAAGACGCCGTCCTGGCTCACGGTCAGCTCCGGCTCCAGATCCGCGGCCGAAAGCTCCAGCCCTTCGGTCGAGAAGCCGCGCTTCGCCAGCGGCCGCACGAAATGTCGCTCCGGCGGAATGCCGAGCGAAGCGACGAAGTCGCGCAGGCCGTCGATGCGGCCGCTGTTCACCGGCGTCTCGGTGCTGCCGATCACAACCGTGAAACCCAGCGTCTGCAAGGCGCCGATGCCGACGACGGTCTTCTCCCACGATCCGGCGCCGCGGTAGGCGTCGTGCGTCGTCGCCTCCGCGCCGTCCAGGCTCACCTGCACCGTCACCTCGCGCGAGATCTGCTTCAGCGTCTCCAACCGACGACCGTGGTAGAGCATCGCGTTGGAGAGCACCGTTGTTTGCAGGCGGGCTGCGGCGTAATTGAGCCTATCGGCGAGGTCGGGCAGCAAGAACGGCTCGCCGCCGGTCAGGAAGACCTCGCGTACGTCCGTTGCGGCGGCCTCGTCGATCAGCCGGCGGAAGACGTGCAGCGCCAGGCCGCGCCGTTCGGCACGCGGGCTGGACCTGGCGACGCAGTAGCTGCACTGCAAATTGCAGTCGAAGTTGGTGTAAATCCACAGCCGCCGCGCCGGTGTAACCGTTGTGGAGACGATCATCGATCCGTCCGCTGCCGCGGCGTTGGAGCGCCGCAAGGCCGGGTCTGGTTCAGCTTGTGCGCATGTCCCGGCACCAAACACTGTGAAATAGTCTCGGGCAGGCGGCAATCACCCGCTATGAACTGGCTCACGCGGCGGCGCCGCTGCGTGATCGCTGACACGCGCCCGCACCGGCCGACGCGCTACGATGCCCCGTGATGGAATGGCTGCAGGGGAGCGATCGGGGTGACCTGTGCGCCGCCGGCGTCTACGCGCTGGGCGCGGCGCTGTACTTCGTGCTCGTGCAACTGGCCGGGCTGACCTTTCAGGCGACGCCGCTGATCTTCGGCGGCACGCTGCTTGTGGCGAGCGTCTTCCGGCCGCGCGTGCTGGCGGCGGCGCTGCTGCTGCTCTGCTGGGGCGTCGCCGTGGCGCTGCTGAACGCCGGAGCCTTGCCTGAGGCGCGCACCGGCGCGGCCTACATGGTCGCCTTCGGCGTTGCGGCGGCCGTCATGATGCTGCTGCGCCGCTGGATCGCGCCGCCGGTGGCGTTGCAAAGCGCCGCGGCGGTGCTGCTGGCGGGCGGGCTGGCGCTGTACGGCGCCTTCGACGTGGATGCGCTGGGGCGCGGCTGGTTGTGGACGCTGGTCGTGCTCGCGGACGCGGCGTGCCTGGCGGCAGCCTCCCTGTATCGGTCGCGGCGACGGCGAACGTCCGTAGCTGCCGGTCCGCAGACGCAGAAGCCCGCGGCAGCTCCGTGAGAGCGTGCCGCGGGCCGTTGCGGGGCGCCGTGTTACTGTCCGGCCTTGACCAGACCGATCGTGTTACCGTCCGGGTCAGCGAACATCGCGAACGTGACCGTGCCTGGAATCTCGGTGACGGGCGTCAGCACCTTGCCGCCCATGCCGGACACCTTATCGAGCGTTGCCTGCGGGTCGGCAACTTCGACATAGAAGACCGCCTGTGGCTGGCCGCCCGCCTCGGAGCCGCCGATGCCCCCGTTGATGCCCTGGCCGCCATTGTCCACCATGCCGTAGTTCATCGGGTTGTTCGCATCGACCTTCCAGCCGAAGAGGGTGGAGTAGAACTGCTGCGTCTTCGCCGCGTCCTTGCCGATGATCTCGAAGTGTACGACCGGGTTCGCCATCTCAGTGTCTCCTCTTCGCGTTGTGTGCCCCGGCGCCATCCGCGGGCGCCGGAGGAATACGCACGATGTCGATGGGTGGGCTGACCGCGGCGATCGCCGCTAGGCGGGGGCGAGGATATTCGTCAGGTGACCTTTGACGTGGCCGATCACCAGCATGTCGACGAGCTGGCCGGCGCCGACCGGAGCTTCGCCGAGGGGCGGGAACTGCG